>Ga0209518_1002744_pt1 | contig 15940 bp, 15 predicted proteins | sample RifGroB1_FD_183993 | JGI IMG/M metagenome (GOLD analysis project Ga0209518, IMG submission 183993) | Groundwater microbial communities from Rifle, Colorado, USA - Groundwater B1 (SPAdes) (version 2) | ecosystem: Environmental > Aquatic > Deep subsurface > Groundwater | place: Rifle, Colorado...
CTTTTGTCGCGCGCCCACATACTAATAAATCCCTCATACCACGAGGGTTGGGGTTTGGTGAATATAGAAGCCAACAGTGTGGGTACCCCTGTGGTAGGTTATAGCGTTCAAGGCATGGTTGATTCGGTGGTACAGGGAAGAACAGGAGTATTAGTAAAAAAAGGAGATTTCAAGAAATTGGCAGAAGCGGTCACAGGTTTAGTGGACGCCGAGGAAGAATATAAGGAGTACCAAAAAAACTGCAGGAAATGGGCAGGGAAATTTTCGTGGAAAAAGTCAACCCCAAAAAGTTTAAAGTTGATTAATAATTTTGTTAAAAAAGATAATTTTAGAATTTAGTTATATTGAGTTTCTATATTGAGCCCAAATTTGATCGATTCCTTCATAAACACCGGTTTTGGGTTGCCAGTTAAGCATTCTAGTGACTTTCGAAGTATCGCTTATGTAGACTTTTTGGTCGGCCATCCTCCAGTCTTTGAATTTGAGATTGAGTTTCTTACCTCCCTTTTGATTAAGATACTCTATTGTCTCAAGAAGACTTATGCTGTTTTCGGAGCCTCCTCCAACGTTAAACACCTGCCCCTTTACTTTTCTGATATTTTCTAACTCGTCTAGGTATAGGCGGGCGACGTCTGTTCCGAAAAGCGCGTCTCTTATCTGTTTTCCATCGCCATATATATTAAGGGTCTTATTTTGGATTTTTGCCCTAACGAACCAGTCTACCCAGCCTTGCTCTTCAACTCCCTTTTGATAAAGACCATAAATGCAAGACATTCTGTTTACGACCGTTGGGATACCGTAAATATGAAAGTATTCCTGACTGTATAAATCACCCGTTGCTTTTGAAACCCCGTACGGGCTGTGCGGGAAAAGGCCGGAGCTATCGACTGGAAAATTTTCGTTTATTCCACGCTTGCTTATTCCGTCCAATATACCTTTACGCAGCTTTTTCGCATTAATTTTAGAAAAATCCCAAGTATAGCGAGTAGCCCTTTCCTTTATAGGAATAAGGTTTATTTCTTCCGAGTAGACCTTGTTCGTTGACGCATAAATAACGGGTATTTTTCCATTTTTTCTCGAGAACTCAAGCAAATTAAGCGTTCCTAGAGCGTTCGTCGTAAAGTCATAAACAGGCCAATTAATGGACCAGGAAATTCCAGGATTGGCGGCCAAATGTATAACTCCATCTACCCTAGGAAGTCTATCTAGATCGTAATGATTACGAACATCTCCTCGGATTGTTTCTATTCCCTTACTCTGGAGAATTTTGGCGTTTTCTTCTGTATATTTCCTTATAAGCGAATCGAACGCGACTACTTTATGTTTTCTTTTTATTGCTTCAAGGCAGACGTTTGTCCCTATAAAACCACACCCTCCCGTTATTAAAATTTTCATAGATTAGAAAGCATTGATCTTTGTTTGGTGCAAATGATTATAAAACTTCATATATGGTAAAGCCCAAACGCAGTTTTAACAACCTCAAAAAATAGAGTCAGCTCAGCACCTACTCCCGAGATTTTTGTTGGTACGCTGCCTTTCGGATATGTTCGTGTTACTGGGATCTCTTTTGTTTTTAAACCCAATTGATTGGCTCGGACGCACAAATAAAAGTTTAAAGAATAGTTAACAAATTCGTTTCTGAAAGGTCTAACTTTAGGATGGAGAAGGTATTTTCTACTATACGCCCTAAAACCATTCGTGACGTCTGTATACCAATATCCGGAGGCAAAGCTCAAAATTGGCGAGGTCACAAATCTTATTCCGAACCATCTTTTCAAAGGAGTATTTTTTGATTTCCCTCCCCTTATGAATCGTGAACCTTGCACATAGTCATAGCCGTTATCAAGAGCTTTTACAAAAATTGGAATTGCCCCGACTCCGTCTTTATTGTTTCCGTCTATTTGAATTATTCCCGCGTAACCTTGCTTTAGAGCATAGGCGAAAGCCATTCTTAGCTGGGTCGATTGTTTACCGCCGCTTTTTTTCATTAGGAGGGCTCGTAAATTTTGCTTTTTTAGAAAGTTCGTATTTAAAGAGCTGTCTTTGCTTCCCCAATCTGCGACAATAATATCCGCAAGCAAAGAGTATTTTTTCATTTTTCTTAGTTGTTTTTGAATATTTTGACCCTCATTTTTTACAGGAATACATACACAATATTTTGACCCCTTTTTTCTGAATTCTGTAATCTCGAATTTAGGAAGCTGCCAGTCTTGCATTTTAACGACTTCTTGTAATGTTTTCATATGGGCCTCAACAAATCGTCGGGTTATACCTTAGACTATATTAGTAATATACTAGAACAGGTTAAATATTCCAATTTGTTATGAGAAAAGACAAGATTTTAGTTTCGATAATTGTTACAACTAAAAACGAGGGAGAGGTTATCGAAAAATTACTTAAAAGTATCAAAAAACAGACTTATAAAAATATAGAGATCTTAGTTGTAGATAATCAGTCGTCCGATGCAACGAAGGAAATTTGTAAAAATTATACAAACGTTGTTTTAGACTTTGGTCCCGAAAGAAGCAGCCAGAGAAATTTTGGAGCTAAAAAGGCCCATGGTGAATATGTTCTGTTTTTAGATGCGGACATGGAACTTACCCCTAACGTTGTCGAAGAGTGTGTAAAGACCATGGATGCGGGAAACAAGGTCGGCGGTGCAACAATTTTGGAGGAGTCTGTCGCGAAGACGTATTGGGAAAAAGTAAAAGCCTTCGAAAGGTCATTTTACAATTTGACAGGAGACGAAATGACTGATGCGGCAAGATTTTTCAGAAAAGATTTGTTTTTCAAACTTGGGGGATACGATGAAAAAATCACGGGCCCCGAAGATTGGGATTTGACCGACAGGCTACGTGTTCAAGGTTACGGTGTGGGAGTTGTTAATGCGAAAATCCTGCACTACGAAAGAGTGAAAAACCTGATGACACTTTTCAAAAAGAAATATTACTACGGCCTTAAAAGTCACCGATACCTAACCAAACAAAAGGTTTCTCCGTTATCGGCTAAGACAATTATTTTTTTAAGGCCCGTTTTTTATAAAAACTGGCGAAGGTTGTTATTGCACCCAAGGCTTACTGCTTCTATGTATCTAATGCTTCTCGGGGAGGTTGTGGCGGGGGGGCTTGGTTTTGTGGTCGGGAAACTAACAAACCTATGAAGATACTTCAACTAACCGTTCATTTTAGCCCAAATGTGGGGGGTGTCGAAACACACCTTAACGATTTAGTCGAGGCTTTAGTCAGGAGAAAGAATGAAGTTTTTGTTTTGGCTTACCGGCCCCTTACAACCAAGGTAGATTGGAAGGTTTATGAAAGGAGAAAAGGAAGTGAAATTTTGAGGATACCTTGGATTCCAGGGATTTTTTATAACCTAGTGGAAAGCCCCGTCTTAGAATTTCTTTACCTATTCCCCGGACTTTTTCTTCTCCTGCCTTTCATCATCATTATTAAAGACCCAGATGTTATTCACGCTCATGGTCTGGTTGCCGGATTTGTCGGAGTTTGTTGGGGAAGACTGTTCGGCAAAAGAGTTGTTATTTCGACCCACAACATATATCATTTTCCAGACACAGGAGCTTATAGAAACTTTGTCAAATGGATATTTGGAAAAAGCGACTTCGTGATGGGCCTTTCCAAACAGGAAACTGGGGAACTATCCTCTTTAGGGATACAAAAGACTAGATTAGGGACTTTTACTTATTGGATTGATCTTAATAAATTTAAACCAATTTCAAAGATTGAGGCAAAAAAAAGAGTAGGTTGGGGTGAAAAATTCGTATCCCTTTTTGTTGGAAGATTGGTTTCAGAGAAAGGCATAAGACCGGTTTTACAGGCAGCTGAAAGCTGGAATAAAAATATCCACCTCGCGGTTGTCGGCTTTGGCCCTCTTGAGGCCGAGGTCAAAAGAATTTCTTCTAATAATAAAAATGTTGTGTTTTTAGGAAAAATTCCCAATGAAAACCTCCCTGTTTATTATTCCGCCGCGGATATCCTGATCATTCCTTCAACTCACGAAGAGGGGTTTGGTAGGGTGATTTTGGAGTCGCTGGCATGCGGCACGCCAGTTATCGGTTCAAAAAGGGGAGCAATTCCCGAGGCAATGGATGAATCAGTCGGACAGCTTATTGATGTAAATGTAAAAAATATTAGAGGGGCAGCAGAGTACTTCTACAAAAATCCTGATAGACTTATGAAATTATCAAAAAATGCCAGGAAATTTGCTGAAGAAAAATATTCTGCAGCCAATGTTGAACAAATTATTCGTGCATACACGAAGGAGACTTGAAAAGCTTCTTGCCAACACCGGAGATATGGCCCTTAAAAGAAGGGCTAGAAGAATTATTGAGGAGCTCGCGCCCGAAGATGGAGATAAAATCTTGGATGTCGGATGTGGCGACGGATACTATTTATATCTTCTTTCCAATTTGGGCCTAAGGCTTAAGTTGATAGGAGCGGATTTTAACGAAAAAGCTTTGGTATCGGCCAGTAGGAATCTTAGGGGCAAAAAAATAAAGTTAGTCAAGGCGGATCTTATGAGAGGGTTGCCTTTTGACCCAGAATCTTTTGACAAAGTTGTAATGAGCGAGGTAGTTGAGCACCTACCCAACGATGTCAAAGGTTTAACAGAAGTAAAAAGAACGTTAAAAAAGGGGGGAACTTTAGTTTTGACCGTTCCAAACCATAACTATCCCCTTTTATGGGATCCCGTTAACTGGGCGTTGGAGCATCTATTCCGCACACACATAAGTAGGGGATTTTGGTCCGGGATCTGGAATCAACACCTCAGACTTTACTACCCCGAAGAAATCGAAAACGTTTCTGAAAAAGCTGGATTTAAGGTAGGGTATCGGGAGTCCTTAACCTGGTGGTGTTTGCCGTTTAATCACAACCTGGTTAATCTTGTCGCACGTAATCTGTATGGAGGGAGATTGCCGCACGAATTGAGAGCCTCAATTGACAAATTTCAAGACCCAAGCAAAAAGCCGTTTCTGATAAGCCTTGCGTTTAAATTGGTTAATACCATTGATAGGCTTAACGACCTATATAATCCAAAATCCTCAGGTGTGGGAGTTTTAGTTAAAGCATATAAGGCAAGATGAAAGATAGGCAATTCTATTTTTTAGTAGGTACTCTTGTAGAGTTGATAAAGCTATCCCCCGTGATTAAGGAGTTTAAAAGAAGAAAAATTCCATTTAAGTTAATCACTTCAGGACAAAATGAAATCCCTTTCGAGGTTATCGACAAGTATACAGGGGATTTAAACGTGAACTATTCGTTTAGAGAGAAAGATAAGAAATCGTCAATCCCACTTTTTTTGATATGGGCATTAAGAAGTTTTGTTTCGGGGATTTTCTTTTTTAATTCCGAACTGAGAAGGCTTAATAAAAAAGAAGTATATCTGGTTCTTCACGGAGATACGGTGACGAGTATGATCGGAGCGTTTTTGGGTTTTGCTTTCGGATTAAGAATTGTTCATGTGGAGTCGGGCCTAAGATCTTTCAATTTCTTCGAGCCCTTTCCCGAGGAATTCTGTCGATTTGTGGTTTCTAATTTAGCATATATTCACTTCTGTCCAAATCGATGGGCAATGAATAATTTAAAAGGGATAAAGGGAAGGAAAGTTAACACTAGACAAAATACTTTTATTGAAAGCCTTCAATGGGCAGCAGAATCAAAAGGCAAAATGCCCGTAAAGGTAAAAGGAAAATATTTTGTTCTGGTAGTACATCGGCAAGAACACGTAATTTTTGGAAAACAAAAAACTAAAGAAATATTAAATTGTATTTTTAATAATATACCTGAAAATCTCACCTGTGTATTTCTTGTGCATGAGCTTACAAAAAACATTTTGGCGAAAGGCGATATTAACAGTAAGAAAAATATAAAGAAGGGGATAATATATATGGCACGAACGTCATTTGTTAATTTCGTTAGACTTTTAAAAGGTTCTGAATTTATCATCACCGACGGAGGTACCAATCAGGAAGAAGCCTATTATCTAGGCAAACCATGCCTTATATTAAGAAACGTCACAGAAAGGATAGAGGGGCTGGGCAGAAATGCCGTTTTGATGGGAAACGATTACAATAGGATTCCAGAATTTATAATGAACTACAAACAATTTAGAAAGAGGGAAATTCTCCACATAATGGAACCCTCTAAATTAATAGTCGACTATTTAATCGAGAGATGAATGACCCCTTAGTAAGTATTATTATTGCTACGCTAAATTCTGAAAGAACCCTGGTGCGTACCCTAGAATCGATTAAGAGACAGACGCTTTCAAAAAATAAATTCGAGGTAATTGTAGTAGACGGTGGGTCGGAAGATAGAACGCTTCCGATTGCCCGAAAATACAAGTGTAGGATTATTTTAAATACTATGGTTGAGCCTCTAAGCGCCAAATACCTGGGGTTTATGAAGGCCAAGGGAAGGTATTTGTTGGGTTTGGATTCTGATGAGGCCTTTAGAAATAATAAAAGTCTAGAAATAAGATTAGGAATATTTCATTCTGACAAAAGAGTTAAATCTCTCCATAGCAGTGGGTATATCACTCCGGCAGGTTCCGCTCCGATAAATTATTATGTCAATGAGTTTGGAGATCCTTTTTCATTTTTTATCTATCGATTAACCAAAGATTATCGTTTTTTTACGGAAACCTTGAAAAGAAGGTACAAAGTAGTCTTCGAGAATGATGACTATTTTTTGGTCAAAACCTCACCTAGAAGCGGAAGGGGACCCCTTATGGAAATACTGGCGGCTGCGGGAATGGTAGATAAAAACTTTGTAAGAATGAAGTTTAAAAAGCTAGTTCCTGTTAAGGAGTTGATTTTACCCCATCTACATCTACATTTATTATCAGTTAATCCGTATATAGCAGTTTTGAAAAAAGACCCGCTTTATCATTATTCTGCAGAAAACTTTAAAAAATATCTATATAAACTTGAGTGGCGCGTAAAAAATAATATCTATTTCGGCGGCACCATAGGGTCCGCAGGGTTTTTAAAACGAGAGGAGTTTGAAGGCAACATTAATCGAGCAAAGAAATTCTTCTTTATTCCATACAGTTTGTCGCTAATTTTTCCTCTTATAGATGCGTTATGGTTGTGCCTTACGAGGCGCAATACTGCCTACTTGATTCACGTTCCTTTATCTGTTATTACGAGTTTGTTTATAATTTATCACTCTCTAAGGAAAGTATTAGGATTTTATCCGGTTCTTACAAGTTATGGCGGATCTAATAAAATACTGAAGAGGTGGCGGTAAACAATATGGCTAGAAGATTGAGGAGTAATTTATAACAAGTCTAATGAAAAAAGTTTTAATTGCAGGGGCCGGGGGATATTTGGGTACTAAGCTTACAAAATATTTACTTGCAAAAGGCTACGAGATTATTGCTTTAGATCGATTTTTCTTCGGCGATACTTTGTCTAGTCTTTCCCAAAACAAGAATTTAATCATCATAAAAGATGACATTAGATTTATAGACGATCGGGCACTTAAAGATGTGGACGTCGTTGTTAATTTGGCTGCTATATCGAATGATCCTGCGGGAGACTTGAATTTGAAAATTACCAGGGAAATAAACTTGGAGGGTGCAGTGAGGCTTGCAAGTTTGGCAAAAAAGAAGGGTGTTAAAAAATATATTTTTTCTTCGTCGTGTAGCGTTTACGGTGTAGGAGAAGGAGAGTTGGTGGAAGAATCGAGAACCGCTCCAGTTTCTGAATACGGGAGGTCTAAAGTTGAGGCTGAAACTGCACTACTCGCCGAGGCCGGTGAAAAATTTTGTGTGACTGTACTACGAATGGCTACTTTATACGGACTTTCAGAATCTAGGATGAGATTTGACCTGATTATCAACGTTATGACCTTGCACGCTTGGAGGGATCGGAAAATATATATTATGGGCGGTGGAAAACAGTGGAGACCACTTCTTCACATCGACGATGCAGTTCGGGCTTTTGAGCTAATTTTAATGACCAGAAAGTTAAGCCTTATCAATAAGAGAATTTTTAATGTTGGGAGTAATAGCCAGAATTTTCAAGTTTTTCAGATTGCCAATAGGTTTAAAAAACACTTTAGGGATTTAAGCATCGAGGTTGCCCCAGGAGATCCAGACCCTAGAAGCTACAAAGTAAATTTCGATAAAATAAATAAACTTCTCGATTTTGAAGTAAAAAAGACCATAGACGATGGCATTAAAGAAATTAAAATCGCTTTAGAGAATGGCACAATAGCCGACGATTTAAAGACAAACACTCTCAAATATTATCAATACCTGATGGAATCGGAAATGGTTTTGAATTCCATAAAGATTAGGGATCGATTATTTTAGTTTATGAAGATAGAGTTTTATAAACACAATCTTAATTCTGAAGACAAAAGAGAAGTATCAAAAGTTTTAAACTCTCTTTTTTTGACAACTGGAGAGTGGGTGAGTAAGTTTGAGAAGGCATTCGCAAAATTCCTAAACTTACCCCACGTCGTGGGCGTCACTTCATGCACGGAAGCCCTTTACTTGTCATTGAAAAATTTAGGGGTTGGCCCAGGCGATGAGGTTGTTACGACACCCTTATCCTTTATATCCACCGCTAACGCAGTTGAGTATTGTGGCGCAAAGCCGATTTTTGTAGATGTTGAACCCGAGACGGGAAATATCGATGTAGATTTGGTGGAAAAGTCTATAAGCAAAAAGACAAAGGCCCTGCTCGTGGTACATCTTTATGGACAATTATGCGATATGAAGAAAATATCAAAGATAGCTAAAAAACATAGAATTAAAGTGATTGAAGATGCTGCGCACTGTATAGAAGGAAGCCGGGATGGTGTAAGAGTTGGGGAGTTGGGGGACCTTGCATGCTTTAGTTTCTATGCAACAAAAAATATTACTTCAGGAGAAGGAGGGGCTATTTCTTGTCATAACATAAAAACGTACGAATGGTTAAAAAAGGCTCGATTACATGGAATGAGCAAAGATGCGGCTGAAAGGTATTCGAAAAAATATAAGCACTGGGACATGGAATTTTTAGGATTTAAGATGAATATGAACAATATTCAGGCCGCACTTCTAATTAATCAACTTAAAAGAATTGAGAAATTACGGAGGGTAAAAGAAAGGATTGCAAAGCTATATAAAGTCGGATTTTCTGGAAACCCCAAGATTAAAATACCTTCTGTTATGCCGAATGCTAAACACGCGAGGTTATTATTTACTATTTGGGTAGATCCCAAAAAAAGAGACAACTTGTTACACTCCCTACAGGATCTTGGAATAGGAGTGGCAGTAAATTTTCGTCCGGTACATCTTTTAAAATATTATAGACAAAGGTACGGCTATAAAACGGGAGATTTTCCCGTTGCGGAACGGATAGGTGCCTCTACCATTTCCCTTCCTTTCTACCCCAAGCTTAGAAAAAAGGAAGTAAATTATATTATCAAGACTGTTAACAGGCTTACGAGTAGCGGGTGAAATATTTTTTCTTTGAGATTCCCGAATAGAGGATCGAAGAAATACAAGCGCTTTTTCTATATAGAATTCCTGACTTGTTCTAATTAGATTTAGAAAAGGATTTTTTTGTTGCAACAACGATAAACCCCTTTGAAAAAGCCCAAAAAATAGGGAATCTTTTAATTAGTACAATCCCGATACGTTTAATGGTTCTATTGAATAAGTTATCGATTCCCAGTCCTAAGTATTTCGAATCTGGGGATGGGACTATAAATTTGTATGTACAAGGAAACTGTCCAAAAAACCTTTTCATTCCCCAATATGTTTTTGAGTACGAACACTCCCTATAAGAGTTCCCTTTGCCGGTTATTTTTAAATAATAGTTTGCCACGGGAAGCGGTAGGTAACTTAGGAACAAGAGATTATAGTGCGATTCGAGTGGCCAAAGTTTATTTGGTGCGGTGACGTATACTATCCCACCGTCCTTTAGAAGGCGGAATATCCTTTTGAACGACTTTAAACCGTCAGGCATATGTTCAATTGTGGTAAGATTTATGGCCAGGTCAAATCTGTCTTTGGTTACGAAATTCTCAATTTTACAGTTGTGGTAGGAAGCCTTCTTTGAAGTGTTGTTTTTGACGGCAATTTGATATGCAGGGAGAAAAGGTTCTACGCCAACCACCCTTTTTACTTTTTCTGCAAGATAACGGGTATATGTACCCCTGCCAGAACCAACATCAAGAACAACTAAGCTATCAACAGGCTTATTTGCAAAAGTTAGGATATGGTTAATTGTTGATTCAATTACACCAACGGGTAGTTCAGGAATAGTTTGAATATCCCCGAAGTTGTATCCGTAATTAATATTTTTTTTCCTCATTAGATTAATAATAAATATGGTTAATTTGTTTATTATAATCTTATTTCTATTTGCAATGAGAATTTTTGAAGTATCTCTGGTTTAATAGTATTATTACAGCTTAGTTTAACGATTATTATGAGTATTGAATCTGATAGCCCTGGTAAAATGTGGCGAAAACAAGGACTGCTTTATGCTCCCCAAGGAGAACGTGACTGGATGGGGACATATGCCACCCTTCCTGTAGTCAATCATATTGATGGAGACAGATTTCGCATTTTTTTAAGCGGACGCGATTCTGGAAAGCGTGCACACCCCGGGTATGTTGAAATCGATATCACTAACCCCCCTAAGATACTATCAATTTCAAAAAAGCCGCTTCTTGTTCCCGGGCCGTCAGGGACTTTCGAGGATGCCGGTGTGTACTTTTCCTGGCTCGCCCCACACAACTCTGAGAAGTACATGTATTACATAGGTTGGAACCTTGGGGTGAAAGTGCCCTTTCGGATTGCAATCGGCCTGGCTATTAGTAAAGATGATGGAAAGACCTTTAAGCGCTATGCCCCCGGCCCCATATTGGATCGCGGTCCTTACGACGCAGGATTTGTAGGAAGTTGCTGTGTGTTACCAGAGGGGGACCGTTGGCGAATGTGGTACGTATCTTGCACCGGTTGGGAATTGGTCGACGGCAAGATGCGGCACAATTATCACATCAAATATGCCGAATCACGGGATGGCATCAACTGGCAAAGAGATGGAATAGTTAGTATAGATTTTGCTTCTAAGGAAGAGTATGCAATTGCCCGCCCATGTGTAATCAAGGAGAACGGTCTATACAAAATGTGGTATTGCTATAGAGGTGATTATTATCGTATTGGTTACGCCGAGTCGAAAGACGGGATTAGCTGGGAACGCAAAGACGGGCTTTTGGGGTTGGACGTTTCAGAAACTGGATGGGATTCCGAGATGGTGGCCTACCCTTTTGTTTTTGACCACAAGGGAACTCGCTATATGCTTTATAATGGCAACGGTTACGGCAAAACCGGTCTAGGCTATGCCATTTTTAAATGACTGAACGAATACTTTCTATCTGCCAATCTAACTATCTCCCTTGGAAGGGCTACTTAGATATGATCAATATGTCCGATGAATTTATTATCTACGACGATATGCAATATACAAGGAGAGATTGGCGTAACCGTAATAAAATTAAAACTCCTCAAGGACTTCTTTGGTTGACGATACCCGTTCAGGTAAAGGGCAAGTTTTTTCAGAAAATCAAAGATACACTTGTCAGCGATCCCGAATGGAATGTTCGCCACTGGAAAACCATTCGTTACCACTACTCCAAAGCCCCCTATTTCGAGGCCTACAGAGAAATATTTGAAGAGCTTTATTTAGGCTCGACGTCACTTAGACTGAGTGATATCAATTACCGTTTCCTTATGGGTATCTGTGGAATACTGGGAATAAAGACTAAACTGTCGTGGTCTATGGACTACCACCTAATTGATGGGAAAACAGAGAGATTGGTGGATTTATGTAAGCAGGCTGGGGCGACGCATTACATCTCAGGACCAGCCGCGAAAAACTATATTGACCCCCTTCTTTTTGAACAAGCAGGAATCAAGCTTACCTTTATGGACTACTCAGGCTATCCAGAGTATCCACAGCTTTATCCTCCGTTCGAGCACAAAGTAAGCGTCATTGACCTGATTTTTCAAACCGGTCCAGATGCGCCAAAGTATATGAAAAGCTTTAAGTAACTTCATTTATGACGGGAGAAAGAATCCGGCACCAGCGAATCTTGGATGGAGTAGGAGCATATTACACGCAAAAGATTTTAGAGCACGGTCCAACGCATTGTGGGGTAGATTGGAATTCCCCCCAGTCTCAAGTTCTGCGCTTCGACCAGCTTTTGAAGGTGGTAGGTCCTGAACGTGAATGTTCCATTATTGATTATGGTTGTGGGTATGGCGCTCTGGCCGGTTATATCAGGGCAGAAGGATATGTCGGGCCATACCTTGGATATGACATTTCAGAGGAAATGATTAACCAGGCATTAAAGCAACAAAGCGAACTTCCTAACTGTACTTTCACGACGGACCTTAAGGCGTTGGGATTCGCTGATTACATTGTCGCAAGCGGAATATTCAGCGTAAAGCAAGGTGTGCCGGACGAAGAATGGTTGACTTATGTTACTGATACCATCAAGGAAATTGCAGAGCATAGTCGCAAAGGCTTTTCTTTCAATATGCTTACTGCTTATGCTGATTGGACGCGGCCGGATCTATTCTATGGCGACCCACGTTTTTTTATCGATCATTGCATTCGCAATTACTCTCGCCACGTAGCAATGCTCCATAACTATGGCCTTTACGAGTTCACAATCCTGGTGTCAGCGGATAAGACCTAGAAGGGTACGTTGACTCTAGTCTTTCTGACGCCTAGAATATCATAGAATTTTTTAAAAGGTAAAGCTATGGTTGAACGCCAAACACAAACAAAACAAGTGGTCATATTCGGCACTGGAAAATTCGCAAGATATGCGATTAGTTGTTTTGAAAGAGACAGTGGCGGGCAATTGGAAGTTGCAGCGTTGACTGTCACCGACGATAGTATAGAAAAACCTCGAATGTGGGGAAAGTTGGTAACGCCTTTTGAGGATCTGGAAAAGACCTTTCCACCCGACCGATATGTAATGTTTGTTGCAGTTGGACCGGCCAGAAAGGACGGCAAACTGAACGGCCTTCGTGCCCATTTTTATTCACAATGCAAAGAGAAAGGATATAAGTTGATTTCCTATGTTCATCCCAGGGCAGAAATGGGGGCTGAAACCATTTTAGGGGATAATGTTTTTATTCCTGCACTTAATAATATTGACCACTTTGTACATATTGGAAACAACGTTATTTTCTGGGCTAAAAATCATATTGGGCACGAGACAGTCGTTGGACCCGATGTATTTTTTTCAACTGGTGTAACTGTATCAGGAAGCTGCAAGATTGGACCTAATTGCTATTTTGGGGTAAATTCTTGCACTGCCGATGGTATAGTTGTTGGCTCAAACTCATTTATAGGTATGGGAGTTCCTATCACAAAAGACACCGAACCTGGGAGTGTCTACAAACCGGCTGCAATAGAACCAAAAGACTACAAAACTCCAGAAATGCGCCGTTTTGAAAGTTCGACGTAACCCAGTCTATTGTGAAGTTGAGGCATCTATAATACACTTTCTTCAAACTATTCCTGGCATCTCCAATGAATAACAAGAAAATACTACTTTTGATTTTTTGTTTGAGTGTTGTAATGACTCTAATTTGGTTTAGAAAAGGGCTTCTTTTTGCAACCGCCGAGGAAGGTATGCCCTTTTATTCCCCAGAAAGATCGGCGCAGCTTTTTGGCAGTCTTTGGGTCGACGACGGCACTGGATATTCCAGCCCAGCCCTTATTACCCAGTTCCCCCTAATGCTTATTTTGAAATATATGAATCTAGTTATTTCCAACGTAATGGGACAAGCCATTGTTTTTGCCTTGTTAATTTTTAGCGGAATCGCTGGGACCTATTTATTGGTAGAGTCTTTAGTGCGGGATAAAAAAATTTCTTTAATCTCAGCACTTTTTTATTTTTTCAACTTATATGCTATGAGCCAGGTGTGGGTAAGGGCGCTTTTCGGGGCCATGTTTACCTGGGCCTACTTGCCCGTGTTTCTTTTTCTCTTCATAAAATCATTAAAAGAAAAAAGATGGATTTGGATATTCCTTTTTTTGTTTAGCTCTTTAATTTACAGCTATTCATATAGCTATCTTGCCAGCATCTTGGTGTTATGGGTCCCCGCGGGGCTCTGGGTAGTTTTTTGCATAGTAACAGAAAAAAAAAATAAAGAGAGGAGGAGGCTTTTTGCGAAATCGTTAATATTACTGGCTGTATGGATAATTATTAATTTCTGGTGGCTCTACCCATATCTTGTGCTTTCGACCAAGGCTTACTCGGCAATTACCACACCAAGCCTTAGCTTCGAATCTCTCAAAGCAGTAAGCGGCAACTTTCCTTTGCAGGAAATTCTGCAACTTAAACAGAAATTTTTCTTCAATTCCGAAAGCAATAAAGACCTTCCTTGGGGGACGTTTTACGAAAGTGCTCTAACAAGAATTATTACCTGGGGCGGTTTTGCCATAGTTTTTTGGGGATGGATTAAATCGATGAAAAGAAAATATTGGATGTTTTTTACGACGCTTTTATTTGTAGGACTATTTATATCTAAGGGGACAAATCCGCCCTTCGGCTTTGAGTTTTTCAAGGTTGCATTCGAGGGTCTTCCTTTTCTGGCCATCCTCAGAAATTCCTACGAAAAATTTGGTCTTGTATTTCTACTTCCTTACAGCATTTTCTTTGCATATGGAATAGTAGAAATATCGGCGCGTATTACCCGCCCCATTAATAAGTTTATATTCCTGGGCATGGTTTCTTTGGCCTTTTTTGGCTATTTAGTGCTTCCTCTTTGGATCGGCAGTGTGTTTCCGGATTATTACTTTGTCAGCGTCCCCAGTTATTATGAGGAGCTGAGTGAATTCCTAAACAAAGACACGTCCGACGGAAGAGTGTTAATGGCGCCAATGCTGCCTTCCCACGGAGTCCGCTACTCATGGGGGTATAGGGGAGACGAACCGAGTAGGTATTTATTTGATAAGACAATTATCTCCAGATACTCAAACAGCAAATACTATTCGGAAATCTATTCCGGATTAATAGATGCCTTTTCCTCCAAGAGCCCCAATCTTGAGGGAATTCTCACTAAGGCCAATGTTAAATATATCGTTTTGAATTACGATATTGACTGGGAGGCTGTTGGAGCAGTGTCACCGGAATTTTTCAAGAGCGTTCTTGAAGGGAGGAATAGTATTAGACCGGTTGGCAAATTCGGCAACCTTGAGGCTTTCGAATATATTGGCAACAAGAATTTTTCCTTTATTGAATCTCTGGGGAAAGGTGCGCCCAGCCTGGTTTACAAAAAACTCAGTGCAAGCCACTATAAAATTTCGGCAATGGATTCGAAAGGCGATTTTAAACTCATTTTTAAACAAACATTTGACGATTATTGGGAAGCATTTGTCGAAAATGAGAAAATAGACAGGCACTATGTGATTTATGATTACGCAAATGCCTGGGATATCGATCAGAAAGGGGATTTTGAAATAAATATCAAGTACAATGTTCGGCCTTGGGACTAAAACTTAATATCCTTTTCCGTTACTTTATCTCCATTAATTTCAAAGACCAGTATCTTTCTGTCTGGGGTGATTACGTGCGACGGGATTTTGGATTTATCGATAGCCCCGCTTGTTATTAGCCAACTGGGGGGAAGCATATTCTCATTCCAGATGTTGTAAATTAGTCCGGCGTGGAAACCAAAGCCAAAATAAACCGAATTGAAAACCTGCGCTTCGTATTGGGGTTTTGTTAATAAAATAATCCCTACCTTTGTTTTGTTTAAATCTAGCTCCTGCAAGCTGTTGGTGATTTCCGACCACACCTTATTTGTATAGTTCGTACCATGATAGCTGGCTTGAAGTTTAAGATAGTGGCTTGATTGAATCCATAGGCTAACAATGAAAATGGTGGTCAAGGTT
>Ga0209518_1002745_pt1 | contig 15938 bp, 23 predicted proteins | sample RifGroB1_FD_183993 | JGI IMG/M metagenome (GOLD analysis project Ga0209518, IMG submission 183993) | Groundwater microbial communities from Rifle, Colorado, USA - Groundwater B1 (SPAdes) (version 2) | ecosystem: Environmental > Aquatic > Deep subsurface > Groundwater | place: Rifle, Colorado...
GTTAAACATCGTTATTTTTTGCCAACTTGCTGTATGTTGGTATTATTATTTACTTTATCTTTTATTGATACGAGTTTTATTTTAGGGGAAGATATTTCTTATGAAAAGAAAAATGAAATACAAGAACCTATTGTGCCAACAATTCCCCCATTAGATACAGTTTTATATGATTTTCTTTTAGAAAAATTAGCTAACAATCCTATTCCACCAGTCGTAGAACCTAAAATAGACCCCACTACAGGACAAGTAATTCCTCCACCACAACCCCTCGGCCATAGCCCTACGGGCGAGGCCAAACCAAACTTATGGCCAATGAAGACTGTTTATCCAAATGCAGGAGCGATTTTGCCATTTAATCGTATCGTAGCTTTTTATGGGAATTTATATTCTACAAAAATGGGAGCTCTTGGAGAATATTCTGAAGATATTATGTTGAATAAATTACAAGGAGAAGTAAAAAAGTGGACCGATGCTGATCCAGAAATTCCTGCAATACCAGCGCTTCATTATATCGCTGTTACTGCGCAAGGAAGTCCTGGAGAAAGTGGAATGTATAGATTTCGTATGCCAGATAAAGAGATAGATAAAGTTCTTGCAATGGCAGAAAAAATAAATGCTATTGTTTTTCTTGATATTCAAGTTGGTTTGAGTAATTTACAATCTGAACTACCTATATTTGAAAAATATTTAAAAATGCCACAAGTGCATTTAGGAATAGATGCTGAATTTTCTATGAAGACAGGAAAAAGGCCAGGGACTGTAGTGGGAACATTTGATGCACAAGATATAAATTATGCTGCGAATTATTTAGCTAAACTTGTTAAAGAAAATAATTTAACTCCTAAAATTTTCGTAGTTCATCGTTATACACAAAAAATGATTACAAATTATAAAAATATAAAGCCATTACCAGAAGTGCAGATAGTGATGCATATGGATGGATGGGGAGGAGAAGCCAAGAAGAAAAATACTTATAATCAATTCATAGTGAAAGAGCCCGTGCAGTTTACTGGTTTTAAGTTATTTTATAAAAATGATATTAAAACTCCCGGAACTGTAATAATGCAACCAGTTGATGTATTAGAAATAAATCCAAAACCAATTTATATTCAATATCAATAATTTTATTAATAATTTAAAAATATTATGCCAAATTTAAAATTTTTAAAAACAATGTTAACAGATTTTTGGAGAGTAGCTATGATAATGCCATCTTCAAAATATGTTGTAGATAAAATATTAAAACAATTTAAAAAAGAGCATTTGCAAGTTGTAGAATATGGGGCTGGGGATGGGGTAGTTACAAAAAGAATTTTAAAATATTTGCCGGAGAATGGGAAAATAACAGCAATTGAAATTAATAAAAATTTTTTAGAAGATCTTCGTAATATTAAAGATGAGCGTCTTGTAGTAGCAGGAGGTGATGTATTGGATGTTATTAAGACAATAGAAAAAGCTGATATTGTCGTTTCAGGTATTCCTTTCACTCATATCAGTAAAAAAAATACAGAAAAGATTGTAGAGCAAACAGCAAATATGCTCAGTAAAGATGGGCTTTTTATTGTTTATCAAACGACTCCTGTGATGCTCAGAGTTTTAAGAAAGTATTTTACGAAAACAGAATTATTTTTTGAACCAAGAAATTTACCTCCATTTTTCATAATGGTAGGGAAGAAGTAGTTTTCCACAATATGCTTGACATATACCCCCTAGGGGGTATATACTTGTCGTATGCAAAGTAATAAACAAAAAATTGTGCATAGATTAAAAATAATAGAAGGGCAGGTGAGAGGTCTTTTAAATATGATAGAAAATGACAAATATTGCATAGATGTCATTACTCAAACTTCTGCTGTTAAGCAAGGTCTTTCAAATATTGAAGATATGCTTATGGAAGGGCACTTGGGGCATTGTTTGATTAATCAGATTAAAAAAGGTCAAATAGCTAAAGCCACAAAAGAAATATTAAAAGTTTATCAGCTTAAGAGAAAATAGTTTTAGTATTTTTATATATTTTTTGGGTACAGATCACTGTGCTTCATGCGCAGGAATAATAGAAAAGACATTCAAAAAAACAGATGGAGTAATTTCTGCTGAAGTGAATTATGGAAATGAATCTGCAAAATTATCTTTTGATGAAAATAAAATAAATTTGAAAAATCTTTCAAAAAAGATTGAGCCTTTAGGATATTCTTTAATTACCGAAACTGCTGAAAGTATGGGGATGAGTGAAGATGAACACAGGGCGCATACTGGTATAGGTCAAAGTAAAAAAGATAAGCTTGCTGAAATAAATAGTATGAAGATGAAAGTAATGTCTGCAATACCGCTTGCAGTAATTAGTCTTTTTGTAATGGTTTGGGATGTTTTAATGAAATATGAATTAGTTAGTGAGCCATCTATTTTAATCGAAAAACTTTTTATTTATCTATTGCCAGTTATGGCTACATATATGTTGTTCTTTGTAGGTAAGCCATATCTTTTAGGAGTGTATAGATTTTTGCGTTACGGTAGAGCAAATATGGATACTTTAATAGGTATAGGAACTTCAGTAGCATATTTATACAGTATGATCATTACAATTTTTTCTAATCAACTTAAAGATTTTTTGAATGTAGATCAAACTTATTTTGATATAACTATTATTGTTATAGCTTTTATAGCTTTAGGAAAATATTTAGAAGCTAAATCAAAATTAAAAACAGGTGATGCAATAGAACAACTTCTAAATTTACAAGCAAAGACTGCTTTAGTAATAAGAGGTGGGCAAGAAGTTGAAATTTCTGTAAATGAAGTTGTGCACGGAGATATCATTGTCGTTAAACCAGGGGCAAAGATAGCTGTCGATGGAATAGTGGTAGAAGGTGATTCATATATAGATGAATCTATGATAACAGGAGAGCCAATGCCAGTCCATAAAGAAATAAACGATACGGTTTCAGCTGGGACAATAAACACAAGTGGATCATTTAATTTTAAAGCTACGAAAGTAGGTTCTGAGACTTTACTTGCTCATATAATTAAGATGGTTGAAGAAGCTCAAGGTAGCAAAGCACCGATTCAAGCATTGGCAGATAAAATTTCAGGAATTTTTGTGCCGATTGTTTTAGTTATTTCATTTTTATCATTAGGTTTATGGATGCTTCTTGGCTCAGGTCCGCTTGGTTTATCTAGTGCTTTATCTTTAGGGCTTGTATCATTTGTGAGTGTTCTTGTGATAGCTTGTCCTTGCGCGCTTGGGCTAGCTACGCCGACTGCTATTATAGTAGGAGTTGGTAAAGGAGCGAAAGAAGGAATACTTATTAAAGATGCTGCGACACTAGAGAAACTTCATAAAGTAAATGTTGTAGTAGTAGATAAAACAGGAACAATAACAAAAGGAAAACCAGAACTTATTGATATAAATGGTTTAGAGGTAGAGCAGATTTCCATTCTTGCATCTTTAGAAAATAAATCAGAACATCCTATTGCTCATGCAATATTAAATTATGCTAAGGAAAAGAAAATTCAATTAAAAGAAGTTTCTAATTTTGAAAGTATAAAAGGAAGAGGTTTGAAGGGAAGTATAAATAATACAGAATATTTTGTTGGTAGTGTTGGACTCATAAATGATTTAAAAATTTCTTTTGATACAGCGCAATTAGATAAATTTACATTAGAAGGAAAGACACCGGTTGTTTTAATGATGAAAGATAAAGTACTTGGTTTTGTAATGATTGCAGATTCTATTAAAAAAGAATCAGTGCAAGCAGTTGCGGAACTTCATAAACTTGGAGTTAAAATTATAATGCTTACAGGAGATAATAAACAAACAGCAGAATATATTGCAAAACAAGTTGGTATTGACGAAGTATTGGCTGAAGTTATGCCGGAAGATAAATTGGATACTATTAAGTCTTTGCAAGCAGAGGGTAAGATTGTTGCTATGGCTGGAGATGGTGTTAATGATGCTCCAGCGCTTGCACAAGCTGATATAGGTATAGCAATGGGTACAGGGACAGATGTAGCTATAGAATCAGCAGGAATCACACTTTTATATGGAGATATTTCAAAACTTGCTAAAGCTATAAAATTGTCTAAAATTACTATGCGTGGAATAAGGCAGAATCTTTTTTGGGCATTTTTCTACAACGTTATAGGTATTCCACTTGCAACAGGAATTTTTTATCCAATATTTGGTTGGTTATTAAATCCAATTTTTGCAGGTATGGCTATGGCATTATCTAGTGTTTCTGTAGTGTCGAATTCATTAAGAATTAAAGCAAAGAAATTATAAGCTTGAATAAAAGTTAGAATTTGGTATAATGAAGAATATGAAATTAAGTTTATCCATTTTAATACTTTCCGTAATTGTTTTCATAGCTGTTTTTGGTGTTTTTTCCATGAATGGGGTTATGGAACATGGATTTAATTGTTGGGCTACAGTTTCCAATGGCGTTGCTTGTCCTGAAAGTATGAGTCCGTTTGCTTCCGTTGATTTTCATTTTAATGCTATTGAAAAATTTTCTTTAGCTATTTTCCAAAATACGTCTTTGTTAATTTTATTGCTGGTCATATCACTGTTTATTATTGCCGGAATATTTATTTTAAAAGAAAATTTAATTAAAAATCACCTGCGTTTTGTTTTTCGCTTCGCTAATTTGATTTTTAAATTAAGCCGTAACAAATTTAATTATTGGCTTTCTCTTTTAGAGAATAGTCCCTCTTTTTCATACAAGGCATAACTTTTTACTTTGTCGTAAAGTTTTTAGTTGCGCCTTTTTAATCCCAATTAAGGGATTTTTTACTATATTATTTAATCAATTAACTTTAACTATAAGTTATAGTTATAAAAAAATTATGAAAAAAAATATTATTCTTGTTTTAGTTGTTGTTTTGTTTTTTGTAGGATTGGCTTATTTTGGTAAAGTGGCTCAGAAAGCTACACCAATTGCTTCTGGTACAGAAAAAGTTGGTAATGGTTCATTGTCAGCCGACGAAAAATTTTATGATTTCGGTTCAATATCAATGAAAAATGGTAAAGTTAGTCGTTTGTTTAAGGTATCTAATTTGACAGATGAAGATGTCTTTCTAGAGAGAGTGACAACTTCTTGTATGTGTACAGTTGCTTATGTTATTAATGGGGAAGATAAAAAAGGTCCATTTGGAATGGCTGGTCATGGTGGTGCAGTGCCAAAAGTTAACGATACAATTAAGGCTGGTGAAACACGTGAAATAGAAGTTGTTTTTGATCCGAATGCGCACGGTCCTGCAGGAGTTGGTTTGATTGACAGAATTATAACCTTGGCTGATAAAAATGGTGAGGAATTAAATCTTGAGATTAAAGCTGTTGTGACTCCATAAAAAATATATGAAAAAATTAATTATTATTATAGCAATAGTGTTTATAGCGATAGTTGGCTTGGTGATTTTGAAGAACAGTTCAACTGCTTCTAGTTTGATTTGGAATTTGAGCAATCAAGGCGCTTGGCTTTTGCCTATAGTGTTGGTCGCTTCTATTTTAGACAGTGTTCACCCATGTTCATTTTCTATACTTCTTATAACGATAGCATTTCTGTTTGGCATGCAAACTACGCGAAAAAAAATTCTTCAAATCGGAGGCACATATATTGCTGGTATTTTCGCTTCTTATCTTTTAATCGGTCTTGGTATATTAAAAGTATTGCATTTATTTAGTGTACCGCACTTTATGGGAAAATTGGGCGCATCGCTTCTGATTATATTTGGAGCAATCAACCTTCTTAATTATTTATTTCCCAATTTTCCCATTAAACTTAAAATTCCAGCTATTGCGCATGGAGCAATGAGCAGTCTTATGGACAAAGCGTCATTTGTTGCCGCTTTTGGCCTTGGTGTTTTAGTTGGTATTTGTCAATTTCCATGTATGGGCGGACCGTATCTTATGGTTATTGGTCTTCTGCACGATCAAGTGACTTACTTTAAAGGATTTGGTTATCTTTTCCTTTACAATTTAATCTTGATTATTCCATTGGTTGTAGTTTTAGTTATAGCTTCACAAAAAATATTGCTTAATAAAGTGCAACAATGGAAAAATACAAATATTCAGCAAGTGAAATTGTGGGCTGGTTTAGCTATGATTGCTATTGGAATATTAGTTTTGTTTATTTAAATTATTAATTAATTATTAACTTTATGGATCAAAATAAAAAAAATAAATCTTTTTTGGTTAGTGTTTCGATCTTTGTTGTTGTTATTATTATTGCTGTAATTTACACTCAAAAAACGAACGCAATTATTGGTTCTAAACAATCTTCAAAAGAATTACAAGTTGTCGCGCAAACTGATATAAATTCTGAAGGAGAAGTTTTGCCAACAGAAATAATTTTGCCCGTTACTTGGAATGATTTAGGCAAGCAAATGATAAAAGAAGGTGTAATTGATCAAAAAAAATTTGAGGCAATTTACGCTGGCAGAGGAGGTATTTCGAGTGAAGATAAAAAACTTCTTTATGAAATCAATAATAAAGAAATTAGAATGACAGAAGAGAATTCGGGGATGATATTAAATCTTTTTTGGGCATTAGGTTTGGCTAATAAAAATGAAATATTAGATAATGGGCCAATGAAAGATCCACGTTATGGAGGAGCTGGAAATTTTGCTTCAACGGGTGGTTGGACTTTAGCTAAAGGTAATGCTATGGATCATTACAGCATGCACAAATTTATGACTTTAACACCAGAACAGCAGGCATTAGTTGAAAGAGTGTCAAAGAATATCTTTCGTCCTTGTTGTGGTAATTCTACCTATTTCCCAGATTGCAATCATGGTATGGCAATGCTCGGACTTTTGGAATTAATGGCTTCACGTGGCGTGTCTGAAGAAATGATGTATAAAGTTGCATTGCAAGTAAATTCTTATTGGTTCCCAGATACTTACTTAACAATTGCAAAATATATGGAAATGAAAGGAATATCTTGGGATAAAGTAGATCCAAAAGAAGTTTTAGGAGCTAATTATTCTAGTGGTTCCGGGTATAGAAGTATTGCTTCTCAAGTAAAAAGCACAGGACAAGAACATCAAGGAGGAAGCGGGTGTGGTGTTGATTCTGGTCAGCCAACAGCTCCACAAAGACAACAAAGCGGATGTGATGTTGGCGGTCAACCAGCAGTAGCTCCACAAAGACAACAAAGCGGATGCGGAGTTTAGATATTATTGTTTTAGTTGATTTTATGGTTTAAAATTAAAAGAGTCGATATTATTAATAAGTTTATTAATTAAATATTATTAGCTAATGTTTTATTATTATGCAATTAAATATAAATAAATTTGCGATTGCTGCAGGGGGTGCTATGGGTATTATTTATGCAGTTTGCGCTGCTTTTGTTAGCTTGTGGCCGGATTTTTCTCTTAAACTTTTTGGTTGGCTTGTTCATTTGGTAAATGTTGATAAATTTGCAACTGGAATTACTGTAATTACTTTTGGTGGTTTTATTATTGGTCTTTTGCAGGCCGTAATATATACTTATTTAGGCGCGCTTATTTTTGGATGGTTACATAATCATTTCATGAAGCCAACTGCTTAAATATATGGAATTCTTAATTGTTATAATTTCAGTTTTGTTTATTACTGTTGTGTTTTGGCTTGCAAGAAAATATTCATCAATAAAAATTTGTCCGATTTGTTCTGGTGTTTTTTTGACGTGGCTTTGGTTGTTTATTGGAATGAAATTAAATTTATTATTTACTGCTGACTATCAATTAATAACTGCCATTCTGATGGGTGGCACTGTCGTTGGCGCTATGTCTAAACTTGAGCAATTCATTAAGCCTAATTTGCTTTTGTTCTGGAAAACAATATTTGTTATTTTCGGATTTCTAGCTTTTTATGGTTTGCTTCTAAATAAATATTTAATTTTTGGTATTGGTGTTATTTTTGCTATTGTTATAACCTTTATCTTTAAAATACGAAAAGAAGAAGCAGAAAATAGAAAATTAAAAAATACAGAATTTGAAGATAAAATGAAAAATTGTTGCTAATGTTTGTAACTTTGGTCGAAATTATTATATTTTATTTTAAGATAATTAATATATGGCACAAAATTTAGGAAAATTGGACAGAATTTTTCGTTTTATTTTAGCTTTTTGGTGGATTGGTCCGCTGGCACCACAATTTAACATAGGTTGGTTGAATGTGGTTATTGCTGTTATTGGATGGATTGCTCTTTTGGAAAGTTTTACTAGTTATTGCTGGCTTCATAAAGCATGTAAAATAGACAATAAAAATCAGTAATAAAATTTATAATTTTATTATATAAAAAATCACTCTTATTGCTTGCGGAGTGATTTTTTTGTGATATTATTGTTTAGTATGCAAACATATAAATTTCATATTAAAGGAATGCACTGCAAGTCGTGTGAATTGATGACTGAAAGTGAATTAAAAGAATTTCCTTTTATTTCAAAAGTTAAAGCAAGTTTGAATTCTAATCTAGTTGAAGTAGCTGGAGATTTCGGTGACAGATCACAGGAAGATATAGCTACAGAATTAAATACTGTTTTAGTAAAACATGGATATACACTTGCAGTAGATAAACATAAAAAAGAAGTAAAATGGCATCAATTCAAAATTGCTATTCCAATAACAATTGTATTTGTTGCATTTTATATATTTCTGCAAAAAATTGGATTGGTGAATTTGGTAAATACAGACAATATGTCATATGGTACGGCATTTGTTATTGGTGTAATAGCTTCTCTTTCAACTTGTATGGCGGTAGTCGGTGGGTTGGTGCTTTCTATGTCTGCGACATTTGCACGTGAAGGGGACAAATTAAAACCACAAATTCTTTTTCACATTGGACGTATTCTTTCTTTTTTTATTTTAGGAGGAGTGATAGGAGCTATTGGTTCTGCTTTTCAACTTGGCGCAATTGGAACATTTATATTAGGTTTTATTATCGCGATAGTTATGTTGATTTTAGGGATAAACTTACTTGATGTTTTTCATTGGACAAAAAAACTTCAACCAGGAATGCCAAAATTTATTTCTAAGCATGCATTTGGCGTTTCAAAATTAAATCATACGCTTACTCCGGCACTGGCGGGTGTAGCAACTTTTTTCTTGCCATGCGGTTTTACTCAATCAATGCAAATTTTCACTCTTTCCACTGGCAGTTTTTCACACGGAGCATTTACTATGTTATCATTTGCTTTAGGAACATTTCCAGTGCTTGCTCTTCTTTCTTTTAGTTCATTTAGTATTCAAAAAAGTTCAAAGTCCGGTATCTTCTTCAAGACAGCTGGATTAGTCGTAATATTATTTGCAATTTTTAATCTTATCAATGCATTGGTTGTAATAAATATTTTGCCACCAATTTTTAATTTTTAAATTATATGAATAAATCAAATACATCAATAATTATTTCTATAATAGTCGCAGGGTTAATCATAGGAGGCGCAATTTATTTTTCATCTTCTTCTCCTAAAGAAAAAAAAGTTATAGAAGAAGAGAATGTGAATAATGTTTCTGTTGTAGATGGTAAACAAATTGTTGAAGTTAAAGCTAAAGGTGGATTTTTCCCAATAAAAAGTACTGCGAAAGCTAGTATGCCAACAATTTTGAGGGTTAATACAAATAGTACATTTGATTGCTCTTCAGTTCTTAGAATTCCTAGTATGAATTTAACTAAAAATTTACCAATGTCTGGCACAACAGATATTGATATAGGAATACAAAAAGCAGGAATATTTGAAGGTACCTGTGGAATGGGTATGTATCCTTTTGAGATAGAATTTATATAATTTATTATTAATAATATTTATGTTATATTTAATATATGAATATAAAAATATTTTTTAGTGTAATTATTCTTTTAATTGTAGGGGCAATTGTTACTGTTATTTCTAGTAATTCAACCCCAAAAGAAACTGGGAAGTATGATGCTTTTGCAACTTGTTTGAAAGAAAAAAAAGCAGTATTTTACGGAGCTTTTTGGTGTTCACATTGTAAGTCACAAAAGGAACTTTTTGGATCTTCAGTAAAACTAATTCCTTATGTTGAATGTTCCACTCCAGACGGACAAGGTCAAACACAAATTTGTGAAGAAAAAGATATAAAAGGTTATCCTACTTGGGAATTTGCTGATGGTACAAGTATGAATGGAGAAATTCCTCTGGCTACTCTTGCAGAAAAGACTAGTTGTGTTTTACCACCAGAACTGGAACAAATACAATAATAATATGTCTATATTATATATTCATTATTTAAATCTTACTCTTGGAATTTTCTCAATAATTTTACAGTTTTTGTCTGTACTCGCTTTAATATTTTTATTTTTTGGTCCTAAAGAAAATAAATTTCTCGCTTTTATTAAAGAACACTTTTTAATTATCGGTTTCATAATATCTTTTTTTGCGGTGGCATTTTCTTTATTTTATTCTGAAATTATAGGTTTTTTGCCATGTAAATTATGTTGGTTCCAAAGAATATTTTTATTTTCTCAAGTAGTTCTTTTTGGAATGGCTTTTATTAAAAAGGATAGAAAAGTTGCACATTATTCTTTTCCACTTTTAGTTACTGGATTTTTTGTTGCTATATATCAGAATTTTATTTATTATTTTCAAGCTAGTACAGCATCTTGTGATGCCTCAGGAGTGTCTTGTGTTCAAAGATTAGTAGATGAATTTGGTGGATATATTTCCTTTCCAATGTTTTCTTTAATTACATTTATTGCTCTTATGACTATTTTAGTTGTAGCTAGATTTTATAAAAAACAAAAAGAACTCGATGCTTATCTTTAAAATTTTTATGATACCGTCTTTAGTAAAAGACGCGAAAGAAGCTTCTCATGACCCAAAAACTTTCGGTAGTCTTTTTACCATTTGTAATATTTTCTATTCGCGCCACAACAAGAGCTTTAAATAGATTTCCTAAAGAAATTAAGGTAAAAGAAATTTAAATGATGTATACTATATTTAGTAGGTATTATTAGTTAATTTATTTATAAATATGCAATCTTGTGTAATTAAAGAATCTAGAATAGCTTGTTATTTATTTTCAAATCCAAAAATATCATGGTTTTGGTTTATTGTAAGGATTTATGTTGGTTGGCAATGGTTAGAAGCTGGTTGGGGTAAATTGGGTGTTTCTGTATGGACTGGAGATCAAGCTGGTAGTGCTCTAACTGGTTTTTTGCAGGGTGCATTTCAAAAAACTGTCGGAGCTCATCCAGATGTTCAAAGTTGGTATGCAGTATTTTTAGAGAATATTATTTTGCCTAATGCAAGTTTTTGGTCATATTTAATTACCTATGGAGAAATAATTGTTGGTATTGCATTGATTTTGGGTATTTTTACTGGCTTAGCTGCATTTTTGGGAATTTTTATGAATTTTAATTTTCTTCTCGCTGGCACAGTAAGTATTAATCCAATTTTATTTGTTTTGGGATTTTTGTTAGTTATGGCATGGAGAGTAGCAGGATATATTGGTCTTGATTATTATATTTTACCTTGGATTTCCAATTTTTCTTTTAAAAGGAAAATTATTTAATAGTTAATTTATAAAAAATTATGAAAGGATTTGTAGAAAATATTGAGAAGTTGAGTTTAGATAATGAACTTTTTAGAAAAGTTCTTTATACTGCGAAAAATTGCCAATTAGTTTTAATGAGTTTAAATGTTGGAGAAGAGATTGGAGCTGAAGTGCATCATCTTGATCAATTTTTAAGAGTTGAAAGTGGGGAAGGTAAAGCAGTGCTTGATGGAGTATCTCATGATATTTCAGATGGTTTTGCTATTTTGGTTCCAGCAGGAACAGAACATAATATTATAAATACTGGTGCAACTAAGATGAAACTCTATACAGTTTATGCTCCAGCAAATCATCGTGATGGGGTTGTTCATAATACAAAAGCTGACGCAGAAGCTGATGAGGCTGAGCATTTTGATGGAAAGACAACAGAATAGTTTTTTTATATGGTATCATTATATTAGGTTTAATTATTAATAATTTATTAAAAATATGAAAAAATTAATTAGTTTATTTTTATTAATGTTTACAATGATAGTTTTAGCCCCGGTAATAGCTTCAGCTGATTTACCACCAATACCACCAGGGCCAAATGAACATAGTGTAAGTGAGTGTGTAAAAATTGTAAATATAAATGAATTTTCACCTATTGTTTTGGTTAATTATAGTCATGGAGTTATGGCTGGTAATGTAAGTGAAATAAAAAATGGTGAATGTATATTACAAACAGGATATAAATTTAATACAACTAGTATTTATAAAATAACAAAGGAAAAGTTTGATTTAATTAATTTGGCTAGCTTAAATGATGATCTTTATTATAAGAGAATAAATACTCTTTCTTCAGATTTTTCTTTGTTGTTTGAAAATTTAGAAATACAAACTATTGCAGGTTATATAGTTAACAGTAATCCATTAATTAAAAAAACAATTGAATATTCTATTACAGGTAATACTTCTACTGGAATTCTTTCATTATATAAATTAAAAGAAATATCAGAATACAATAATGGAACTCCTTCAACAACTGAGACTTTTAGTAATCCAAATTCTACAATAGTTCCAGTTTCTTACAATTTTGGAACTGTAACTCTAAGAAATGGTAGTAGAGGCGAGGCCGTTAAGCAATTACAAATGTTTTTAAATCAAGTATTAAATCTTGGTTTGGTAATTGATGGTAAATTAGGACCAAAGACAATTGCAGTTATAAAGCAATGGCAAAAGGATCATGACTTAACCCCTGATGGTCTTGTTGGTAAATACACAAAAGCAAAAATGAACCAGTCAATTCAATAGCATGTTATATGAACAAAAATTTTTATTGGCGCTGTTATTAACTTTAATTTCAGAAGTACCAGTTGTTTTTGTTATAGTTAGATATCTTTACAAATACAGAGATATTAAAATCCCAACAATTTTTTTTGTTGGGATTTTAGCTTCTGTTTTAACTTTGCCATATCTTTGGTTTGTTTTGCCAGCTTTTGTTTTTGAAAGGTTTACTTATTTAGTATTAGGGGAGTTATTGGTTATTTTAGTAGAAGCTTTTATATATTTTAAATTGCTTAAATTGAAATTATTAGATGCATTTGTTGTATCTTTATTATCAAATATAACTTCAATAATTTTAGGTTTAGTAATTAGAATTTAATCTAAAAAATTTCCTGAACGGAAATTTTTTCTACTTGGCGACTAAACCGCCAAGTAAGAGGTTTTTTTGTTTTTTAAATGTGATATTATTATAGTAATTATTATTAATAATAAAATATAAAAATATATGGAATTAAAAGCATTGTGTATGAAGTGTAGAAGTGCAGAAAATAAGCCAACTATGCAGATAATGAAGGATGTAAAGATTGAAGAAAAAAATGGAAGATATTCTGCAAAAGGACAGTGTTCAGTTTGCGGAGGAAATATGTTTAAGTTTATGTCCAAAGCAGATGCAGAGGCAATGAAATAGAAACTATAAAAAATCCCCGAAAGGGGATTTTTAGTGTTTAAGACATATAGCTCTTAATATGTTATAATAATATTATGTTTATAAGTTTAGGTTCTATTTTTATAATTATTGCGACTTTGATTTTTGTAATTTAGGAAATATACGATTCTAAAAAAAATCGTTAGTTTTTAAATAGTAAAATGAAATGTATGTCTATCAAAGATAATAAAATTGTGTATGTATTTATTGATGCATCAAATTTATGGCAAGCACAAAAAGCAAAAGGAAAAATGTTTGATTATCAAAAATTGAAATCTTTCTTGAAAGAAAAATTTAATGCTTCAGAAATTCAAATATTTTATTATACTGCATACCCAAAAGAAGGAACTAGGGAACAAAGTCAGGATGGTAAACATAAATTTTATACTTATCTTAAAAAAGGTCTTAATTTTACAGTTAGGAAAAAAGAACTTAAAAGGATAATAGAACATAGTGATTTAGGCGATTTAGTACAAGAAAAAGGTAATATGGATGTTGAGATGACAATTGATGCTATTCATTTCTGTAAAAAATATGACACAGTTGTTCTTTTTACAGGTGATTCAGATTTTCTTGCATTAGTTAATTATTTGCGTAATGGTGGTAAGAAAGTTTTTATTTTTTCTTCTAAAAATAATGTATCTCAAGAGTTGAGAACAGGAGGAGATGGATATTTTGATGTATTAAATATAGAGGAAGATGTGTGGGGTAGAGATTTAAAACATAAAGAAGAAAAGGTATAAAAAAAGTAGCCCTCCTTGCGGAGGGCTACCCTTGGATGTAATACCCTTAAAGTTTTATGACAAAACCCTAAGACAAATAAAGTATATACTATAAATAGTTAAAAGTCAAAGTTATCCACAATATAAAAAACATTTATTTATGTTGGAATTCAGACAAAAAGAAATAGTTTTAATTAAGAAATTAAATACACCAGCAAAGGTACAGGATTTTTTAAATTCTTTAAGGTTTAATTTTGAAGAGGATAGTAAGCAAACACTTAAATCACCAATAAGGGTTTTAAGGGAAAAAAACGCACATTGTATGGAAGGAGCGCTTTTAGGGGCATATATCCTTTCATTACATAGCTATAAACCTTTGATTTTACATTTAAAGACGACTAAACACGATTTTGATCATATAATTACTTTATTTAAAGAAGATAATTTATGGGGGGCATTATCAAAGACAAATCATGGGGTTTTGCGTTATCGTGAACCAATTTATAAAAATATACGTGAGCTTGTGATGTCTTATTTTCATGAATATTTTTTAGATAATGGTAAAAAAACTTTACGTCAATATTCTAAGCCACTTGATTTAAATATTTTTGAAAAAGGATGGGAAACAGAAGAAGGAGATTTATGGGGAATAGATGAAGAATTAGATAAAATAAGACATTATGATATTGCGCCTAAGAAAATTTTCAAAAAGCTTCGTTTGGCTGACAAGATAGAGTGTGAAATTGGTAAAAATGTTGAGTGGAATAAAAAGTAAAATGTGCTATTATTAATATAGTCGTATACATTATTAGATTAGTTTTAAATTAAATTATGGCAGAAGAAAATAAGTGTGCTTGCGGATCAGACAAAGATGAAAAAGATTGTTGCAAGAAAGAAGAAAGTCATACATGTGAAGATGAAAATTGTACACATGAGGGACATGACACAAAAGAAGAATAATTATTAAAAACCCTGTCGCTCGCGAGCGACAGGGTTTTTATGTTATTATGATTATTATGTATAACAAACCTTCTAAAAGGTTAATATTTACACAGATTTTTATAATTTTTGTATTACCAGTATTAGTGCTTTATTTTAATATATTATCTACAAATTGGCGTATTGTATTGCTTGCAGTAAGTTCTTTGTTTATTTATGGAATTATTCGTCATGAACATTGGACGCATGAAGATATGGGTTTGCGTCATGATAATTTTAAAAAAGCTTTCCCATTTTATTTTTATTTTACTATTCTGAGTATAGGAGTTCTTTTTTTAATTGAACATAAGATAAGTATGTCTGGTATAGATACAAAAATATTTTTTATTAAAACTTTTGTATTATTTCTGCCAATTTCTTTTTTTCAAGAATTTGCTTTTAGGTCTTTTTTAATACCTAGGTTAAAAGAAATTTTTCAAAGTAATTATACTATTGTTTTTGTGAATGCCGTTTTATTTACAATGATACATATAATTTATCCTAATTCAGGAATAGGTTTACCACTTGCTTTTGTTTCTGGAATATTTTTTGCTTGGCTTTATTTGAAATATCCAAATTTAATTTTAATTTCTTTAGCTCATTCAGCCTTGAATGTTACTGCTGTTTTACTAGGCTTTTTTCATATCAGTTAAAAAATATTGAAAATTCTCTTTAATAGTCTTTTAAACCAATTATCTTTTTGGGGTATTTCTGGGATATTTTCTTTTATTTGATTTTCGTCTATCTTTACATCTTCTTCTATTTTTTTTGTATT
>Ga0209518_1002747_pt1 | contig 15935 bp, 15 predicted proteins | sample RifGroB1_FD_183993 | JGI IMG/M metagenome (GOLD analysis project Ga0209518, IMG submission 183993) | Groundwater microbial communities from Rifle, Colorado, USA - Groundwater B1 (SPAdes) (version 2) | ecosystem: Environmental > Aquatic > Deep subsurface > Groundwater | place: Rifle, Colorado...
CTAATTTTAGAGATTGCCGCGTCGCCTTCGGCTCCTCGCAATGACGATAAGATCGCAGTGACAAAGGAAATAATATGAAAAAAATAATTTACATTTTAAAAGAATCAGTAAAAACTGTTTTAAATATTTTGGTAATTGCCATACTGCCTTTAGTAGTTTTTACCCTAATAACTTCTAAAGTAGACCTTATTGCACAAATGAGATCTTTTGTAGTCCTAACAGGCAGCATGTCTCCACTAATCCCAGCAGGAGCAGTGGTCTTCTCCCAATCCCAACCCTCTTATCAATACAATGACATTATTACCTTTGACCAGGGTGGGGTTAATATCACTCATAGAATAAAAGAAGTAGTTATAGAAAATAATGAAACACTTTATAGAACTCAAGGTGATGCAAATAATACTGAAGACTCAACACTTGTCCCCCAAAAAGCAGTTGTTGGCAAAACCCTATTCCACTTCCCCTACTTAGGAAAACTAATAATGTATCTAAAAACCCTCCAGGGCTTTGCAGCTTTAATTATCCTCCCAACTTTAATTTTTATTGGCTTTGAACTTTTTAATATTAAAAAAGAGATTGAGAGGAGTGTAGAAAAAAGGCTGATGGAGAGAATAAACGCAAACTAGTATAGCACGTCATCCTGAACTTGATTCAGGATCTCAAAAATGAATTTTAAAAATTATTTTTTTATAGCATTTCTAATAATTGGCCTGGGCTTTATCTCATTTAATGTCTCCTTTGCATTTTTCTCAAACTCTGCAACTTCTAATAACAATATCTTTGCAGCAGCCTCAGTTTTCCCAACCCCTACCCCAACAGCTTCTGCAAATATTTTTGTAAGCAATGCTTTTACATGCAGTACCGGAGCATCTGACACAACAACACCTAAAGGTACAGTTGCATTCACATTTAATACTTCAACTTTGGACTTAACTGTAACCTTAACAAGCGCCTTACCTAATACTTCTTATGACATTTGGGTAAACCAGGATCCTGGGGGCTGTCCTCTATCTTCCCCTACCTTTCCTGGAGGGGTTTTAACAAATGGCAGTGGCGATGGCTCACAGACATTTAATACCCCAAGGCTTGGGGGAGCAACTAATTTCTGGATTTCAGCAGTAGCAGGTTCAGATGTTTTTAGAAGTACAGCAGTAAGTCCATGATTAAAAGATTTTTTAGAAGCAGTTTAATAATTTTACTTATCATTGCTGTCTTTTTTGCCAGTCCTGCAATTAACTTTTCCCAAACTTCTTCTACTGTCAGGGCTGTAGGAGATTTGACAGTTGTCTGGAGTGTACCTGAGGGGAACCCAATATTTACTGTATCTAATATGGCGCCTGGTGATTCTGATGAGGAGGATGTCCAGGTGACTAATGATGCTTCATCTTCCAGGCCTGTGGGGATAAAGGCTAATAGAACTGGAGGTTTGGGTAATCTAGAATCTGTTTTAAATGTAGTTATCTCTGAGGGAACCACAGATTTATATGGAGGTACAACTGGTAGCAAGACTTTAGAGGACTTTTTCAATGAAAGTACCAGTTTAGAGTTTATCCCTTTATCAGATCTTGGAGCAGGGGCAACTACTACTTATAAAATTAAAGTAACTTTTGACCCCAATGCTGACAACACTTTCCAGGATACTTCTGTAGTTTTTGATTTAATAATTGGGGTAGGTTTTGACCTTCCTGCAGAATGTGAGAATTTAGATTTGGAAACTACTCCAATCTTTGGAACCTCTGGAAATGACAATATTAATGGTACTTCCAAAAACGACCTGATAATTACTTTTGAAGGAAATGACAGGGTTTTGGCAAAAGGCGGGGATGACTGCATTATTGGAGGCACTGGTAATGATCAACTAAGAGGTGAGACAGGAAATGATGTCATATTTGGTAACGAAGATAATGATTTACTTATTGGTGCCACAGGCCAGGATTTAATTTTTGGAGGGTCTGGCAACGATGACATCAGGGGTGAAAATGGTGAAGACAACTTATTTGGGGAAGAAGGGGCGGACACAATTACCGGAGGAAATGGGCAAGATTCAATTTCAGGCGGATCTGGCAATGACAACATCAAAGGAGAAAATGGTAATGACACAGTCACAGGTGATGAAGACGAAGACAGCTTGGATGGTGGAAACGGCTCTGACAGCTTAACTGGAAATGCAGGAACAGACGTTGCAAATGGTAAATCAGGAACTGATACATGCGACGCAGAAACAGAGATCCAATGCGAAATATGAAAACCAACCCGTCATTCCGAATTCATTTCGGAATCTCATAAAGAGATCCTGAAACAAGTTCAGGATGACAAGGGGGATTTTGAAAGGAGGTGATTACTAAGAAATGACAAATAGATATGCTCTAAAATTAGGCACAGCCATTTCAACTGGTGCTTTGATGTTAGGCCTTTTGGCTCCTGCTGCATATGCTGCAGAACTGGAAATCTCAGGCAATGGAACAAGTTCTAATAACAACATCACAGTTACAGAAACCACAACAGCCAATCTTACACAAAAAAATAAAACCAGTGTTAATATGACACTTAATGCTACAGCTAATACAGGCAACAACAGCGCTAATAACAACACAGGCGGCAACACAACCATTGATACAGGCAACGCTACTGCTAATGTGTTAGTTGTAGTAACAGGAGGGTCAAATGAAGCAACCCTTAATGACTGCGGCTGCCCTGAATCAACAGATTCTGCTTTAATTTCAGGTAATGGTGACAGTTCAAGCAATAACATCACCAAAACCAAAAACAGGCAACAATGACGCCAGCGGAAACACCAATGGTACAACTGATGTCTTAACAGGCAATGGCAATGCAACTGTTGACTTAACAGTTGAGGGAGGTACAAATACCTTAAATCCATAATAGGATTTTAAAGTTTAAGTTAGTTTAGTTTAGAAAACCACTCTGTTTTGCGGCAGGGTGGTTTTCTTTTATGGTATATTAAATTGTCATTAGATTTAATGCAGTACAAATACCTTTTTCTTTCTGCAATAATATTTTTTAGTCTTTTTTTTCCATCAATAACCCTTGCAGCCGCAATCCCTTATTTAATTACAGACCCAATCCCCCCTATTCCAACTGTCCCTGGGGCATCTTTTTTTCAAAAAGAATTTGATTTAAATTACCAATCTGGGAATGTCTTTCTTAGTTCAAACCCAGATGGCTCTGGTAATACTTTAGTTGATGATGCAGTAGAAATTGTTGCTGACTGGCCGGATAGTCCAATTATTGGAAGGATAACCCACAGATATGCACAAGGATGTTACTTTCTTTTGCCACATCCTCCAGAAGATATCTGGTGGATTTTTGCAAAAGGGGTAAATAAGTAAAAGGTAAAACTGTATGATATTTGTGGTTTTGAAGTTTTTAGTAGCAGACTTTATTTGGTTAATAATGGAGCACCGGATCCATCCCCAACACCCACTCCTACACCTTCACCTACTCCAACCCCTATCCCTAAAACCCCACTTATTTTTATACCAGGAATAGGCGGGTCTGAGTTAAAAGTTGCAGAAGATAGAATCTGGAATGAAGATGATGGACATGGAGGTAAATACAGCCAAGCTTATCCAAAAGATGAAAAAGTCTGGGTTAATGAGGGTGAGGCTGCCAGTTTAGGGGAGGATGATTATTTTGATATCTTAAGGTTAAAACCTGATGGCCAAACCAGTGAAGCAAACCTTGAGTTAACAGGGAATTTATTTGAGGGTACTTATCAACCAACTTTAGATTTCTTTATAGATAATGGTTATACATTAAACCAGGATCTATTTACTTTTCCCTATGACTGGAGAAAAGATATTTCCCTAACATCATCTTCACTCGACCAAAAAGTAGAGGATATAAAAACCCAAACAGGGGCAGAAAAAGTGGACATTGTTACCCACTCCATGGGAGGATTAGTAGCCAGGAATTATATATCTAATCCCGACAAAGCAAATAAAGTTAGCAAACTGATCACTCTCGGTACTCCACACCTTGGATCAACTGAATTTCTAAAGGCCTTAAATTATGGAATTTGCATAACTAAACAGAATATTCCTCAGCAACCTATTTGTTTAGGGTTAACTCCTTCCGAATTAAGAGATATCTTCCATAATATGGCGGGAGGATTTGAATTAGCACCGACCCAAAAATACTTTAATTTTTATCCGGGCAATGATAACCTCCACCCAGTCCCTTTCAAAGATGAAAGGGATATTGACCAAAATAATATTACCGGTGACCTTAACTATACCCAGACAAAAGAACTTCTAACTAATTTAGGACACAACACTTCTCTATTTAATCCTTCTGAAAGCTTCCACAACTTAGATAACAACTTATCTAATACTAATGGTGTTGATACAACTATAATTGCAGGGTCAGGAATCCCAACCCTTGGACAAATAATTGAAAAATATTCAATTGGACTATTAGGAACTAAAATTCCTAAAAAGGATGAAATCATGATAAATGGTGATGATACAGTCCCTTTATTCAGCGCTTCAATTGATGACCCTGAGAGGAATTTATCATTAAAAGGGCCTGCTAAATTATATTATTCCAAGCAAAGCCATAGCGGTTTGGTAGGGAACGGCCCTGCCCTAAACCTGGCATTAAATATTTTAAACAATGACAGCAATTTACCAGATGAGACCGCAAACGCACCTTTTGAATTAAATGGGTTCCAGCTCTCAGTACACTCACCTGTAAACATCCATATTTATGATTCCAATAATAACCACATTGGCCCTCTGCCAAATGGTGATTTTGAAGCAAATATCCCAGGCTCTGCTTATGACACCCTAGATGATGCTAAATTTATCTTTTTACCCAATGATGGAATCTATACAATTAAATTTGAATCAACAGGTGAAGGGACTTTTGATTTTAAGATTAGGGAATATGCTAATGATTTAATAGAAAAAACTACTCTTTACAAAGACATCCCTGTCCCAACTACACAAGCCCAGACAATTTTTGATACCCTATCAGATACTCCTCCAGTTATAGAAGTTAACAGTTCTCAAGTTACCCCCTTCTCCACTTTAACTGGAAATTCAAACTATGACCTAAACCCTCCTGAAGTGATATTTAGTTTAGATAGTAAAAAGATTGAAATTATAGGTGTAGATGATACAACCAGTGCCAAAACAGACCTGATACCAGTAAATAAAGCATTAATTACAGACAATGCAGGAAACTCAACTCTCATAAACTATGAATTAAAAAATGCAGGAACTAAAATTAGCTTAACTGATTACCTAAATAATTCACTGCAGGTAGTTTCTGCTTTTCATCCTAAAACAGGCAAAATGCAAAGTCTCACCCAATCACTCTTCTTAAATGATAAAATCATAACATCAACCTATAACTCATCCAAAAACAAATCCACCATCATAACTACAGAAAAAGGTAAGAAAACTAAAACAGAAACAAAAAATGGAGTAATACTTTTGTATCTTCAGACAAATAATGGGATATTAGAAGCAGGATATTAACGCTTAAAAACTTTTGATAATAATTTCCAGACCCCCCAGATAACTGCAAACCAAAAAACAACATCGATAAAAAATGCGAATAAATCAAAGGACGAACCCCCAAAGAAAGAGGATGTCCCGTATTTAATTGGAAATCCAAATCCATCAGCATTTATTGGCAGAAATAAATTAACATAGGGTAGAAGGTATGTTACAACTACACTCAAAACTAAAATAACCAAAAAACTTTTAATACCCATTAAATAAACAGTAACACAAAATAATATTTCCAGACAAGGCCATTCCAATCCATTCTAATTTTACGCACCCACCTTAAAGGTGTCAGGCTAAATTAAACAGGCTCTGCAAAAATTAATAACCTTTTTAAAGAAGTCCCTATAGGTGTACAAGTCTGCAGTATTAATTTATCCCCACTAAGCTGCGTTACAGCTTTTACATCAGAGGGCCAAACTATTTTTTTATCCACCACCTTATATTTTTTCTCCACCCCTTCATCTTTTATAACTATTTCATCCCCATTTTTTAACTCTCCAAGCCTTAAAAAAACTGTATTGTATGAAGTTAAATTCCAGGGTGAATCAGAGGAATGGGCAAAATAAAAGTTAGGTATTCCCTTAGCTTGTGCTACTCCTTTTTTTAATGCAGCCCTGTATTCTGCCTCATTAAAGGCATCCACCTCTTTTATCACAGGGGCATAAGCATTTATCTTAGGTATTAAAATTGTATTATTAGTATCTGAAAAATCAGCTGCAGCATGAGGTAGTGGTAAAAATAGTTTAATTATTGGAAGATATATTGTCAGAAGTAATAACAACCCAAATATTATCAGTCCATTGCCAGCATAATAATTCCATGGCCTTTTTTTCATAATTTTGGAATTTTAGACTAAAATTCAGACAAATGCAAAAACCTGGGATAAGGGTTTATTAGACTGTCTTCTTAACATTATCCCTGATGCTATAAATAATAACCCTGCTAATGTCAAAAAGATTAAATCATATCCTCCTGTTGCTGGAAGAACTGCCCCCAGTACTGCTGCAGGTCCTGCTGCTCCTGCAGAATCACCACCTCCACCGCCCCCATTGCCCCCTCCTCCACAGTCGGAGACACAGGGACCGGATGGGTTGCAATTTTCAGTACATGGTGGTGTTGGGGTAGGACATTCAGATTCAGGACAAGGAGGTGGATTTTGAGGATTCTGGCAGCAGTTTACATCAACAAAACTTAAATTAACTGTATTTTTAACAAAAATATCAACTAATATATCTCCTGTATCAATTAACACATTTCCCAAATTTCCATTAGCTTTATTCTTACCTGTGTTTGCATAAAAAGATAAAATATTTTTTATATCTGCATTGTTGTTAACCCTGACATCTGTGTTTAAATTTTGGTTAAAGAATATGTCATTAACACTCCCACTCCCATTTCCTGAGATTGATGCCAGTAGTCCTCCTCCACCAGTCCCTGCACTGACATGGGCTACATTTATTGGTCCATTATCTACAAAAATCTTTCCATAAATATCCCCAGTATTAATAATTACATTTCCCCCATTATCATTTGCTTCATTTTCCCCTGTATTTGCATACCCATAAATATTATTTGTAATAGTGGCATCATTATTTACATTAACTGTTGTAGTATTTGTTAAATCTAAATTAATTGTATTACTAGAATCATTACCATTATTTTTTATCTCAACTTCAGTAGGTGAGGGGCAGCAGCCTATTTCTGCAGATGAAAGGTTCATTGTATTCTCTACTCCTAAAACTACCTCTGCATTTCCTGTATTTATATTTGTGTCACCTCCTGTATTATCAGAGGCCTGGTTTTCTCCTGTATTAGTATCAGCTGATTATTTTGCTCTACTGTATTTGTAGCAAAACTTTGGATATTTACATTACTTGAGGAACCCTCACCATTTCCAGAAATAGACATCTCATCTGCAAATACTGAAGTTGGATTTATTAACAAAACTAATACTATAAACAAAGATACAAGCTTTTTAATTATCATTATCATAGCCTCCAATTCTAATCTTATAAATTATCGCTTCAGTCAAAATCCAGTAAGAATATATTAAGAGCAGTTTAGGGCAGAAAAATTAACTAATTCTTTTTAGGCAGCAGATTTGAAAGCCTTGATCTGTTTATAAATCCTAAATATAAAAGTCCAATTGGTAATACCAATAAAAGCCATGCTAAATTAATCTTCAAAACATTTTTGGTAACTTTTTCACCCAAAGCCAGAGGATCTGTCCCCCCACTTGCCTCTGCTTTAAACCCTGCAACCTGGGCAAAGGCTCCAGCAACTGCTCCAGAAAAACCATTGTTTGATGCAGCTGTAGTGTTAGGCTGGTTAGGAGTTACATTCACATTTGTTGTTATATTATTATTTGATCCACTATTCGAGCTGTCTCCTGATGATTGGTTTGTACCACCTGAATTATTATTGCTTTCATCATTTGAGTTTTGGTTCCCATTATTAGAATTATTCTCAGAGTTATTTGACCCTGAAGCCAGCTGTTCCTGCTCTGATCCAGGAGTTATAAAGTTACCATTCCAGCTGCCAAATACATTAACCACTGTTACAAAAAGCATCCCGCCTTTGGCAATATTGTTATTTACAAAATTAGCCATATTGGCAACTATGTTTGCATCCCCAGTTTTTATAGAAGAAGCTCCGCCTGTATTATCAGTTGAACTGTTTCCCCCGGTGTTTGCAGAAAGGTTTACATTATTTACTAAGTTTGCAGTATTAGTCTGGACTAAAGTATTGTTTTGAGTATCAGAAATATTTGCATTATTATTAGAATTTGAACCATTGCCAGAATTTACAGCAGTAATATCTCCATTTTCATTAACAATAAACTCAGTCCCTGCAGATCCTGCAAAGTTAGATCCCTCAGGTGCACCCATTATTCTTCCAATCCAATTCCCAGCCTCATTAACAATCACCAACCACCAATCCCCAACAACATTGGAATTTGCAACATTTAGGACCTGTGCAATTACATCTACATTTCCTGTGTCTATCTCAGTATCTCCATTGGTATTTGCATTAGCCTTATTTCCTCCGGTCTGACCATTAATATATAAATTATTTTCTATAATTGCATCATTTAACTGGTAAGTCTCATCATTTATAGTCTGATCAACATTTAAGTTGTTATCAGAATTAGTCCCATTACCAATATTTTTTGCAGTGATATCACCCCCGCAATTTGAACAACCTCCATACCCCAACTCACTTTCAGGAAAAATAATATCTCCAACCAAATCTCCAAATATATTAACAACTGAATAAATAACATTCCCTGCAATATTGTTATTTGCCATAGTTAGTATATTTGCAGCTACATTTGCATCACCTGTTGTAATACTGGTATCTCCGCCTGTATTCCTTGAAGCTTCATTATCTCCTGAGTTTGATTCTAAAGTTAAAGTATTTTCAATCCCTGCCTCATTATTTTGGAATGTCAGGTTATTTGTGACATTATCTATATTTGCATCATTTTCTGAACCAGTCCCGTTCCCTGAATTTAGGGCTGTCAATGATCCGCCACCGCATCCAATCACACACCCTGCTGCAAAATCTAAAATTATATCTCCAATATGGTCATCTGCCACATTAAATTCTGCTACAGCCATCCCTGCTACATTAGTATTAACTGAAGTTATAATTGTCCCTGTGGTATTTGCATCACCTGTATCAATTTTTACATCCCCGCCAGTATTGTCTGATGCAGAATTTTCACCAGTTATAGTTGACTGGTCCAGGTCATTAGCAATCTTGGCACTGTTGTCCTGAAAAGTCTGGTTTGTATTTATAACTCCTGCTGAACCTGAATTATCAGAGTTTGAGCCATTTCCTGAATTTATAACACTTATTCCTCCATCATCCCCGACAACTGCTGCCCCCGCTCCTTCTGCCAGATTGTTATTTCCTGAAGTTACTAAATTTGCATTATTGGTAGCATCTCCTGTATCTACAGATGTATCTCCCATCCCTCCATCACTTGATTGAAATCCGCTTTGATCACCAGCTGGTGCAGAAGTTGAGGTAGGGGAGGGGCTTGGATCTAAATTAGATTGGCTTGTTTGCTCCTCTTGCAAAGGTTCTTCAACTGTTTCTTCTTCCGGCTGCTGCTCCTGTTCTTCTTCATTGTTTGGGTCATCCGGTGAAGGAGCGCTTGGAGCTTCAGGCGCACTTGGTGCTTCAGGAGCCGGTGGGGCACTGGGTGCAGGCGGTGCAGAGGGTGCACTTGGAGGGGCAGGAGGTGTTGGAGCTTGTGCATATGAAGCCCTTGGCCCAACCTGCAAAAATACTAAAAGTATTATTGATAATATTGCTATCTGTTTTTTTATTAACTCTTTCATTTTTTCAGTTGTTACTTGTTACTTGTTACTTGTTACTTGTTACTTGTTACTTGATTTTGACCGATGGAAGGTGTTTCACCGAAGTGCTAGTAAAACACCTCCATCAAATCAAATTAGTCTAGTAACCCGAGCAGGTCTAAAAGATCCATAAGATCAGAAAGATCGAAATCTAAGCTAACCTCAGGAAGATCAAAACCTCCATCAGGACCAACTACGTTAACGTTTCCTGCATTTGAAGCAGAGGCTTCGACATTAGCATTACCGGTGTCGATTGAAGGATCAGATCCATCATCTCCACTAGCAGTGTTATCCTCAGCGTCATTTTTGCCTGTATCGGCATCAAGTTCGTCTAAGTCATTATCTAAGTCTGCATCGTTATCCTGGAATGCTTTTTGGTCAAAATCCAAATCAGCATCTAATTCGTTATCAGAGTTTGTTCCATTTCCATCAACCTTTGCCAGTAAATCATCAAGTAAGCATCCGCAGTTTAAGTCTGCCCAGTTGAAGTTAACCATGTTATCCACGGTTGCCTCAACATCTGCATCACCGGTATCAATTGAAACCTCTCCACCAGTGTTATCATTTGCGTCATTTTTGCCTGTATCAGCATCAACGTCAACGTTGTTGTCAACATCTGCATAGTTATCCTGTGTAACTGTTGTAGAGTTATCCAGGTCTAAATCAATGTTGTTGTCTGAATTTGAACCGTTGTCCAAAATTCTAAGGCTCAAAGATCCGCCGCCGTTGTCTCCGCTTCCAACCCTGGCGCTGTTAGCGTTAGCGAGGGTAGAAACTGAAACATCAACGTTTGCGCTACCGGTATCGATTGAAACATCTCCACCAGTATTATCGTTAGCGTCATTTTTGCCTGTTTTTGCATCAACGTCTACATCATTATCAACATCTGCATCATTGTTCTGGTAAACACTGACATTGCTTGTTTGATTTAAGTTAACGTTATTATCGGAATAAGTTCCGTTTCCTGAAATCAAAACTTCAGTGTCGCCGCCAGGGCAACAATCTACGCTTGCAGAGTTAGAATTTAATGTGTTTGAAACATTAGCTTTAACGTCTGCATCACCGGTATCGATTGAAACATCTCCACCAGTATTATCGTTTGCATCATTTTCTCCTGTATTTGCATCAACATCAATGTTGTTATCAACATTAGCTGTGTTGTTTTGAACCACTGTTGTTGTGTGGCTCAAATCAACATTAGCTGTTGAATTTGATGAAGAACCATTACCAGAGATTTGAATAGTTGTGCCAGCGTACGCGGCAGGTGTTAATGCGTTTAATACCAAAGCACCTGAAGCTAGCGCAACTGCAATTTTTCTTTTAAGTGTTGTCATTTGTTTCACCCCCTTCCTTTTATTGATTGGCCCAAATAAGTGGGACCGCACTTCTTAACTTTTCCGTCTTGTCGTTTTTAGCACAAAAAAACGGAGGCCTTCCCACCATTTATCCCACTGTAAGGGTAAATGATGAAATAGCCTCCGTTTGCGGTCGGTCTATTAAGAAACTCAAACCTAAAGTCTGAGTTTAAAATTATATTATAGGAACACAATTTCTTTGTCAAGAGATAAGTATTTGAATTTAATCTATATTGCATAGTATTTTTAAAAGACATATAAAATTACCCACCAACAAGGCTCATAAGTTTACTTAATATCAAGTTCTAAAGCTTAGATAAGTTTGATATAAATAAGGTAAAAAGGATGAAAGATTTAAGTAAATTTAAATCTCAGTGATAGTTTCAGAAAATTCTGTCCTGGAAATCTGATTATGTTCTCTTGAAACTCTTTTATTGCTTGCAACTCTATTAATTAGCTGTTTTTTATTTGTCCTGATAATTTTGTTTATAATCCGCTGGGTAACCTGAGTTATCTCTCCTGCTTCAAAGTAAATCTCAATGCTGCCATAAGTTTTCTTTTGCATCAATCTGTCCAAAAGTTTAAGCAGTTTATTAGAAACGTTTTTTTGGCTGTTCATATCCTACCTACTTTTTAGAACTTTACTTCTACTATCTGTTTTTCCCCTTTGATCTCACCAACCTGGATCCGGAAATTAGAATCAGAATCATTAATAGGGAAAGCAAGCCTTGTGTATTTTGTTGAAATTGGCTGGATTGCTACTGGGTCGTTGTGGACATCTGCAGCCAGCCACTCAGCATCATTTCCATTAACAGATAGTCTTATATAATCCCTGGTATTTATCTCAATTGGTTTATTAAAATCATTTACAATTTTTAAATTAAGTACAAAAAATGTCCTGCCTTTAACAGAGGTTGCTCTTTTTCCTTTAACTACTATCTGGTCCCTGATTTCTGCATTTTCAATAATATATTTTAACTTTGAAACTTCTTCACCTTTATTATTTTTTATAGGAAACTGGAATTCATGATTTAATGCAGCTGTTGATTTAGCATCAGGAAGCTCAAACCTGCTATCCCCTAGAGTACCCCCTTTATTAAATCCTGAAATAACAGATCCTCCCCAAAAAAGGGCACCCAATACTACAATTCCCAAAAAAGCATAAAGAATTAATTTGTTTTTTTCTGGAAGCCTTGAGCTATATCTATTAAGTCTTAGATTAGAAAACCTGTTCATATTTTTAATAGAGCTCTGCTCATAATTATATTAGAGCTTTGCTCATTTTTTAAAGATAAAAAACGCCTCACTTTTGAGGCAGTTGACTCGGGCAATACTAACAAATGAATATTTACCTGTCAACCCTGATCTCAACTACCCCGGATCCTGCACTTTTAGAAATCTCAACTATTACCTCACCCTCTCTGCCAGCCCCTACCAGTTTATTTAACACTTTGCCATTAGTTTTTGTGGTTACAAAAGTTTTAACATTCATCCCCAAATTCCTAATTTTTTCTTTATACCAATCTGTTATCGAATCTGGATTATCATTACTCTCCAAAACAAAACTGTTTTCCCCACCGCTTACTTTTTTAGAATTAGGATAAACAAAGTCACCAATAAAATTTTGAGGGGCTAAGGTAGGGGAGGGGGTAGGGATTGCAATTGCAGGGACCGTTGGTGTGGGATTTATAGAAGGCTGCCCTGTTGGAACAGACTCAATTTCTTGGGGACTGGACTGCTCAGACAAAACTGCACTGTCTTCTTTTGAAGAATAACTATTCACTATTAAATAACTTCCACCTATCATTAAAGTTATTAGAAGCACCATCAAAGAAAGAGGCATAAGACCAAGTATTATATCAGATCAATTCAATTAGTCTGTAAGAATTAAGTAATTACTTTATCCAAAGATTCTTTAACTTCTTAAACCTTTTTTCCAAAATAGACCCTCTAATTTCATTTGTTAAATTCAGCATAAAATAAACATTATGGATGGAAGCCAACCTATGGTACAAAATCTCAGCTGATAAATAAAGGTGTCTTAAATATGCTCTGGAAAAATTTTTGCAGGTATAGCAGCTGCATCCTGGGTCAATTGCTTTTTTATCTTCTTTAAATTCTGACCTTTCAATAGCCATTACAAATTTATTTTTTTGCTTTCCACCATTTTTAGGACTGATGTATAAAGAACCATTTCTGGCTCTGCGGGTAGGGGCAACACAGTCAAACATATCTATACCCCGCTCAATACATTCAAATAAATCTAAAACTTCACCAATGCCTAATGCATGCCGGGGGGCAGAGTCGGGGAGAAGGGGAGTGACCCAGCCAATTGTTTCATAAATTGCTTTAGATGCAGCCCAATCCAGATCCTGGCCTTCGTCAGGATGACGGGAGGAGGGCCAATATTTAGAAGTTCCAAAGCTGCCGCCGATAGAGAAGCCGTCAAACCCAACCTTACTTATCCACATTGCTTCTTTTTCCCTGATCCCTCTATCATAAACACCCTGTAAAATTCCAAATAGCATTCCCCTTTTTTCACGCTTTTTTTCACAGTGTTTCTCAAAATAAGCCTTACTTCTTTGTTCCCACCTGTGTGTCCGCTCTAAAGATTGTGCGACGTAGGATGGCGAAGAGAGTGGGGAAAGCAGCTCATCCAAAACTAAAATAATATCAGACCCTAATCTAATTGGACTTCTACACTCTTCTCAGGAGTTAAAAGGTGCTTTCCCCCATCAAGGTGTGAAGTAAACTCCACCCCCTCCTCTGTTATTTTTGATAAAATTTCAGGCTCCTCTTTTTTACTCTGCGAAGCAGAGGAGCTGTGCTCATACCACTTTGACACACTCCTTTTTTTTCCTTTTTCCTTTTGACTTAACTCTTCTACTGTTACTCTTCTGGTAATTTTTTTACTTTTTTCATTGTAAACCCTCCCACTCTTTCTAACCCTCAAATAATTTTGGTCAATGGGTGACTCCGAAGAGGGATCCCGAGCGTCGACCGCAGGGGGCTTGTTAGTCCCCCGAGGACGCACTTGGGACACTGAGGAGGCAGGACCCATTGACCTACCGACCTTCCTCACTCCATGCTCAATCATTGCCCCCAAAGAAAATGCCTGAAACCCACCTGAGTCAGTTAAAATTGGGTAATCCCAACCCATAAATTTGTGCAATCCCCCCATCTTTTTTATAAGTTTACTCCCGGGCCTTAAATATAGATGGTATGTATTTCCTAAAATAATTTGGGTATTAACCTTTTTTAGATCATCAGGAGCTAAAGCTTTTACAGACCCCACTGTCCCAATAGGCATATAAACAGGAGTCTTCACCTCCCCATGAGGAGTCGTCAAAACCCCAGCCCTGGCCATTTTATCTTTCCCTAAAATTTTGAAATTAGACATAGTGACTGAATATTTTAATTGGTGGGCTAAAGAAGGTCAATGTTACAACTGATAACGGCCGTTACTGATTGTACCAGGATAAATTCAGGTTTCTTCATCAAAATCTCCAAGTTCCTTTATCTTTGCAACTAGTCCCTCATGCCTTCCTTTATAGCTTTCTATCTCCTCCTCAACATTTAATCTCAAAAGTGGCTCAGTATTAGAAGTCCTAAGACTAAACCTCCAGTCAGGATACTGGACTGCTACCCCATCCAGTTCTAAAATCTCCCCATCTTTATGCTCTAACTTTAACTTCTCTATTATCTCTTTTGCATTCTTAACTCTAAAATTAATCTCCCCTGATTCTCTGCTTCTTCTTACTTCATTTGCCAGCTCTGATAACTTCTTACCCTGCACTGTCATTGCATTTAACACATGCAAAAGTACTAAAAGTGGTCCCTCTGCATTCCCTGTTGCTTTGAAAAAATAATGTCCTGATGATTCCCCTGCAAAAATTCCTCCTCCTTCATTCATCTTTTCTGTAATATATGCATGTCCCACTTTTGTTAAAACAGGTTCTCCCCCACTCTCCTTTGTTACTCTACTAGCACTCATAATATACCTAATATCAAAAAGGATTTTTTCCCCTTTGTGTTCTTTTAATAACTCTCTTGCAACTATTGCAGTAATCATTGAAGGCTTAACCACCTCTCCCCTCTCATCAATAAAAAATATCCTGTCCCCATCCCCATCTAAAGCCAGTCCTAAATCTGCCCCTTCTTCTAAAACCCTTTTTTGGGCAGGCTCTACATTTTTTGGATCCAGCGGGTCTGCAGGATGGGCAGGAAATGTCCCATCCAGCTCAAAATTCATTCTCACTAACTCCCCGGGGATATGTTTATATAAAGCATCTATATATAGCGCACCCATTGCATTTGCACTATCACAAACTACTTTGAAATTATTAAGACTGGGATTTCTGGTTATCTCTAACGCATATTGGACTTCTTCATCAACTACTCCATCAACAACTTTTATACTCCCCCTCTCTGTTGCATTAAGGTTATCAATTTTTTCAGGATGGAGGGATAGCTCCCTGATATCATCCATCCCTGTTGGCTTACCTATTTTTATAAGTCCCCCATCCCCTGGATTTACTACAATCTTTAATCCATTGTAGTCTTTAGGGTTATGGGAAGCTGTAATCATTATCCCCCCATCATACTTTTTTTTAAAAACCCCGTAATAAAAAGTTGGGGTTGAAACAAGTCCAATATCAATAACTTGTGCACCTAAA
>Ga0209518_1002748_pt1 | contig 15935 bp, 20 predicted proteins | sample RifGroB1_FD_183993 | JGI IMG/M metagenome (GOLD analysis project Ga0209518, IMG submission 183993) | Groundwater microbial communities from Rifle, Colorado, USA - Groundwater B1 (SPAdes) (version 2) | ecosystem: Environmental > Aquatic > Deep subsurface > Groundwater | place: Rifle, Colorado...
TGGTTCATCTTCAACTTCAAATAACGGCAATACTAAATAAAGCATCTGATCGTTTGATGAAACGATGTCTTTTATCCAATATTCTCTAAATCCTTTATCGTCTCCTAATTTTAGCTTACATCCTGTGTTTTTCTTGTTTTTAATAAGAAATTGCAGTCTTTCATTCTCTGTCACGGTATCTTCTCCAATTTTTACTAAATCATCCATATGAACCTTCCATGTTGTCCTTTCCATGTGCTGTTTCCTGTCTTCCCACATTTTTCGCGCTTCGGAAAGCTCCGAACTATTCATTAGTCTTTCGGGTAGTTTATAAAACCTTGGTTTAATTTCCACAATAGAAGAGACCTTTCCTTCGCTTCCAATTATTTCGCCGCTATGTGCTGTATCTGTGACCGGATCAACCGCAACTCCAACAATCTCCCAAAACGCTGGCATTTCATCTTCTTGGATTTCACTAAAAACAGTCGAAAGGTCGCCACCTTCTTTTGGCAGTACATATTTCCACACGCCAACTTTTTCTGGCGAGACAAATATGACTTCTTTTTTCCCTTGTGGTCTTTCCATGATTATATTTAATCTTACAATATCAAAAATGTTTCTATTTTGCTATACATCCCATTATCCCTTCGCGAATTACATCCTCCATTAGTCTTCGCCCAATAAATACTAACATCGTTTCCTGATGTATTCCGTCTGGCCAAGAACCGCCACTAGAAATTTCGTTAATCATATGTACGCCCTGAAGAATTGCGCGCTCTTTTGCGCCAGAAAATAATATGACCCCCTTATATCTAAGCAGATCGCCACCCTCCATTGCTACAAATTCGTGTAGCCATCGAAGAAATTTGCCACGATCCAATGGGCTAGACTCGCGAATACTCACCGAAGTAATATCGCGATCGTGAATATGGTCGGCTTGCTCTGAGCTTGCCGAAGAGTGCTCATCTTGGATCTGAACATCTGCACCGAATCCACCGATACCTAGTAGTTTTTCAATTGGCACATCCCCACTTGAACAGCGCACAATCTGCGCGGTTGGGTTTATCCCACGAATCCATGATTCTAGATGCGCAATTTGTGTTTCTTGTGCCAAGTCTATTTTATTAATCAAAACAATATCCGCGACGCCGATCTGCTCTTTTACTTCTGGATATTGTACGAATTGAGAAACGCCAAAAAATGCGTCCACCACTGTCACAATTCCGTCTAAATTAAAATGCGCTTGCAACGGCGCGCCGCCAAGAAAAAATCTTGCCAGCGCGGCTGGCTTTGCAAGCCCAGTTGTTTCAATAATTACTTGATCTATTGGCACGCCTTGGCGCGCTTTTTGTGCAAGCGCCAAAAGTATCTCCATCGTGTCATTGCGCGCAGAGCAACACACACATCCATTGGTAAGTTCTATAATATCGTCCGAGCGCCGCGCAATAAATTGATCATCAATGCCTATATCTCCAAATTCATTAACAACCACTGCAATTCGCTTATGAGACGGCGCGGTAAGAATACGATTTAAAAGAGTCGTTTTGCCAGCCCCAAGAAATCCGGTAAGAATCGTGACAGGAATCATCGCGCGTCAACAGAGAGCGGATCTGCTCCTCGCAAAAACACTGTAATAGTTGCGATTGCGAGCCCAAAGTCTCGTATCGTAATCGGCCCACCACCTAATGAGTAAGCTATCACTGCCAAATGTAATCCTAAAAGCAATGCGACGGGACGAATATAAAATCCTGCGAGAAGCATAAGCCCAGCAACAATCTCAATCCATCCATTCATAAGAACAAGCATCTGCTTTGATAGGCCAAAAATTAATGCCCAATCTGGCACATAACTGACCCAAGCGCTCGTGTCTTGCATTTGGTGAAATCCAAACCACAAAAACACACCGCTCATGCTCCATCTAAGAATTGCGTCGCTCCAATCGTTTGCTGTCATTTTATAAGCGTACCAATTTTATATGAAACGAGTGTTTGATTTGGCTTCTGTTGAGAGTCGTGCTTGTTTTCAAATGCAGATGTCCCATCAATTCCACATAGAGAAAAGATAGCTTGCTCGCCTCCAGGATGCTTTGATTCCCACGGAGTCAGATCGTAGACGCTTCCGCTAATCGCAGTCCAGCAATCTGCCTTCGTGTTATGCGTAGCTATTTGTGCCATCGTATATGACGGTGCGGATACAGAAGATGGCGATGGAGATGCCACGGTATTGCTACCGTTTCTTTGTATAATCACAAAAGCGCCGACTAAAAATATAACGGCAATCAATGCAAGTGAGTATTTTCTATTCCACATAATTACATGATACTACAAAAAAATCAGTCAAATGGCAACTACCGACGAGCAAAATGTGGTCTGCGAGGATAGCTACGACGACGATTGCCAGAAAATCCGCGTTGAGCCATTGAGACTGCTGGCAATTCCACTGAAAGTGTTGCGTGTTTTTTTACTGGTAATGTTTTTCGCACTATGCGTTCAATATCACGGATATTTCCTCGTTGATCAGGAGTAGCCAGCGAGATTGCTCGCCCTGCCATTCCAGCACGGCCCGTACGGCCAATACGATGCACATAATCATTGCTGTTATCTGGAAGGTCAAAATTAATCACCAACTCAATACCCGTTACATCAATGCCTCTAGCGGCTATGTCGGTCGCCACAAGAATACGATAGATCCCCTTTTTGAATCCTTCCAGTGCACGGATTCGCTGAATCAACGAACGGTTTGCATGAATTTCTGCGGCTTGGTGTCCCATGCCAATAAGGTTGTGGCAAATCTTGGACGCACCGTGCTTCGTGCGTGAAAATAACAACACTGATCCTTTGTATTCATTAAGAATTTCGCCAAGTAACTGCATTTTATTTTCTTTGCGAACAATAAATAATTCTTGTTCAACTTTTTCTGCCATTGTTCCAGATGGTGCCACTTCAACACGCACTGGCATACGCATATGTTTTGTGGCAATGGCAATAATATCGCTTGGCATAGTCGCCGAAAATAACATCGTCTGTCTATCGGCTGGCGCTGGTAAAAGCCCGAGGATGCGATTAATCTGCGGAGCAAATCCCATATCAAGCATGCGATCTGCTTCGTCAAGCACTACTATTTTTGCCTGACCTATGCTTACCTTTTTTTGATCAATTAGATCAAGCAGTCTACCCGGGGTAGTGATTAACACATGCGGACGACGACGAAGCTGGACAACCTGCCGATATGCGCTTTCGCCACCAATTAATACTGCGGTGCGTAGACCGAGAGCTTGTCCAAATTTTTGAAATGTCTCATTAACCTGCATCGCAAGCTCACGAGTTGGCAAAATCACTAAACCAATACCGTTTTTGCCACCCCAAAGTTGTTGAAGCATTGGGATGCCAAATGCGAGCGTTTTCCCTGTTCCGGTTTGGGCTATGCCAATAATATCATCGCCCTTTAGTGCTACGGGTATCGCCTTGAGCTGGATTGGCGTTGGCACACAAAAACTATGCTTTTTCAGCACTTCCATAAATACATCCTGAATTCCAAGGCCATCAAAGCCAAGGCTATTTGCCTCTGTCGTTTCCATTAATTGCACTAATACGTGACTCTAGTTCCTGCAGTGAGTCACGCATGACGCAATGGGATCTGAGTCGTGTCCCCCGCCTAGGCGGGGGATTCCGTAGGATTAACCTGACTAAATAAGTATAACAAATCTCGCCAGAAAAAGCAATAGGGCGACTATTCTATTATTTTATATCTCCTAGCTGTTGAGTATCTCTAGAATCAATTAGTTGTTGTGATGGTTTAATCGCGAAGAAAATAATCCCGATTAAAACAACAGCCGCAACAATAACAATTGCGATCTCTATTGTTGTAAACCCCGTTAAAGAAAGATTGCCTATAGATGACCGAAGCGCCTTGTCTCGGTGTGTGGCGTTCTTTAACGGGGTAAACCCAGTAGTGAATCGATGTTTTGTGTTTGTATCCATGTTCATAGATTATAACACATAGCCATAAATAAAATGGGGCTCCGTCGAGACGAAGCCCTTTATTGAGATGTGCGTTCTTGGTATACTTCTAGACAGTAGTCGTGGGAGGGACAACAGCCTCGAAGTCGTTGGGATTGAAGATGAGAGGAATATAGAACGCTTTCCCGTCGTCATCATAATCACGATCGGCTGTCGCATCTGTTTCTTCTTGGAAGATCAGCGTCCACACATTGCTCCCAAGATAGTTGACACGACGAACCGTAAGGACCTTCGGTAGCTCTCGCGCGTTATGACTTCTCCTCAAGCCATTACGCACTGACGGAGCAACCATTTGCCCCAACGGATGCACTTGCGCTCCTGGAGAAAACGGCGGCTTTACTCCTTCAATGCGTGCCTTTACCACGCCTCGCAGGTAATGGGCGTATCCGAGATCATCGCCCGCAGAAATGCTGATTACTAGACCGCTACCAGAGACACCGGCGCGAGCACACACATTCATGAAACTATCGAGTAGTCCTTCCGTGCTCCACTCGTACGGATTTTCAATCTGTCTTCCCATCGCAACCTCCCTGCACTTTATGGTGCTTGCTAGATATATCACAATATTTCTAATCTGTAAAGCGGGACGACGCCTTTCTCCCGTACATGGCGGAAGGGGAGGGATTCGAACCCTCGGTGAGTTTCCCCACACACGCTTTCCAAGCGTGCCAGATAAACCGCTCCTGCACCCTTCCAAATTGTACTACAATACCCTATTTCATCCGCGAGCTCAAATACGTATCCAATCGATCATGATGTTTTTTATTGCTTGATCCGATCACTTTAAAATACCGTATTACCTCACTTAGCTTGTAAATATACAGCTTCGTTTTGTTTTGAATACTTGGATCAAAAGAAAAACTTTTTAAAATCTTCGATGCCCCATAAATAATTGGCAAAGAGTGATTTGAAAGTGATAATCCAAAATGTGTATATAATTTCGCTGCTACTATGTGTTTGTGGAAAAATACGCCACCATCTGTATCTATGAGCCCACGCAAACATGCTTTAGCATATATTCTATTCTTTAATATCCATCTTGGGATACATATCTGGTTTTTCACTTTATTTCCACGCTTAAGCCCAAGTCCCTCCAAGGCTTTTACAATACTCACTCCAGATAAGGCAAGATTAACGACATTTTCTCGAAATAACATGCTTACCTTTTGATCAAATATTTCGTGGAGTAATTTTGAAACAAATATGCTATATGATTTATCCGTCGTTCGATTAAGTGTGATGCGAATTTGATAATCAGTTATCGAGCCGTCCCCGAGTAAAATACCGAATAACTCGGCAAGTTTTTTAGATCGGGTTAATATGATTTGTTTATTAATGTTACACCCGATTATTCGATACTTTTCTGGGTTTTCTCTTCTTCTTTGTTGGGATATTATTCCAGCTCTCCTGCGTGTCTCGCGATCCCCAGGCGCACCATATTTTTTAAATCTGGCAAACCCTCCGAGAGAAGCTGACTTCTTAATGTACCAGTAAGTAGGAAGTATAGTTGTATTGAGTGGCAATGGAACGCTATACTTACGACTCAATATTTTTACTATCTTATAATCGGGAGTATATACTGCTCGTGCCCAGTCACGCATTGTCTTTTCTGATATCCTGAACTGCTTCGCAAGTTCGAGCCACGAAAGATTGCTCTTGAGTTTTATTCTACTAAAATAGTCCTTCTGTTCTTCTTTGGATACGAGGAGTCTTGCCATAATATTCACCAAACAACAATGCTATACTATCACACATTATCTCACATATTCAGAAGAGGAAAAGTGCGCTTTTTGTGGCATGGAACCAGACAAGACATCTCTTCTTGCGCCCAAAACGGCACAAAAAAGAACAGGATTTTGTGCTCAAACTCCATTCTTCCTCCTAATACGGACGAATTCGTCAGCTAACCGCTTCTCATTCCTTGCGGAGGGAGAGAATAATACAACAGAAGACACAAAAAGTCTAGCTCTGCGAAGCGCAAAATTGTACGCAGACTTGAGATTTGTATATGAACGAATGCCTTTTCCCCACGATCCAAGCGCGCGACGCATTTTTTTGGTCGCACTTCCATCTAGTAGAATAAGGTTTGTTGCGCGAATATGCGACTGTACTGCATCAGCCCATCCAGAATAATCAGACTTGCCATCTCCACCAGCTATTAATATACATGTTGGCCCGCCAAATTTTTGTATCGCCACTATGCTACGATCTGGTTCGGTTGCCATCGCATCGTCAACAATCTTCAATTTTGTTGATTGATATACGACTTCTTGGCGAGACGGCGCAAAAGGAAGTGACGCAATACGCTTTTTAATACGATCTTCTGAAATACCAGCTAGACGCGCCACCTGTTTTGCGACATCAAGCACAGAAAGCTTGTTGGTACTGACTGTTTTTATTTTTGGCGATAAAGGCGCCACGCCGTGTAGCTCAACTACTGCAACGCGCGCACGATTTCCAAGCGCAGACAATAATGGCCGTTCAGGTGTGTGTCCCACAACAACCGCGTCGCCAATAAGATGTTCTGCCCAAAGTGCCGCCATTGTTTTCCCGTGCTGTCCAACAATGCCGATAATTGGCTTGCGCCATTCAGAAAAAAATATGTCGTCAATATTTGTATTTGATGTGCGCACGCTAGAAACACATTTAAATCGTGCACGAATACGATTATAAGATGCGCCATCACTTGCGATGCGCTTGAGATGATCATCAACGCGTTTAATTAGCATCGCGGTCTCTGCGTTTTTGCGCATTCCAGTTATTGTTACCAAAGCGCCACGATCCAATAACAAATTAATAAGCGTAGCCCCGCCGGTTTTTACATCGGCACTTGAGAGCGTGATTTGTTTCTCACGCATAATCATATGCCCATACTCCGTAAAATGCGGATGCGATCTTGTAGTGGTGGGTGTGTCATAAATAATTTTGCGAACCAAGCAGATTTTTCCCGCCCGCGCAAAGGATTTGATATATATAAATGTGCGGTTGCGTTTGATGCGCGCGGAAGCGAAGCTCCATCGTTTGATATTTTTTCTAGCGCGCTTGCAAGTCCTTCTGGATATCGCGTAAGTAATGCGCCCGAAGCATCAGCAAGATATTCTCTCTTTCGTGACACCGCAAGCTGAATAATTGTTGCCGCAAGCGGAGCAAGAATTGCCGAGACTATTGCAAGCACTATTGTAATCCCTCCGCCTTCGCGATTGTCGCGATTGCGACCACCACCAAACATTGAAAACCTCAAAAACCAATCGGAAAGTATCGCAATCATTCCGGCAAATACAACGACTAGAGTTGAGACAAGCATGTCGCGATTCCCAATGTGTGAAAGCTCGTGCGCAAGCACGCCAGAAAGCTCATTATCATTTAATTTTTCTAGCGCACCTTCTGTTACGGCAACTGCCGCGTGTTGTGCGTTTCTGCCGGTAGCAAAAGCATTTATTTGCCCGCCTGGCAAAATAAATAAGCGTGGCATTGGTAGGCCAGCGGTGATACAGAGATTTTCTATAATTCTATACACGCGAAGTCCATTTTCTCTTGCTAGTGGTCGCGCGCCAGACACCGCAAGCGCGATTTTGTCTGAATACCAATATGATGTGATGTTGCCCACAACACCAACAAGAGCAAAAATATATAGAATGGTCGGATTATTATCCGCGCGCGCAAAAATAAATCCGAGCCCGATTAAAAGCACAAACATGCCTGTCATGAGGAGCCAAGTCCTTCGGACATTTTCGTCCTGATGTGTATAGAGGTTAGCCATATAGTAATTGTAGGTTCTTGACAGCAATTTGCAATCCATGAGCATTGCCATGTGATAATAGCCCGATGTATGAATCAACGGTTTGATGTCTTGGATATTTATTAATACGACGAAACATCCTGCGTTTTGTAGCTGTACGAACGACCTTATGGGTCGGGAAATATTTCCAGCCAAGAAAATCTACTCCTGATGCGATAGTTTCGATAGATACCTTGCCAAGATGAAGCTCTAATTTTAGTTGATTACATAAAAAATCTTCTATTTTCGGTAGTAACTCCAAGAGATTGTCACGATTGCGCGATAAAATAACAAAGTCATCTGCATAACGGAGATAAAATTTTGTTTTTAAATATTGTTTCACGAATTGATCAAATTCGTTTAAATAAATATTCGCAAGGAGTTGCGATGTAAGATTGCCAAGCGGCAATCCGTGCCCTGGTTCAGTAGCAAAACTTTCGATTATTTGTTTAAGTAGCCAAACTATATCGCGATCGCAACTGCGCTGAAGAATATTGATCAGAATATTATGACGAATGCTAGCAAAGAATTTTCGAATATCACATTTAAGCACCCAGCAAGTGCGAGTATGATTTTGACTTGTCTTATACGCAAAACGACGGAATTGCAACCCTGCCGCATGTACACCCTTGCCGACACGACAGGAAAACGAATCATGGATAAATTTTTGATCAAATATCGGATAAAGCACCCGATGAATCGCATGGTGAAGCAACCGATCGCGCACTAATGCTTTGTGGATATCGCGCAGTTTTGGGTCACAGATGCGAAATTTTTGATATGGTCCGTGCAGATAGGTGCGATTTGCCAACTCGGCGTTGAGTTGCAAAATATTATCCATAAGATTACGCTCAAACAGTTGTATATCGGTTTTTGTCCGTTTGCCTCGTACAAACTCTTCCCACGCCGCTAGTAGGTTCTCGGTAGAAATAATCTCGTTAAATAAAATCATGCCTGGAATGCCCCCCCCCCAACGAATTGCCAGTTTTACAAAAAGCGACAAGTGCTTATATCCTTTGGCAATGCTGTCTATTGACTATGCCACGGCTTGCTAGATTCACGCTAGGCGCAAAGATTGATCGTCTGTTTTTAGAAACAATCGAACTTATGCTTATCGCTGGGTATACACAGCGTGAGCGAAAACTTATTATAGTACAGCAAGCCAGCGCTAAATTAGATACACTTAAATTTTTTCTTAAAGTCTCCTGGCAAACCAAATCTTTACAGAGCAAGAAATATGCAGAATTGTCTGCACCAGTCACTGAGATTGGCAAGATGCTCGGCGGCTGGCACAAACAATTACACAACGAATAGACTTGCGGAAAGAGAAGAACCGGCAGCGGTCAAGCCAGTCGTGGCCAAACCAATACAGGTACAGATTGCGTACGCTGGTGTGCCTGTGCAGGTAGAGCACGCGCTGATGGCCGCTAAACTCGATCATATCCGTACATGGTGCCGTCATTGCCACTGCTTTTTGATTTACAAAATGGCAAATCTTAAAGCTGTATTTTATTTGGAGATGTTATCTCTCTAGCACCATGCACCAAGTATATTTATTGGTAAAAATCGCGATGGCGCTCTATTAGCAGACATGTCTGCTAATATTCTGGCCTGTCGCTAATTCTAGAATTCGGCCGCCTGAAGCCATGGCCGCAGGCAGTATCGCCTATTATCCAAAATTAATATAACAAAAAACTGCCGTGTGGGCGAACCCACACGGCAGAAGGGACCAAGGATCCCAGCGCTTTTCAAGCGCTAAACATCCTAGGCTCCAAGATCCTCCTTGCGGAAAGAGAAGAACCGGCAGCAGTCATGCCAGTCGCTGCCAAACCACCTCAGGTACAGAATGCGCGCGCCGCCGTCCCCGCTCAGGCCGAGCACGCGCTGATAGCCGCTAAACTCGATCATGGTTCCCAGCTCAACGATGGGGAATTTGCGCTGGAGATCAGGATGCTGGACTCCCAGCTCAAGAAGCTCTCGATCTGTGCCTGGACGGAGACCCTGACGCTCCATGTCGTCCAGAACTTCCTGACTGGTCATGCTCTTGTTGTAGTAAAGCAGGATGGCTTCCTGCTTGCCGTCAGGGACGGCTCGGCTCAGAATCCAACACTTCTTGATGTCATCGTTGACCCAGTCGTAGGCACCGGAGGCGAGATACTGGGCCAGGGTCTGTGTGCCATGGATGGCGACGCGAACTGTGCGATCCACGAACTGCAGAACGATCTGCTTGGTTGAGACAATGAGTTGCGCGATCTTCGTGCGCAGACCCTTGTTCGTGATGATTCGCTCCAGATCGGTATCGCTACCGCCAAGTGCGAGCACCGCGTCCACGATGGCCTTGAAGACCTCAAACGCCTTGCCCCATCCTCTGAGGAATTCACTCTTCGGACGAGCCATAGCTCGCCTCCTTGTCTTGTGGCGTATTCCCTACTCCACAGAATGTAGAGCTTAGAACTTGCCGTTTTTAATGTGCTTTAGAATTGTAACACATTTTGTATTCTTTTACAAGCCCTTCAAAACCATAGCTAGTTATCGCTATAAACTGACTGCGACTGGTTCGCGGGCGGCTTCTTGATGGAGTTCAAAGAAATCTTGTTTTATAAATCCAAATGCGCCGGCAATGAGATTTGTGGGGACCGATTCAATCTTTGTGTTAAATACAAGCACATTGGAATTATAGAATCGTCGTGCCGCCTGTATTTTATTTTCCGTATCAGACAATTCCCCCTGCAAAAAAGTAAATGCTTCTACCGCACGAAGTTGCGGATACGCTTCTGCAATCGCAAAAAGCGATTTTAATGCGCTAGATAATTCGCCCTCGGCTTGAGATTTTTCTGACGGGCCTTGCGCGCTCATCGCCTGTGCGCGGGCATTTGTAACTTTTTCAAATGTTGCAGATTCATGCGATGCGTATCCCTTCACTGTTGCAACTAGATTTGGGATCAAGTCGTATCTGCGTTTAAGCTGAACATCTATATCAGACCACGATTCTTTCACACGATTTCGCGCTGAAATAAGGCCGTTATACACTCCAACCAGCCATAACACCAAAACAACTAAAACACCAAGTAGTATAAACATCATAGTGATCACAATATAACACCAAGCTAGTCTTCAATCAACCTCATGAGCACCGCTTCGGCAGATTCCATTTCTTCTTCAGTTGAGGCCAATAAACATGCGCGAGCAAGTGTTAAATCAATCATATGGCGAATACTCCACGCAACACACTCTTCTTCGCGAAATTTACACTCATCCGATCGACGATGACGAAAAATGCCATCGCGAACACCAAGCTCCGCGGCTTCGGCAAGCACTTCATCGGATACGCCGATACTTTCTGCCATTTGTGCATAATAAATCATCTCGCGCGCAATAAGCTCTTTATAATCCTCTGCTTGTTTAATTTTTAGTTCTCGTTTCATGAGCGCGAGTCATCGTATCAAACTTTGGGCTTGTCGGTCAACGCTCTTTCATGCTCGCCAGTCTCTTTTTCTTGTGCTCCAGTATTGTAATACCTCGCTACTCGCACTATAAGATTGAATCGGAACTCGCCCTCTTTTGCTTCGCAAAATTCAGCTCAAACAGCCGATTCAACTAAGTGCTCGTAACGCTCGGCCATTCGATTACACTCATGGCAAGCCATTCATATATCCTTGCGCATCTGCGAAAGAAGAGACTGGCTTCGCATGAAAATCGCAATGAGCCATTATTCCACATACAATGATACGAGGTCGTCGGCAGGTACAAATGTCATAGAATTAGAGAGATAATAACCAGAGCACACAACTATTTGTGTGCTGTATTTATTATGAATCTAATTCTATAGACATTTGTCTGCCCACGGATACCGAGAGGAAGAAGTATGGGGAATAATGGCGAAGATTATACGTCTTGAGTATAAAAACAAAAAGAAGTACTATAATCCCATCATGACAAAAGTATTTTCTGGTATTCGCCCATCTGGTCGCCTTCACCTCGGCAATTACCTTGGGGCAATCCGAAATTGGATTGAGCTACAAAATTCTGCCGAACAATGTGTTTTTGCGGTTGTTGATCTTCACGGCATTACAACACCGTACGATCCAAAAATGTTGCCAGCACAAATAAATGATTCTGTGTTGGATTTTCTTGCTGCAGGAGTAGATCCAGAAAAAGCGTTGCTTATTAGACAATCAAAAGTGCCACAACATGCCGAGCTTATGTGGCTTTTGTCCACTATCACGCCAACTGGATGGCTTGAACGGCTTCCAAATTGGCGCGAAAAAATAGATCAGGTTGATGCGATGGGAGATCGCGGTGCATCGTATCGCAACAATCTTTCAATGCTTGCATATCCTGTCCTTATGGCGGCTGATATTTTGTTGTATGGGTCGGATCTTGTGCCTGTTGGCGAAGATCAATTGCCACATATAGAAATAACAAACGAAATCGGATCAAAATTCAATCACCTATTCGGAGAGGTGTTTCCGCGCGTAAAACCGTTTGTTGCAGATGGAGCCAGAATTATGTCGCTATCTGACCCAACAAAGAAAATGAGCAAAACCGGTGACGACGGAATCTCTCTTGGCGACACGCCAGATGAAGTTCGTGCAAAAATAAAACGCGCCGCAACCGATTCTGGAAATGAAATTAGATACGACGAAAAAGAAAAGGCTGGCATATCAAATCTACTCACAATTTATAGCGCATTGAGCAATAAAAAAATCAGCGAAATTGAATCCGAATATACTGGCAAATCGTACAGCGAATTTAAATCCGACCTCGCCGAAGTAATTGTGCAATTTCTCGCTCCCCTTCAAGAGCGCCGAGCAAAATTAGCATCTGATTCCGCTCTTGTTTCTTCTATCCTTGCTAAATCCGAAGAGAAGGCTAGACTATTAGCAAAAGACGTTCTTTCGGTGGTCAAAGAAAAAATGGGAGTAGACAATGGTCGAAATTCAATCTGAGGGAAACCCAACCAAGGATATCGCACGCGCTCTTCAGTGCCTGGGGAAATCCAGGACAGGTCATAAGACTGTCTAGTCGCAATCGCAGAGCGCCCATTCAACTACAACCTCCGCATCCCGTGGGGGTTCTGCTTGTTATTGGTCTATTTTTAATGTATTTATTAGTTATGGCACTATCTATCGGCATTGTTGGACTTCCAAATGTGGGCAAGTCCACATTATTTAAGGCAATAACAAATAAGCAGGTTGATATTCAAAACTATCCGTTCACCACAATTGAACCGAATATTGGCATAGTTGAAGTGCCAGACGAGCGTGTTGATAAGCTGACTATATTTTCAAAATCAAAGAAAAAACTTTATGCAACCGTTCAATTCACAGATATTGCCGGCCTTGTAAAAGGAGCGAGCACTGGCGAAGGGTTGGGAAATAAATTTCTTTCTAATATCCGCGAGGTAGATGCTATTGCGCAAGTCGTACGAGTGTTTCCATCTTCCGATGTGTTGCATGTGCACGGCACAATTGATCCGCACACAGATGTTGAAGTTATCAATACAGAGCTGATGCTAGCCGATCTTGAAACTGTCACAAAGAGATTAGAAAAAGCTGACAAAAAGGACACTCCCGCGCTAGATCGCCTTCGCGGTGCTCTTGAACAGGGCACGCTTATTTCAAGAATTGAACTCAATGATGCAGAGCGTGCATTGGTGCGAGAATCAAATCTTCTCACTGCGAAACCATTTATTTATGTATTAAATGTATCCGAGGATCAGCTCACCGCGAGTTGGCAACCAGATGAAAAACTTCTTACCGCCATGGAGGGCTCTGCGTATATTATTATGTGTAACAAACTTGAGCTTGAATTGTCAGAAATGAATGCGACAGAGAAATCTGCATTTTTGTCAGAGCTTGGGTTACCAGAAAGCGGGCTTGATCGGCTTATCAAACAAGCATACGAAACGCTTGGCTTATTATCTTTTCTCACAACTGGACTTGATGAGTCGCGAGCTTGGATATGCCATCGTGGAGATTTGATTCCAAAAGCATCGCGAGCAATTCATACTGATTTTGAAAGATTGTTTATTAGAGCGGAGGTTATAAATTGGCAAACACTTCTTGACGCGGGCTCGCACGCTAACGCTCGCTCTCATGGGCTAATTCATACTGTCGGACACGATTATATAGTCCGAGACGGAGATGTTGTTGAAATATTAATCGGAAAATAATCCTTCAGCTAAACTCAGGATAAATAAACAGGGCGAGCCATGAAGCTCGCCCATCTAAGAGATTTTGGCACATGCGAGACGCGCAAGGCATTTCGCACAAAGCTAGGGTCTCTGCGTGTTCCCCGCTTTTCTGGCCTTTAATCCAGAGTGCCTTCTGTACTATCATTATAGCATATATGCGGTATAAAAGTCAATATTGCCATTTTTGGCTGTTTTTTGTTATGATTTAAGCGTACTAACCTGCCCCTCCTATTGAGTGGGGCTATACGGGGAAACCCGATACCCAAATGGAAGAACCACGAACCTACGAGTTTGCCTGTCACATCACTACCAAGCTGGACGAGTCTAAAGTTCCGGCATTATGGGATGAGGTTCAGGCAATAATTCAGAAGCACAGCGCAGAGGTGCTATCAGCACAAGCGCCAGCACCAAAACGGCTTTCGTATGAAATCCGCAAAGAGAAACAGTCGCTTTTTGCGTGGATACAATTCTCCACCGACAATAGCGATCTTCTTTCAGAGCTAGACGAATGGGCACGATTACATCCGGAAATACTTCGGCATATTGTGTTGAAACTTGAGCACGAATCAGATGTGCGAGCCAAAAAGCAGGCCGAGCATTTGGAACGCCGTGCGGCAAGACAGGCGCAAGAGACATCAAAGCAATCTGTTGATCGCCAAAAAGTTGCGGTTGAGAAAAAGGCCGAAGATAGCGGAAAGCTTGAAGAACAGCTTGAAGATATCCTTGGAAACATTTAATCTGGCGATATGAATCCCGTTAGAAATCAAAAAGTAATAAATTATAATAAAATCGACGAGTGTGCGTATGCCCCCACGCTGGGACAAACTGCGTTGCTCGTTGATTTCTAACGGGATGAACCTCAACAAGGTAATGCTCATCGGTCGGCTTACACAAGATCCTGAAGTGCGTTCTACGCCTTCGGGTCAGCAAGTGTGTACTGTGCGAATGGCAACAAACCGCACATGGAACGATCAGACCACCCACCAAAAACGGGAGGCGGTTGAATATCATTCTGTTGTTGCATGGGGACGGCTTGCTGAAATTTGCGGACAGTATCTCAAAAAAGGAAGTCTTGCGTATTTTGAAGGACGGCTTCAGACGCGCACATGGCAAGATGCGCAGGGACAGAAAAGATACACGACTGAAATTGTCGCCGAAAATATGCAAATCGGTCCTCGCTCGAGTGGCGCGCCTTACGAAGGACCGTCCTCCGTAAAGCCATCGGTGAGCGATGTGCGCCGACCAAATAATATGGCACAGCCAGCGGTAGAGCCGGAAATTCCTGTAATTCAAGAAGATGAGCTAACAATCTCTGGAGTTGAAGAAGAACCAAGACCAATTAAAGATACTGATTTACCATTTTAAACATGAAACGAACTATCATACACGGAGACGCAGTTTCTAAAGTTGACTACAAGGACACGACATTCTTGCGAAAATTTGTGTCATCCGAATTTAAGATTAAACCAGCAAAGCGAAGTAAAGTATCCGATAAAGATCAGAGACGGATAGCAAACGCGATCAAAATCGCCCGCTTCATGGCACTCATGCCATACACTCGCAACCAGACAATCAAAAAGTAGTATTCATGAAGTACATCCTATCGCTGGTGATTTGCATACTGGTTGTAGGAATTGTTACGTTTATTATTCGCGCAAGTACTAGTAACCCAACATCTTCAGAACAACCGAGTCCAAGCACTTCCGTGCATACATATAGTTTGATTGTTATTTCTGACAGCGTCTCTGTTGTGCATGCTAACGCCACAACATCACAGAATATCCAGGGATCAACAACGGTAACGCAGGGCGACACTATTACCACTTCAATGACCGGCCGTGCGCGACTGCGATGGACCGACGATACCATAACCACACTAGAGCCCAACACCACTATAACAATAGAGCAACTTACTGGCGATGGTACACAATCACGCCTAACTTTGATCGTCGGCGACATGTGG
>Ga0209518_1002749_pt1 | contig 15934 bp, 23 predicted proteins | sample RifGroB1_FD_183993 | JGI IMG/M metagenome (GOLD analysis project Ga0209518, IMG submission 183993) | Groundwater microbial communities from Rifle, Colorado, USA - Groundwater B1 (SPAdes) (version 2) | ecosystem: Environmental > Aquatic > Deep subsurface > Groundwater | place: Rifle, Colorado...
TTATCCTTTAGTACACCTGCTATGTCGCCGCGTCCGGTTATCATTTGTCTTTCACCCAAAACCACGATCTGTATTTATCTCTAACCGTGCCCTCTTTGTATTCATCAGCGCCCACAATGAAAAGCGGGATCATACGATAGCTGCGCGCGTATGCCTGTAACGCCCTTTTGACGTGATTATGCTTTTTATATGAGAAGTGGGCATAGTCGTGACCGGATACAATGCCGCCGACACGTACTTTTTTCATCCAATAGTGTAGGTCGTTAATGAAGTTTGGGAAATCGTGGTTGGCGTCAATATAGACAAAATCCAGTGAGCTGTCTTCAAAGTCGCTTAATGCCTGCATAGACGGCTTGCGGATAATTGTGCAGTTATATGGCGCTAGCCTCGAAAGCGCCTCGGCGTGCCTTTTATCGTATGGTTCCTGCTTGGTGTCAATGGCGTTTATACCCGCTTCGTAGGCCGAAGCTGTCCACGGGTCAACACAATACAGATGCAGCCGTGCGTTAGCTTTGCACAACACCTCGGAATACAACCCACACTCAACGCCAATCTCGGCGCCAGTATCAAAACCAAGCTCTGAAAACAACTTTGCCAGATCGTTACGTCCCATATTAGGTATTTGAACTATGTACTGTCTGTTTACGACTAGCCTGTATTTGTCGGTTATGTGTTTTAAGGCAGTCACACTAACCTCCTAGCAACGCTATCCACGCTGCCCCAAAACGGAATCTCTTTTGACTCGATCCATCCCTCCGCCCACCTTTTATCTTTATAGTCTTCTGGGCAACGCTTTGCTTTGGTAAGGTTCTTATCGTGTCTCAAGTCAAGGTTTGGCCAATACGACCGCCAAGAAATAGGCGGGAACTCGTCAACCCCTCTCGGCTGCATGTGGCCGCCGGGCTCGTACCCCATATGTTTTGAATAGCCCTCTCTTTCTACCACACCGCCCCTAGCCAACGTATCCGCTTGGTTCTGCAGTATCTTGTCCATTCTTCTTTGATAGTGTCCTAACATAAGTTCCCTGTCGCCCACCAGCCCACTAAGCTGCATATTGATGTCTGTGCGGGTTGCAACACCTTCGCGAAGCCAAACCTTCCAAACATTTACGTTATAGTAGTACGCATCGTTTGTGGGCGGCGTAAACTCAAAATGCGACGGATGATACAAAACATCGGCCTCACAAAAAAAGATTATATCCGACCTGCTATGCTCCAATGCCGCCAGTATTTGTTTGAACTGACTAACGGGGCTTCTCGTTAGGTCGGGAAAATATAAGTTCTCATCCCCAAAATCCATTTTCCACTTTAGCGATGAGCAAACTATAGGGAGACCTCTGCTCTTTGCGATGGTTTTTATGTTGTCTATAACCGCCGCTGCTATTTTCTCCGATACCTCGTTGTCTGTATAAAAGATAATGCCCTTGCTTACCATAAATCCTTGAGATCAACTAGATTACTCAATACCGTAGCGTGACGACTATCCTTATCCCATATCGTCCTGTACTTAAACAACGGGTAAATCTCAGAATAATGGTATGTTTTGTCCTTTCTTCCATTGGAATCGTGAATGATGATGTACTTGGCTAGGCTGGCTACCCTTTTGATATCCTCTATACGCCTCAAATCCGGGCTGTGGTCAATCAGAACGACGTCCCACGGTCTATCTATCTCCGCGTGCGCGTAATCGTCTACAACCACTATTTTGTGCCCCTTGTGGGCATATCCATAATCGAGGAAAAACTGTGCCCAATCTTTGTTGTTCTCGTAAGATATGAGGTTTCTGCTGGACAATATACACTGATAGTGAAGATACGGCGTACTAAAAAGCCCCATCCCGAGTTCGCAAACGTCGCCACTCGTCTTTTCCATTGCCTTGATTAGACAAGGTAGGTGCGTGCCATAGCTGCACGATACCATCATCTTGCGAGCCATGCTTGATGTAACTCCCGCCAATTTTCAGGCCAACCGTACATTGGCATAAATTTATCCACAAACCACTCTATATCATGTTTTCTCTCACACCATTTGTTACCCATCCAATATGTGGCGGCTATATCATAAGACCTGTTTTCCTGTTCCCTATCCATATGATAACCGCGCTTATTGCCCTGCTGATGCATGTGTGCGTACCACGTCTTTTTATTCACCATTACCTTACCTCCCGCTAGCCAGTTCTTTAATCCAAGCCAAATCGGCTCTTGGGCATGTCCGTAGGGGTCAATGTTAGGGAACCCGCCTAGTTCAAAGTACCTATCCTTAGTCATAAACCACCCGCTACCGTGAATCTGCGGCGTCTCATCAATTAAAACGTCCAGCTTTTCGTTTGTCCTCTCCGGCCAGTGCCCACCAGCCTTGAATCTAAAGCCTTTAGGGTCAGTAAACGGACAACACAAATAGAAGTAGTCGTAAAACCTTTCGTCCTGCCACCGCCACGTGTTGCCATCCAAAACATAGAAACGCGGCATCACAATCCAATCCTCCTGCATATCAGCTTGGAGTATCTCATCAAACCCTTTACCAAAGCTACAATGTGCGTCCGACTTATAGATGTATTTACCAACGGCCATTGCACAAAGCGCGTTTATGTTAGTTTTTATACCAACAACTGATGGGAAGTTGACAGTTTTTAGGTTTTCGTAATGTCCTAGGTAGTGGTGTGGCTGGCCATCAAACCCCACCAGAACCTCGAAGTCACCAGTAGCGTTGTCGTATATACTATGTATGGTCTTGAGCAAATGCTCGTAATTCTCTGCTCTTGCAGGTATTATTATTGATACTTTAGCCATTTTTGTGCCTTACAACGAGTAGACTGTCATCATAGCGTTTTGTGTTAGCAACAATCAACGAGCAGTCGTAGTAGGCCAGTTTTTCTGCTATAGCGGCGTCGGCGACATCTTCTATGACGTAAATCGTGTTTCCTAATAGCCATTCCATTAGAGTTACGCAGCTAAATATCTGGTCTGTGGGGCGGTGCGAGCCGTCGTCGATGACTAGGTCAATATCAAACCCGATCTTTGCTATAACCCACCTTAGACTATTGCCATCGGTTTGATCGCATTCAAATACCTCAATGCGGTTATCTCTGAAAAGCCGCGCCGGATCGTTTTCTGCCCCGTATATCTGTGCATTTGGGAAGAAGTCTCGCCACATCCTAAGCCCCGCACCCTCACCAACACCTATCTCAAGAACCTTTTTTACTGATTCCCTCCTGTCTTTGAACAGATCATAATAGACAGGAGTGTAATGGTGTTTGCCCCACTTATCCGTGCCATATTTAATTGCCAGTTGTGTTAATTTATCCATACGGCAAGTTCTACTTATATATTCCTATTATTATCATCTAAGTATGTAGGCTTTGTGCCAAAACCCAACCAGCGCCTAGACCTATTAAAATGAACGATAAAAAAGACACCAGTTTTCTCGAAAGAGATGATTGTCCCAAATCTATGTGACTTGCCAAGATATTCTTTTCCAATATAAAATCTTATTTTACCCATCCCATCCTCCTTATTTCCTCTTTCCAATTCTTAGGCCATGTGGGCATGTCCGGAAACTTTTCGTCGATAAACCACTCAAAGTCGTGTACGCGACCTTCCCATCTATTATTTAACCAATAACTTGCAGACCAAGCGGACGCTTTAACCGTGTATTCATTCCACCCTGAAACATGATACATCCTGCCGTATGTTTTGCCTTTGTGAAGATGGGCGTACCACGTCTTTTTGTTTACTTTCATAGCTCCCCCACCAAGCCACGTCTTAAAACCTATCTCTTGCGACTCCTGTGAAAACTGCCCGTAACCTACTTCTCCGGGAATTGGATACTCCTGTAAACCCTTTAGAAAGTTATCAAAATAATCCTTAGTCATAAACCAGCAAGAACCCTGCATCGAGGCCGTATCGTCAATATCGTACATCGGGTCTGTGCGCTCCTTTTGTCTATCAAACCACTCAACCCCGTGCATCCCGTCGTCGTGATCTTTACCTTTGCGCGGGAAGTCAATATACATATAGTCTCTGTATGGCCGCGATTCGTTGATTGTCCACTCCTCCGCGTTTAGTGAATAGCGGCGCGGTATCTGTACCCAGTTATCCTCTAAATGGTTGTCTTTTAATACCTTATCGAATCCGGGCGCAAACATACAATGATCGTCCGTCTTTAGTATAAACTCCCCTTTTGCCCTTGCCACACAAGCATTTATACCTTTTCGCAGCCCTATGGGGCTGTTATTTAGCAGGTAGGTAATCTTGTTGCTATCAATAAATCTCTCTGGATGTCTTTCGTCAACATTTACGATAACCTCAACCTCCTCTGCGGCCTTGGCTAATACATCCTCTATCGTTTTGGTGAGAAACTGGCTGTTACGCGATGGGATTATCACACTTAACATAGACATATATTATGAGTATACACTATTTCTGTGATATTAGAAGCTGGGAGATGGAGATTCCGACGGACTTGGCGACACTGAGGCGCTTGGTGAGGCCGAACTAGATGCGCTCGGAGACAACGAGGGGCTGGAAGATGCTGACGGCGAGAGGCTAGCTGACGGCGAGAGGCTAGCCGAAGGACTAGATGAGGCACTGGCGCTGGGAGATAGCGAGGCACTAGATGAGGCGCTGGGACTTAAAGAAGCCGACGGACTGAGACTTGCCGACGCCGAGGCACTTTCGCTAGCCGATGGCGAGAGTGAGGCACTGGGCGAAAGGCTGGCACTAGATGAGGCGCTGGCGCTGGCCGAAGGACTAAGGCTAGCGCTGCTAGAAGCACTGGCACTAGCTGAAGGTGAAAGCGAGGCGCTGCTAGAAGCCGACGGACTAAGTGAGGCCGACGGTGATGTAGACGGGCTTTGTGACGGGCTAACCGACGCTGACTCGCTGGGAGAAACCGAACCTGACGGTGAGGCGCTGGCACTAGGCGAAACCGAAACACTGCCGGATGCTGATGGCGATGCTGACTTGCTTGCCGACGCGCTGGCGCTGGCCGAAGGACTAAGCGACGCCGAGGCGCTGGCTGACGGTGAGAGACTGGCTGACGGTGAAAGCGATGCTGACGGGCTGGAAGATGCTGACGGGCTAACGCTCGCGTCTATTGATGTCCATACCGCACTACTCTCATTACCTGCATTAAAATAACGACCGGAGTTGGTCGCGTTCTTCTTTATAAACAGTGCGCCTTTTTTGAAACCAGAGTCGCCTTCAGGCACCGTGTTACCGGAACCTATAACAATTCTGTCCCTGCCGTCCTTGAGAACAACCTCATTCCACAAATATGGATCCAAAGCAGTTAAAAAGTTGGACTCGGTTGTAGTTCTTTGTCCACCAACTATTGCCTGTATACGATCAATTTCGTTTTGTGTGCTTCGTGGTAAGTCTTCTTTTAACTTAAAAACACCCATTATTTGTTTTCCTTTTCCCCTAGCCCCGCAATGGGGCTAGGGGATTAAGTTTATCGGCTTAGAGCTTCCAGAAGCCCTCTACAAGCGCTTTGCGCCTTTCATCAGGCACTTTCGCGCCATAGACGTATAGACTCTTGTATTTCTTACCGAAGTTGGCTATTGCATCCTCTACTCCGTTTTCGGTTAGACCCATTGCGAAGCAGATTGCGGATTTGTGCCCGCCCATGCAGTTAAAGCCGTCCGTGGTGTTGCCGTTTACTCGACCATCTGCGGTTTCGTACACGTCAAAACCTGCGAACTTAGCGGGTAGTTTGCCGTTTTGCACGGCTTCTCGCCCACCCTCACTACCAACACCAACCCATTCTGGGGCTTGCTTTACAAGCGTTGCGATTGATGCGGGAAGTACCAACCAGCGATCTTCTTCAGGCACCTCTGCGTTTGTCAACAGCGTTGCAAGATCGGAGACCTTAGCAAATATGTTGCTTGCAGTAACCTGAACTGCTGTGTTGGCTTGAACCTCATAGGTTGCCCCAGCGGAGATTGCGCCGCCAGTGTAAGCGGAGGTTTCGTCATCCTTGTCATCCTCAATCACTATCGCAGTTGAAGATGTGAAGGTCTTGACTCGGTACCACGCGGAGTGACCAGACGCCTTAAATCCTTTACCGACCATGCCCGAGGCAAAGGTCGTTGCAGATCCAGTAACGGCTCCGGTTGTTACATCAACCGTTACAGTTCCGGTTGTGTAAGACGTACCACTTCTGTTACCAGCCGCAACATCCCCGTTCAAGTCCAATACAAAAGTGTCTATGATCTGCTTCATTCTCGAAGCAACCTGCTTTTGTACTGTCCCTTCTGGGTTTTTGACGTAGGAACGGAAGGTATCGTAGTCCTTTACTCTAAAATAAATATACTTGGCCTGATCTGTAACCAACTGTGCGTTGGACTCAGTCAAGTCGTCGGCAGTCATATCCGCGCCCGTATATGCGTGCGCGTCAATTGCGCCGAAGGTCAAAACATTGAGCTTTGAGGTTTTGTCTTTTATTTCTCCCTCATAGTCACTGTTTGTGATTGCCTCGGAAACGGAAGCTCTGTAAAAGATTTCCAGTGCTTGCGCGGCAAAGGCTTCTGCTAGTTTTGTAGGATATGTGGCCATAATCGTTTCCTCTCGACTAACTAAATATGTACTTGGTTAGGTCGCAGTTCCGATTTATGGCCGGAGTTAGCTTAATGACTTAATGTTAGAGATGGTTTTTAGTAACTGTCAATAGTAGAATGTTGATTATACGTTTAGCTTGACTTTGCCTTCTTTTATGAGCCTTCGATATTCTTTTTGGCCTTTCTCGCCGCTTTTTCTCAGTGCCATCAAATCTTCCTCTGATATGCCTTTTGGCTTCTCCGGCGCAGCATTACTATTACCGCCCGAAAGAAGCAACGATCCTTTGTTCTTTTTCGGCGTTGCCTTTTCAGCATGGAATAGGAATGCAGCCACAAGCTCGTCCAAGTCAAGAAAGCGTCTCTGTGGTTTTGATAAACAGTAGGCTCTGAACTCATCGCCATAATCAGATAATGAAGGGTATCTGGTCTGTACTTCTTCCGAGTCCACGAACTTATCAACCTTGCCTACCCACTCATCCATCCTCTTTGATTCCTGCGCCACCTCGTGTATCTTTTCAAACCTTTTCTCATTGATATATGTTCTTTTTAGTATGTTCTTGGAAAACTCCTCTAGGTCGTCATATTCCGCGCCCTGAGTCTTGGCATATGCGCGCAGCTCATCGTCTGTGGGATCAGATATGCTCGCCGCCTCATCAATAGTGTCGTTGAGCTTTTTGTTCTTGGAATACAATACAATGGCCTCTTTGCTTGAGTTTATGTATTTTTCCTTGTAATCGGTCTCCGGTTGGGGTTTGGGCTGAACTTGCGGCTCTAGTTGCGACGCGCTGTCTCCCGAATCGTCTATGGCATCGGGCGCCTTATCCTCTATTATGTCGTCAGCCATATCCTCCTTGGGATCGTCGGGCGCAGTATCCGCCTCTTTAACCTCTACGGGGATATCTTCGTTTACTATTGCTTCAACTTCTGGTTCGTGTGCTATTTTCTTGTTACGGTTGTCTAATCTCATAAAACTTCAACCTTTCCCATACGGGGTTTGGTGTTTATTTCTTTGCTGTCGTAGCCTCCTCTGCCTTCTTATCTGCGGCGAATAGATTAAGCCCCTCATATGCTAATCGTTGTGAGGGATTAAGGTATGATCTGCGCGCCTTTAAGAAGATCAGATCGGCTTTTGTTAGTGATGCTAGGCTCTTTGATGTGATCGCGTTAAGTTTTTCCTGTGATTCACCGTCCATCATATCAGTTTAGTATAAGAAGCATTTTATGTAACTGTCAACGCTTCTTCCTTGTTCTTCTGGCCTTGCGTCTAACTCCAACCTTCTTCACGTGTTTTGGTAGCCCCTTGGGCACGCCGTACTTATCCTTCCAGCGTTTGGCAATATCCGGGTGCTTTCTAAACATATAGCGCATTTGCGCCTTCGACTTAAACGGCACTAGCTTTTCTTGACGTTTTTTAGTGACTCCCTCAAGGCTTTTTCCGCCTTATCGGGCGCGGTCAAAAACGCTTCCTGTAAAATGTAGTTCTTTAGCCTTGCTTTCAGCTTGCTGTTTAAGTCCCCGTGCTCCTTGTCATCAGGTACGTCTGTTAATTGTAGTGCTACAGCATTTTTCATATCTCTAATGTAGGTAATAATATCCTCGACCGTAATGTTTTTAAGATTAAATGCCTGTTGCTGATAAGTATTTCTCTCCTCGATATTTAAATCCTCATAGTTTAGGCCGTATTCCTCAAGGATTCTGTCCATCAGGTTAATCATAGCTGCGCCGGAACCTCCGCGGGCACATTAGCCTGTTCTGCGGGCATTGCGGTCGGTGCCTCAAGCATTGGTATCGCGGGCTTTTGTTTCTCGAACTCCAAAACGGTTGCCATCTCGTCGGAGTTAAGGCCGGCAAACTCAAGCAGGTGTTTGTTGTATATATCCTGTAATGGCGTGTTGTCCGACATTGCAACCCTCACGGCGTTAAGTTTTTGCAACACATCAACATCTTGCGCCTGTTTATCCTCTTTTGTCTTTACTTCGACACCATATCCGGCCTTGCTCAACCAGCTTTTAGGCGATATCTCCTTGGAATAGGTCTTTTTGCCCTCTCTGCCCTTCTTGTATATGGTTACCGGATCAATCCAGCTGTTGGCTGCCTCAAGCATCTTGATGTACTTTCGACCGAAGTCTAGCCACGCCTCGGTGTAGTATACTGCGATACTCTTTGTTCTTTCTTGTGCGTTGGCTAATGCCAACTGTACCTCACCTAATGTAACCTGTCTTTGTTCTATCTGTCCTGTTTGCGCCGAGGTGGCGGCTACCGCCTTCTCAGCGATGCCAATAATGAATTGCATCTCATCTAACGACTCCGATAAGTCGCCCACAACGACATCCTTTACCACATCGTCCGGCTTGCCCGGTAGTGGATACCAGCCCCACGATACCGGAGTAAAGGTTTGTGGTACAAAGTTGGGGTTTGAGGCATCGTAGTAGTGCATGTTGAAGTTTCTCAAGGTTCTGTTCTCAACAAGCTGGCTAACCCACGAGTTTAACACCTTGTTGGGCTGTCTTAGCGTATCCGCCGGCGCATCACTCCAAAAGTCTGTTCTTTCGGGGTCTGTAGCCCACGAGGAATATGGAAAGTGTGCGTACCAAAAGTCATCTTCTGTCTCTCCAAGCACCTCGCAAAGCGGCGCCTTAAACAGCTTGAACATTCCGTTATCCGTTGCTGCAATTACATAAAGGATGATTCTTGTTTCGTTCAGTGATTTGTCATACTCCTTCAGGTACACCTCGTTTAGCTCAACATAGGTCTGACCGACAACAGGGGATAACGCATCAACCAAGCCCATGTCTGATAGTCTCTTAGCCTTTTCCTCATAGTTGTTGTAGTTGTTCTCAACCTCTTGAGATGCTGACTGTTCGGAGAAGTATGTTTTCAAACGCGCACGCTCGGATTTGTCGTACATCTTGTTTTCAACTAACCCACTCAGCGGCCTGTATATCCCTATCTGGATTACGCAGTTCGAGGAGTCTAGGTCGGCGGGGTCAACGTGACGCTCTACAAGCATATCCTGTGGGTCAATGATCTCAAACGTGAATCTGCCACCCTCTACGTTCAGCTTTTTGAATGTTCTGCCATATAAACATGCCTGCTTTTTATCAATTCTATCTCTTATAACCAGCTTGTTTACCTCGGACATTGTTCTCCAATACTCGTTGTAGAATATCTCTTTCTGCGCGTCATTGCCGAGGCTATTGAAAAATAGCATTGGCGGCTCGTCAATATCTTTCATAACCGTAGCGAGACCGTATCTCATAAGTGGCACGTTGACTGTTTGCCTCTGCGTAAGTCTGTTAGTGATTACCTTGTCTCTGTATAGCGTGTAATTGTCATTCCAATCGGTGTGCCGCCTCTCTCTAAAGTTCATTGCGCTTTCTTTTTCACGCGCAATTCTCTGTAAATCTTCGTCTTGGATTTCGTCTAGTATCGGCACGGTCGGCATGGTTTAACTGTAACAACCTCTTTTTGTAATTGGCAACCCGACCCATAGCGAAAAGTTGCGATGTTGTTGTGGCGGCGTTTGTGTCGAAAATCACGGGGGTTAGATAAAAGCGATGTGTGTCCTATAGCTCTAATAATCGTAGGGTTGTGCCAAACCGCCGTAGGGCGTATCCGCGCCTGTTAGTTGTTCCGGCGACGGTAGGTGGTACTGTGGCGTCTCCTCGATTGTTATGAAGTTCTTGGACATACCGTATCTTATGGCGTCCATGGCGTGATTGAGCGCGGAGCTTGGCTCATTGATCGTCTTGCCTTCTCTGTTAGTCATCCACATATAGTTGCGGTACTCCTTGATAATGTTTAGGCTTTGCTTCGTAACCGAAATCTTTTGATCCCGAACGTATTGTATGCCTTGCAGCATACTCCCTTGACCTTTTAATGTCGGTAGAATATCCACACCATAGCTTGCTATTTCGTCAATACTCTTTGGTTCTGCCGAGTCTGCCAGTGTGATAGCTCTTGGAAGGTTCAAAAGTATGTCTGCAATCTGTTTGTTACTTAAACCCTTGGTATGTGCCACCTCGTCGAGTATAAAGCCGTCATTGAACTTGTAGACGGCTACGATGGCTGTGGGGTTGTTGGTATAGCCAAAGTCAAGCCCGTAACACTCAAGTCTCGCCTCGAAGGGTATTTCATCTATAAGTTGCCAGCCGCTATATACTCTGCCCTCAACCTCCCCTAGTTGCCCTTCGCCGTACACGCGCCACCAGTTAATCCTGCCGGGGTTACTCTTATGCTTCTCTAACGCCTCGACTTCGGGCTGTGATAGTGCCTCATTATCCTTGTAGGTTAAGACTAGGAAGTCGTGGTCTGTGCTGTAAGGCACAATATCTGTGTACCACCAAAACTCGCTGATAGGATTCCAGTCGAGAAACACTATCTTGCGGGTTCTAACCTCAAGCTGTACATAAGTTTCAAACGGCACGTTGTTTGCCTCATTGATAAACAGCACGTGGCGGCGAGCGCCCTTTACACGCTCCGAGTCCTCCACCGAAAAGAACTCAACAATGTTTCCGCGATCAAACGTGTAGATTGAGTTTGTGGAGTTCCAACGGCTATCCTTCCAATAACCCTGCGTCTTCATAATGTTTTCAAAGTCACGCATCGCACCTTTACGCAGAAACGGCATGGTCTCGGCCACAACTGATATGACCTCGTTGTGAATCTCCTTATGCTGGGCATAGCCTATCAACCATATGAGAATGGAAACGGTCTTGCTCGCGGAAGCGCCGCCACTTATTGCGCGAATACGCTTGTTGAGCTTACATATCTTTCTTGTCGCTGTTGTCTGAATATACGACATGGGGGGTTAGTTATAGGATGGGTGGCCAATTTTATATAAAGCCGTGTTTTGCGACACTCGGTGTTGTTGTGACAACATTCTCGTTTCTCTAAACTCCGTGTTATGGGTTATGTTTTGGGTGCTCGCCGCCATCAGGATGAACATTTACGTTAATGATGGGTTGCGGAAGCGGCTGGCCGGCTGTTGTATTATCCACCTCTGTTTTATCTTTGAAGCCGTGATTGTTCTTCAAAAGGAAGATGGACATTACAGGATTGTATTTGTGGGAAAGCCCCTTTGTCTGCATCATGTCGGCCTGAATGGCAAGCATTTTTTTTAATGACTCGGAGAACTCCCTATGTACATTAGCCCATTCAAAGATTGTATCCGGGTTCACGTTCAAGTAGGCTGATAGCCCCTGCGTTGTGGGTATCATGCCCTCAATCTCTCTTTTCAAGGTAAACTCCTCAACCTTCTTTAGCACACCAACATTGTACTTAGTGGGATGCCCCGGCTTCTTGTATTTTATATTCTTTTCTTTTCTTACAGCCATTCGTTTATACCCCATAATACGCACACAACAAGTAATGTTGCAAGGGCGCCGACGAGTATTCCTAAATAATCGCTGCAATACGTCATATCTAGCTGCTGCGGGGGAGGTGGCGAGAATGTCTAGGGTTGTATCCGAACAAGATCCCCCGCAGCAGTCAGATACCACGAATCAAAATATAGCAATTAACACTGTGTCCGCTTCTGCTGCTTGCGGCCGCGCGTCGCAGGTATCCTCTCCTACACAGCACCTCAGCCGACGCACGAATTGTGCGCGGATTGGCGTCCGGTAAGCGTTGGGTTATATCACTTAACGCTATCGGTCTATCGTTGTCGTGCGCCCACTCTGTAATTACATCGTGTATAGCCTTTTGTGTCTTGTTCATACACTAGGTGCGCGCGCCCGTACTGCTTGTGCTGCCCCCAGCAAGCATACGCCTAATAGAGGCGCCGGGCGCGCTCACTCAGTGTACGACTCGTTCCTGTTTAGCACCGCGTAAAGCATTGACTCGCCCGGGTCAATGCTTCCGGCGTCAATGGCCTTGAAATAAGCACTCATCTCTTTTCTGTAATACTCTTGCATACTTGGCGCCGCATTCTCGTAAACCCGTCGCAGATTCTTTTCACTTAGCGCCGGTTCTCCTGCGCCTCTTAGTCTTGCATACTTCCTTAGCGTCTTTAACAGCTTTATGTTCATACACGTGCATTACTCTTTAGCGAGGCCATCAGGAGTTCGTCTGCCTCCTTGATCTTGGAGAGGCATTTGTCATTATTGTATTCAACTATTAGAAAGCACTTATCTCCCACACCGCCGGCTATAGCATCCCCACAAACAGCTACAACGTCGCCGTCGTTCATAATGCTTGCAAGGTAATCCATTTTGGCTTTGCCGCCAATCAAGAAAAGGGAGTTTTCGTCTTTGAAGGGGACTAGAAAATACTGTTTAGCAGCCTCTAGGCGCAGGATCATGCTTTAACAGTAGCAGATAAGATATGTAATTGTCCACAGCGCGCACCCCCGAGGCCGATTGAAAACCGGTCAGGGGGGTCGTTAGCCCTTTAGTTTCTTTTAGAAACTCATCGCAGATCACGAGATTGTCATGACCTGCGTCAATCTCTAAATTACTAAACACGGCTAAAATAACTTACAGATTTATTTCTTAGTGAAGAACTTTGTCAGATCCTTTTGAATACCCTCGTAGTCAGACCAAAAACCTGCATATTCACTTTCTAACTCTCTGGCAACAAAATCGTGGTCTACAAACTGCTTAGTTGGCCAGTATTGCAAAACGTATCCTTCCAAATCTTTGCTCTCACTGTCCAGAATAACTAAATCTTCTACACTAACTTTCTTTAACTTCTTTAAGTCAATATGTTTCATTTTAATTCCTTCTGCCGTGTTTATTTATCAACGTACAATACCTACAATAACATATCATAAGGAGGTTGTCAAGGGTCTAATATGCACCTCGCACAGATCGGTACAATTTATAGCCTCTTTCAAGCCCAGCGATAGGTCTGCGATACGTCCTAGTGTACTAAAACCGCCGGTATCGGTTACTCTCGCACGTCTTGACTCGCCGGTGGAGCTGTTTATGACCAGCACACTTGTATCAAGTGGTAAATCGTTCATAGCAAGAGTCATCGCAGACTCATCAAATACCTCTCCGTTGGCCATGATCCGATCATCTCTACATCCAACGCAGCCGGCGTCCGAATAGTACGAGGCGATGCCTTCAATAACAACGGAAGTATGGCTAATGGGTGTTAACGTCGGGAAGAAGAAGGGCAAGAGTAGGGCAATTATTAAATCCTGCATAGCTTACCTATATTCGCATATCATAGGCAGTTTGTCAACAGGCGCTAACGTGCTGCCTCCGGTACTTCTCCCTTTTTCCAAATCCTGTATCCGATAACTTTATTTATCAGCTTCACAATGGCGTGAATCATGTATCTAAGTAGAAAGCTCGGCGTGTGACTATATCCTCGTGTATAGCTCTCAACCATTACACGCATACCATTGGGAGTATTAACTTCTTTGTGAAATATCTTTTTCATCTCTCCCCCTCTACTTTTGGTTGTTTGGTCATAAAACTCAATATGTGGGAAACTACCTCCACATTAAAAGCGTTACCGAGACATTTATACCGTTGTGTATTGCTTATCCCTTCCGTGTAGTTGTCAGGCAAACATTGTAGTCGTTCACATTCCACAGGAGTGAGTTTTCTTATATCCCCATCAATTTCATATAACCCCGTTTTTGCACCAAGCCCGCCACCGTTTGCAGATAAAGTAGGACTTTTACCTTCTGGCGAGTACACCCGTTGACCCTGTGGGTAGTTTCTAGAAAAACATCTGCCGTCACCAACCCAATCCTTCTTACCAATGCCACCAATAAAAACAAGACTGTCTTTTGTTACAGTAGTCAACGAGTTAGCCTTGTCCCCACCTATTTCTAGTCTTTGTTGGGTTTTCATACCCCTAACATCTTTGCGTTTACGGTTTACCATATATCTACCCCTTAAAGAACATGCCCTTACATTCTCGTTATCTGTTTCCAAAACATCTTTTAGTAATATCCCTTTATCGTTAGGCTGACTGACGTTGGGTATGTTTGTCCAAAATAACCTCTTACGATTCTGTGCTGAAACAAGCGATGCATTTATCATTATAGACTCTACTCCCAGCTCCTTTGTGATTACTTCTTTCGCTTCTCTTGGCATACTTGCCACATTTTCCAGTACAAACCATTTTGGTTTTACTTCTCTTAGGATACGCAGATACTCCCAAAATAACCCACTTCTCTCCCCATTAAGTCCTTTGCGGTCTTTTTTTGCTATTGAAAGGTCTTGGCAAGGACTTCCGCCTATAATCAAATCCACATCGTAACCAAACTTATTCGTGAAACTAATGTTCTTTATATCCCCTAACTGTACAGTATCTGGAAAGTTTTTCTGTGCTATTTGACTAGCATACTTATCAACTTCCGAAGCGTAATACACTTCCACAGGAATACCAGCTCTTTCTAAAGCCACTCTCGCACAAGATATGCCATCAAAAAGAGATATTACTTTCATTCTGCCTCCTTTTATTTGGTTTCGAGGGCTACTTTAAGCTGTTCAAATGACTTTCTACTGTAGTTACCCATTATAAAATAGATACTTTGGATTACGCCCTCACAAAACCACTTCTTTTGGTCATCTGTAACACCCATTGATTTATTATCTGCATCTTGATGCCATCTAAGTTCCTTTGTTAACAGGTCTATATATTCTTCTCTGCTATCTTTGGTGGGTTGAGTTTCAGATACTTCGGTTATCTTATAGAGGCGTCTTTTACCATCTTCGCCTATTTGTATTAAATGTTTTCCGTGCTGTATCACTTCGGAAATAACTCTCTGCTCGGTCTTTTTCATATCAAACTTTAACTGTCTTACATAATCAATAAGTTCCCCTGCCACATCTTTATATTTATAATCACTTAGTATCTGCTCGATTCTTGTATCCTTTAAATACGCTATAAAATACTTTAGTTCGTCTTTTACATCCCACTCACTAACGCTTTGTGTAGGGATGAGTAAATCAATCATGCCCGCAATCATTCCAATTCTATGAGACTCTAAACCCCACTCTTCTAATTGTTTTTCTATTTCTTTTCTATTATCTGTCATAAAATATCCTTTTAGCAATTAAATAACTTACTCCTGCGACATTAAAATCCACATAGACATAAACGATGAAAATACTACAAGCCCCAGACCAAGACTATTTTCCGTAATTCCTACAAAAACAGCTATTCCTAATGAACTAAGTAACCCCAAGAATTTATCTGCTTGTATCATAAACCCTTTCTATTCCTCTCACTTATATGGTCTGCCCATCGAAGGATTGGATAAAATATATAACCTATTAGTGTTCTTAGTTTGTTAGTCATTTGTTTGTTCCTTTCCCTCTTTGAGGGCTAAATAATTACTCTACTAACTTTCCGCATTTGCTACACACATGTATTCGATAACTCCTGCCGCGCACGCTAACAATTGTTTTTATTC
>Ga0209518_1002750_pt1 | contig 15933 bp, 14 predicted proteins | sample RifGroB1_FD_183993 | JGI IMG/M metagenome (GOLD analysis project Ga0209518, IMG submission 183993) | Groundwater microbial communities from Rifle, Colorado, USA - Groundwater B1 (SPAdes) (version 2) | ecosystem: Environmental > Aquatic > Deep subsurface > Groundwater | place: Rifle, Colorado...
TGATTTATTTAAACAAAAATATTATAGTGATGTTGATAAAAAAACAAAAGTTTATACTATCGATGGGTCGTATTACAAAAACGAAAATGATTCAAAATCTGAACAAAAACAAAAATTTGAAGATAGTGGATATGATTTTGGTATACAACAAATTGAGGATCAAAAGGATACATATTTTGATACTAAAAACTGGAAAACAGTTGATGGGAAATCACCAATTGAAACTGCTTTTGGTGAATATAAAAAAGATGGAAGTGTAGTAACTTCTAAAGAATTAACTGATAAAGGATTTTTTGTTTCCGAATATGATTTAAAAAACAATCCATTTTGGGATACTGGATTTAGAAATGATAAATCCAGTACAGTAAATTTACGATCTCCATCACAAAATACAAAACTGAATAAAGTTGATGATTCGGATACTCCAACATCTCAGTTTAATGAAAGTTTGAAACGAGTCATCAATAATATCGGACATAGTCAAATTTATACAACCACGTTTAGTAATAATGATACATGGTTATTTTCAAGTGGTAAGTCATCTAAACAAGGATATGATAGGTTATATCACACGATGAAAAAGGTTCATCCATCATCTAATTCAAGAACTGGAAATCCACTGAACGAAGGAACGAATACTGTTCAATCTCATTATTATAATGTTAGAACTTTAGATTCTATAATCAATCCAAATAAAAATTTTGGGATGGCAGGCAACGGAAGACCTGATAAGATCAACACATTAACAGTTTTGAGTAAGGGGAATAATGGGATAACAGAAACATCAGATTATAAAGGAAATAATGGTGGTTGGGTAGAGTGGAAACCATATGATGATGATTTGATTGCTTTCTTTTTTTATGATGTAGTTAATGAAAAATATATTCCATTTCGTTCTACTATTAAAGGTTTATCTGAATCTAATAATGCACTATGGGATCCATTGAAATTTATGGGAAGAGCTGATGAAATTTACTCTTACACTGGATTTACTCGAAATTTATCATTTAGTTTTATCGTTGTGGTTAATAGTTTAATTGAGTTGCATCCTGTTTGGAATAAGATAAATTACCTTATGGGAGCCGTAAAACCAGCAGGTTATACAAAACTGGTTCATGGTGATAAAACAACTAATCGATTTATTATTCCACCGATGTTTATGTTAACTATTGGGGATTTATATAAATACCAACCGATAGTTATAAATACTGCTACCATGAATATTCCTGAGTCTGCTATTTGGGAAACTGTTTCTGAAAGTTCAATAGATGAGTGGTCTTATTTAGCTGATATTATTAAATCACCTAAAGTTAAAAATAAACATGTTGGACAAGTTCCCAGAGAAATTGAAATATCAATCACTTGTAATGTTCTTGAAAAAGAAAGGCCTCACGTCGGTGGAAATCATTTTGGTCATTCTCCATTATTAGATAATGAAGGGATGGGTTGGAATGAGCAACCAAAAATAGATTTTCTCCCACCTATACAAGAGTTTTCTAAAAATATAAGAGAACAAAATACTACTTATCCGTCTTTACCGGGATTCGTAGGAAGAGCAAAAAGTAGAATATGAAGAGATACATAAACGTTGATCAATTTAAAAAATGGGATGGAAAGAATGTGTTTAAAACGACATATTATCCCGATATTCCTGTTTCTGATGATGATATTTACATCGTAAGCAATGAAACGGATTACCTAGATACGTTGGCATATAAATATTACAAAGACCCGACGTTGTGGTTTATAATAGCCCTTGCTAACAATATTGGTAAAGGTCGTATGAGCATTGAACCAGGCATCCAATTGCGTATTCCAACGGACATAGCACCTATATTATCTGAATTTGATAAACTTAATAGTTAAAAGTTATGATTAAATTAATAGAAGCGAAGATGATTTGCGAGAACAATGGAGACAACGTTCTGCTAGATATTACGAACGACATAAAACCGAACGTAATCGAAAATCCATTGAAAGATATTGGAATAGAAAAAAAGAAATGGATAAAAAATTGTCCTAAATGTGGACGAGTGCAAAGTTATAAAGATAAATACTTTTTAAATAATGCTATAAAACTCAACACAAATTGTATTTTTTGTGCTAATAAAAAAATTGGATTAAAAATCCACAATGAATATTTATTAAAACCAAAAATTGAATGGAGTAAAAGTTGTCCTAAATGTGGTGGTAAACAAATATATACAAAAAAGTATATTTTAGAAATATCTATTAAAAAAAATACGTTATGTAATAAATGTAGTTCTAATGATAGAAAAATAACTATTCCAGAAAATGGTTGGATTAAAAATTGTCCAAACTGTAATAGGCCACAAAAATATTCATGTAAAAATTCTTATACAAGTGCTTTGAAATTGAATAAGGTTTGTAATGAATGTTGTGGAGAAAAAAGAAAAATTATTATCCCAATTAATGGATGGCATAGAACATGTAAAAATTGTGGAATTGACTTAAAATATTCTTGTAGAAGATCATTTATTTTGTGTAGGAAAAACAATGGTTTATGTAGAAAGTGTGCGGCATTAAAAATTTCCAAAACAAGAGATTTTTCCGTATTTAGAACGGATGAATATAGAGAAAAACAACGACAACATACATATAGGTTAATTAAAAACGGTATATTTAATACAGAAGAATTTAAAAGAAAACAAAGAGAAAACAAATTAAAACAGATTGAGAAATTAGGAACAAAAATAAGTTATAATCCTAATGCTTGTAAATTTGTAGAAAATTATGGAAAGCAACATGGGTATAATTTTCAACACGCTTTAAATGGTGGCGAATATCAAATTATTGGATATTCATTGGATGGATATGATAAAGAAAAAAATGTGGTGTTTGAATATGATGAATCTAAACATAATAGAAATTATACTAAAAATAGAGATTTAATTAGACAAAATAGAATAATAGAGAAGTTAAATCCAGTCGAATTTTTAAGGTTTAATGAAGAATATAACAAACTTATAGATGTTATATCTGGAAAGGAGATAGTTTAACTTATGTCATTTCATATCATACCTTGGTGCACCCAAAACGTGCCTTCAGAATTACAAAAAGAGATGCTTCGTAGAAAGAATAATCGTAGTTTTAATTATCAAAAAATTGATGGGTGGGATAAAGATGGTGGAGATTGGGAGAAATATAAAGGCCCAATGACTTCTTGGGTCAGGGTATGTTCCAATGGAATAGGAGTAATAGAAAATAAAAAACCAGGATTTGTTTTCGTGGGTGGTAAGGGATTCTATCAAACGTATGGTTTCAAATGGAACAACGATGAAAATCAACAAATTTTAGGATATACTCCAGATGGCAAAGCGCATACTTTAGAATATGATAAAATAACAAGTCAATTCCAAATTCATGTTCCAACTCCGGAAATTGTAAGAGTAGAAACCCTTATTCAAAAAGAATTATTTAGGCGAGCTTGGATTCATTGGAAATGCTTTTCCCCAAAACAATTGGAGTATATGACTCCATATTTTTTGGTTCCAGGAATTACTATGATTATAGAATTTGGGTGGAACCATTTCAATCAAAACTCTCTCATTGATTTAACGGATGAGGATAAAATTGCTAAATATTTTTTTAAAAATCCATATCCACTCTATAACGAAAATGTTCTCCAATCCAATGGAAATTATGATGTAGTGTTCGGAACTGTGACTAATTTTGAATGGTCTATTAATGGAAATCAAATTGATTGTATGACCGAGGTCACATCTAAAGATAGTTTATACGCAGGACTTTCCATTCCTACAATTGTATTAGATACAAAATCGTCGACATCAGCAAATTCTGAATCTGACGTGACATTGAATTCTTTTTCGAACATTCGAAAAGTATGTGATTCTAATTTCATAAAAAATCTCAAATCTATTGCTTCTTTAGATAACTTAAATCAAGTGGATTCTGTTTTAAGTCAACAACAATTATATCAAATAATAACTGGCGGGACCAGTCCAATGAAAAATGAATATTGGCGTGGTATTTTTTATGGAAGAGATCAGAAAAATATGTCAAAATCTGTAAATAATCTGGATTATAAATGGGGAAATCCATCGGATGGGGATTTTGATAAGGGCGGAAACCAAGATGGAGATGTTTGGGTAAATATGGGATTTTTGGTAGAATTGTTGAATAGGTGTTTTCCTTTTCCTGATCCAGTTCTCGATTCACTAAATGAAAATTTTTTTGAAGTTAATATAGACGAATCAGTAATCGGAGCACACCCCAATCATATATCTTGTGATGGTTCTATATTATTAATTCCTAATGCTTATGCTCCAAAATATTTTTATGGAGATTTAGGAATTAAACAAAACGGTTTAGACGGTGTATATGCTAATCAGTTTCTTGATAATGTAAAAGGTAAAAAGACTATAAACAAAAAAGAAAAAAATTTAAATGATGTTCTTTGGAACGCTGATTATCAATTAACAAAGATTTTTTATCAAGGAACTACTTCACACCGAGATAATTTGGATTATGTTATAAACGCTAATAGATATCTATATCCTACTGAACGGAATTTTTATTCGTTTCCGTTTATATCCGATGAAACGTTAATTGTAAAAAATAGAGAGGGGAAATTTATTACATATAATCCTTATTTTTATGGATATTTTAAAGATCTTTATTTTAATGTTAATAAATTTATTAATATCGTATCTAGTGCTGATGTAAAAACCTACGTAGATGTGTATAAAAAGATTTTCGAAGAGATTAATAAGGCCGGCGGAAATTTTTGGGATCTAGCGTTGGTTCAGAATGATAACACATCCAAAATGATAGTGGTTGATAAAAAGATGTTGCCTGCTGGTAATGATAATAATAAACCGTGGTATTTTGATTATCAAGATTCCGATTCCATTATGACTGGATTATCATTCAAGCCTAAAATGTCAGATGCACAAGCATTTAGGGTTGTTTTTGGAGAAATTAATAACGTCGGGTCAAGAACATCTGTAAAAGGAGAAAATGATTTTTTAGATTATCAATTTCATGATAGAATTCTTATTAAGAAGAATGAAAAGCCGCCGACTCGTTTAACAGATAAAAACTCAAAAATGAATGCTTTTAAGGATGAAATAAGAATTCAACAACATTTTGCGTCTACACATGATCAATATCAATTTACAGTGATGGTTGGGGATCAACCGTTTATTAGGAGATTAGTATTGCCAGATCCAGAACTATTGAATATGTTATTGGATGATAAAGATTTTGAAAGAAACCAAAGATATACAGGAATACAACCGATCACCGTGGAAGTTTCTTTACAGGGGATTGGTGGACTTAGAATTTTTATGTCATTCCTTATCCGCAATCTACCTGAGCCATACAATCACAGAAATGTTTGTTATCGTATAACAGATGTTCATCACACAATTCAAGATGGAAAATGGAACACGATTGTCAAGGCTGGGATCATTCCGCTGAGAGGATATATTAAACAAAAATTGGGGATTAAAGAATAGAAAATATTGACTAAAATTGATGGATAATTTACATTTGGATGTAAATGATTGATTCTTATGAAGATTATGAAAAGTTTCTTGAATTAAACTGTCGTGATGATTTATTTCTTCATATTGTTTTTTCAGATGATAGAGAACATTATTGTGTATCCACACCATCTATAATTTTTGTTAAAAACATTAGAACAAAAGATTTATATCATATTATTTTCGATCACCAAGATTCACCTAAAATAATTGAGTTGACACAATTTATTACGGATATCAAAAAGTTTTTAGGAAGAATTTTTGTGTTAGATAAAAAATCAACGATTCAACATATTCCACTTGGAAATAAATTGGTAGATATAAATTTGGGGGTTTATTTAAATAATAAAAAATTAATTGATATTCATGAGTATGAAACTTCTGCTCATAAATTCGTATATCAAAATTATCATGGATACCAATTTGTTAACAGAGTGATACCATTGGTAAAACATAGAGAAATGGTTGATAAAGCTTTTTTTAATATTGATAAATTGAAATCTGATCATATATTTGAGTGTGAATGCTTTTTGAGGATAAATAATGAAATAATAAAATCATTGGCTGAATTGGAAAAAAATGGGATTTGTGTTGATGTGTCTAAGTTTAAAAGTCGTTTTAGTGTGGCTAATTGTTATGGGAAATATGTTTATTCGAAGTATAATCTTTTTACATCCACAGGCCGTCCAAGTAATAGTTTTGCTGGAGTAAATTATGCTGCTCTAAATAAAGAAGACGGGTCACGAAATTGTTTTGTTTCTAGGTTCGGAGATAATGGATCAATGATGATGGTCGATTATTCTGCTTTTCATCCTCGAATTATTTGTGAGATTATAAATTTTAAATTGGGGTATGATATTGATTTTTACAAATATATTGCTGAGTTGTGTTTTAAAAAGGACGATGTTGATCAACAGGATATTAAAGATGCTAAAATTTTGACATTTAAACAACTTTATGGTGACATCGATGATGAATATTTACACATTCAATTTTTCTATAACTTGAAAAAGTTTATTGTTAATGAATGGAATTTTTTTAAAAAAAATGGGTATATTTTGACTCCTGTATTTGGAAGAAAAATAACCAGTGAACAAATTCAAAATCCTACTCCAAATAAATTATTTAATTACATTCTTCAAGCTACAGAAACGGAAATTTCTGTTCCAATTCTCAGAAAAATTAATAACTTTTTAAGGGATAAGAAATCTAAAGCTGTTTTATATACTTATGATTCTATTTTATTTGATATTTTTAATATAGAACTAGATGTTATCAAAAAAGATATTATTTCTATAATGACTGAGAAAAATAGATTTCCTGTAAAATGTTATATTGGTGATTCATATGGTGAGATGAAACAGATATTATTCTAATTTGTATTCTATTATTTTAGGAACATTATCAATACCTTTTTTATAATTTTTCCAATCCCATTCCCAAATATATTTAATATTATAACCAAAATTAATAAGGTTATTAAATTTTAAAAATGTCTCATCATAAAGTTGACTATAAGTTTTTTTTACGGTTTTATTATAGTCATTTGGCTTAAATTTTATTGGATTTCCATGCCAATAATCCCCTAAGAATTCATAAACTGTATTGGTAATAAAATCAACACCATCTACTCGTTTATTTAAAATTTTAATTTATCTATTTTTTTAGTATTTGGTATATTTAAGTAATCTAAAAATTGTGTTTCTTGATAGGATATTGTGTTTGAGCATTTTGAACATCCATTTCCACTTAAATGTGAATTTGGAGTTTGTAAAAAAGGACCATGTTCTTTACAAATTATTTCTATTTTGGTATAATTATTAATATAATTAACATCAGAATAGTTATATTTTTTTGAGTGAATTACGTTAGATTTCTCAATAAATTTTTTAATTCCCAGTTTTCTTACAAAAGACCGTTTAATTATACCACATTTTGGACAACCAATTCCTTTTAAATGATCATGAGAAGTTTGTATAAACTCGCCGTGCATTGGACAAATTATAATTGATTTTGTTTTACTATTTACATATTTAAAGTGTGAGTAATCATATTTATTGTTGTGAATTTTTTCAAATTCTAACAAAATTGTTTTTATATCCTTTTTTGTAGAATCTTTTATTTTTTTAAAACCACATTTAGGACATCCTCTTCCATTTAGATGTGTGTTTGGTGATTGTAGAAATTCACCGTGTAATGGACAAATTATAATTGATTTTACATGGGTAGTTATGTATTTATATAATGAGTAGATATATTTATTATTATGAATTTTATTGGATTTGTCTACGAACTCTTCAGTAGTTAATGATTTTGGTATGATAATACGTATAAACAGAAATAGGGAAAATGAATAAAATAATAAATAAAATATTATTGGAGGTGTCTCTTGATAGTAGAATTGAAGATGGCATTTTTGATATAAAAAACAATCAACATATTGGATATTTATATGAATATTTCATAAATAAAAATATTAATGATGATATTGTTTTGGAATTCATTCAACCATTAATGGAAAAAGGTAAACATCCCGAACGCCAGGCGTATAATTTAAATGGCCTGCTTGTTACTTTTCCAACACCAGAATACAAAGCCAGAGCTTTGGCTAGAGGAACCCATTTTGAGAAAAATCCAAAAGTAGATCAATCTAATTTATTTGGTGGTGGACAACAAGCACCTAATGCAGCATCACCGACACCCACACCACTTTCTAATTCACCTATGGATGCTGGATCGTCGATTTTACCACCATCCGATTCAAATCAACCACAGACAGTTCCTGCTAAAAAAGAAGTTCCCGAACCAGGAACACCGGGAACACAATCATCACCACCAAACGTAGTAACACCCGTAACAGTAGGAACACCAGCACAGGGAACATTGGCTACAGAACCGATTCCAACCACAACAATTCCTGCTAACGTTTCTCCACCACAACCAGCACCTGTTCCTACGACGGTTAAGAAAACTCCTCAAGAAATTGCTGCAGAAAGAGAAGTGATTAAACAAATTATGTCAACGTCGAATACATTGCCAAGCATTCCAGAAGGTTCTATTAAAATAGAAGAACAAATTGAAATTTTAAAAAAAATTGCTCTCCATTTAAACTTAAATGAAGCTGCTAAATTTCTATCTTTTAATAGTTTTTCTTAAAATTAAAAATATTGGGTTATAATGTAAAGTTTATAGGCAGTTGGATTGGAAATATTTTAACTCAAGGATATAAAGAATTAGAGTTGTTAACAAATTTTTCTTTTAGGATTAAACATCCACTTAAATAAAATTAATTAGTTTATTAAAATAAATTTACACTCTTATTTGTTGTGTTAATATGTATTCATTGATAAATGATTACTTAGTAAGTAATAAAAAAATTATCAATAAAGAAAAAGGAATAAAATGTTAGACATAAATAAAATAAAATCAAGATTAAATTCACTGAACAATACCAATCAAAAATCAAACCTTCTTTGGAAACCAGTACCTGGAAAGCAAGAAATTCGAATTGTGCCATATAAATTTTGTCCCGACAATCCGTTTTCGGAATTAAAGTTTCATTACGGTTTAAATGGTAAAACATATTTGTCACCAGACAGTTTTGGTCGTCCTGATCCAATTGTTGAATTTGCTGCTAGATTAAAGATGAGTGGCGACAAAGAAGAATGGAAATTATCTCGAAAGATGGAACCAAAAATGAGAACTTTTGCACCTGTGTTAGTTCGTGGAGCTGAACACGAGGGAGTTAAGTTTTGGGGGTTTGGCAAACAGGTTTATCAAGAATTACTTTCCATCATGAGTGATCCTGACTATGGAGATATAACGGATTTGGCTAAAGGACGAGATATTGTTGTGGAGTTTAAAACAGCAGAGGAAACAGGAAAACAATTCCCAGAAACAACGATTAGAGTTAAACCAAATACTAAACCGGCGGTAGATCCAACGAATAAGGATTTATTGGAAAAAATATCCAATCAAACAAATCTATTGGATTTATTCCCTGAACTTAGTTATGATGAATTAAAAGCAGTTATGGATGTTTGGTTGCATCCAGAAGAAGGAGAATCTCAAGTTGATCCTGATATTTTAGCAGCAGCAAACGCTGTTGGAGTATCACTTTCAACGGATACTACATCCACATCAATAGTATCGACTAAACCAGTTGTAGCCGCAACAACTATTTCATCTGTAAAAACCGATGATGTAGCAAAAGCTTTTGATGATTTGTTCGCTTCTAAGAAATAAGTTAATAAAATATGTTGAGATAATATGCTATATGGTGTATTATCTCTTCATATTATGAACAAAATATAAGTTATGGCAAAAAAAGATATAACATCAAAACACGTTGACGTAGATAAAACCGTTAATCGTGATGAATTAGCAGAGTTGCTTGCTAATGAACTGAATAAATCAAATAAAGATGGCGGAAAGGTGGCTTATTTTCTCGATGAAAAAGAAGATCCATCTACTGTAACAGATTGGGTATCTACTGGTTCTACTATGTTAGACTTAGCTATTAGTAATCGACCAAATGGTGGATTACCAGTAGGCCGTGTAGTAACACTTACAGGTTTAGAGGGAGCAGGAAAATCTTTAGTATGTGCTCATATTGTAGCTAATACACAGAAAAAAGGTGGTCAATCTGTGTATATTGACACTGAAGCAGCTGCTGCTCCTGAGTTTTGGACTTCTTTGGGAGTTAATTTAAAGGATATGTTATATCTTCCACAGGACACAATAGAAGGAGCATTTCAAATGGTGGAAGATATTATTGGTGTGGTCAGAAAATCAGATAGTAATAGGCTAGTAACTATTATTATTGACTCAATTGCTGGGGCATCTACTAAAATGGAATTAGAAGCAGGATATGAAAGAAAAGGGTATGCTACAGGTAAATCTCTTATTGTATCAGAAGCTATGAGAAAACTCACAAATCTTATAGCTAAAAGAAGAGTTTTATTGGTTCTTACCAATCAACTTAGACATAATCTTCAAGCTATGGCATTTGGCTCTAAATGGGTGGAACCATGCGGTAAAGCAACATCTTTCCATAGTTCTGTTAAGGTAAATTTTGAAATAATAGAGAAGCTTAAAGATAGCAATAAACAAATCATCGGAACTAATGTTAGGGCTACAGTTAAGAAAAATAGATTAGGCCCACCATTTAGACAGGCTGAGTTTGAAGTTTACTTTGATAGCGGTATTGCTGATTATGCTTCTTGGATTGAATTGGCTAAGAAACGTGATATTATAGTTGGGCCAAGTAATAAATTAGTTTATGATGGTCAATGTTTTAGTACACAAGAGTTCGTAAAGGTATTAAATGAAAATAATACAGTTAAAGATGGATTATATCAAAAAATATGCAATGAGGTTATAATGTCATATAAAAGTCCAAATTCAGCTGTTCTGGAGAACCTTGTTGTTGAACCAGAAAATACGGAGTCTCCGGAAGTAGTTGAAGCAGATTAATAACAGAAAATAAATTATGAGTATATACAAAAGTTATAAGCACGGCGGAAAAATAAAACAATTAGTTAATATAAATGGGTTTAGAAGAACATTTAATTCTCTGAGGAAAAATCTCGGTAAAGTTATACGGATTAAACATAATCGAATACAACTGTTAGTGAAAAATAAACGATGGGTGTATGAAACTTAAAATGGTTGCAATTAATGATGGTGTTATAGCAGCAAATAAACACAATATAGTTTGTTTTCATGAAAGTTCTCTTTACGATGATACGAACGAAGATTCGTTATATCGTGCAGGAGAAGTTTACATAGGAAGGATTCTAATTCTAAAAAAGTTCAAAAAATAACAATCTAAATGTGATTCAAATATTTTAATAAAGACAAAAAGTTAATAGAAAGAATTATAGATGGAACAAATTAATAATAATGAAAAAAGAAAATTGTATTCTTTATTTCATAATTTTAAAAGCCAGGCCGTCACTACAGAACTACGGAAAACACAAGATTCCGATGTTTTGATAGTTGACGGTATGAACACTTTTTGTAGGGCATTTGCAGCAAATCCTCAATTAAATTCGGATGGAATGCATATCGGCGGCATAACTGGATTTTTAAAATCAATAGGATATGCTATTAAATTATTAAATCCTACTAAATGTATTATAATTTTTGATGGTCCAGGAGGATCGGTTAGAAGAAAAAAAATATTTCCTGAATATAAACAACACCGATCTAATAAAGTTAGACTTAATAGAATATATGAGCAATCATCCACATCAGAATCAGAAAATCAGGCAATATCAAGACAATTGATTCATATTAGTCATTACATTGATTGTCTTCCTGTTAATATTTCTCAAATAGATTTCGTTGAAGCGGATGATATAATAGCTTATTTATCTTTGAATTCTTTTAAAAATTATAATATTACAATTATGTCTTCAGATAAAGATTTTTATCAACTTATAGATAATAGAATTAAAGTATATAGTCCAACCAAAAAAAGAATATATGGACAATCAGAAATATTAACTGAATATGGAATAAATGCAAAAAATTTTATATTGTTTAGGGTTTTGGATGGGGATATATCGGATGGAATTTCTGGAATAACAGGTGTTGGATTAAAAACGGTTATAAAACTTTTTCCATTTTTATCGGATGATAAGAGTTATTGTATAGACGATTTATTTAATTATTCTGAAATACATAAAAATAAATTTAAACCGTATGAGACAATTTTGAATAATAAAAATATTATTATAAGAAATTATGATTTAATGCAATTGAAAAATACTATTTTATCTACACATGTTCAACTTAATATAGAAGACCTTATTAAAAAGAAAAATAAACTTAATCGATTTGAATTTATAAAAATAACACGAGAAGATAAAATAGGCGATGTCATTTCATTATTATGGTTAAATGAAGTTTTTACTAATTTAGACGGATTTGTTACATGTCAAAAAAACTAAATACTATGAATTTCATTCTAAGATCCAATAAAATTCATGAAAATAGATATGATTATAAAATGGTTGAATATGTTAATATCCACACTAAAGTTAAAATTATTTGTTTTAAATATGGGATATTTGAACAAAAACCATATTTTCATATGATAAATCAAAGTGGATGTCCAAAGTGTAGATTATCAAAAGGCGAATTTGAAATACATAAAATTTTAAAAAATAAAAATTTAGAATGTATTCCACAAAAAACATTTGATAATTGTAGAAACCCATTAACAAATCGTAAATTAAAATTTGATTTTTATATTCTTTCTAAAAATTTATTAATTGAATACGACGGACCTCAACATTATAGAATAGGAAAGATCGGTAATCATTTTATGACAAATAAAGAATTAGACTACATCCAATATTTGGACAAAATAAAAAATGATTTTGTGATATTAAATAATATAAAATTAATTAGAATAAAATATACGGATTTTAATAAAATTGATACTATATTAATTAATGAATTATGAATAAAGAAAAAAATTCAGTAAAACAAAACCCATTGGACGAAGCTAAAATAATAGGTTATGTGGAAGGTTTTAGTGATGGGAGAATTGAATTGATTAAAGAATTGGTAAAATTCAAATTGCTTTTTAAAAATTGGAAAGCCATTTATAATAAAAAAACAAAACAAAATTATTTAGTGAAATAAATGATACGTTTTCTGTTTAAAATGCGCATTATATATTGGAACACAAAATTCTAAATATGAGTGAATATGTTTCACGCTGGTAAAACAGAAAAATAAATTGATGGATTTTTATACGCCGATGAAATGGATCATTATCGGCGTATTTTTATGCCGATATTATTAGCCTGACCATCCATCTGGAGGGGTTGCGTATTTTTTCGGAAAACTTCGTGGAAAAGTTATTTGATTATTAGTGGTCAGCGGAACCCCCATTTTTATTAATGCAAATCGTGAAGCATAATAGATATCTAATGAAAAAGTTAAAATATTTTTTTCAAACTCAGTTTCTATAACTTTAGATTCTATTTTTTTACCCCAAGTAGATCCCATATCAAAACTACGAAGTAATTTTGGAGATTTTACATTTGTTGATACTAAACCAACCCTTTTAGATTTAATATCGCTATTACAATTTGAAGCATTAGCTGATAATGATGAATTAATTACATCTCCACAATAACGAATTATATCGCTATTTGGAATATCTCCCCAAATCGGATTTAATGTATCTCCAACCCAATAAGTTCCATGTATTGATGGTATATAATTCCAATCATATTGCCAGTTATAATTTGGTTGTGGTTTAATGTATTCATTCCAAATTTTAAATCCTATAACACCACAATTTTGTGCTGCTTCATTACCACCTATATTTTTAGCATAGGAGTGTTGTTTGTCTGTGAATTTAAATGATGCTACCTCATCATTGGAATATCTAAATCCTTTAATTTTAAGTGGGGAATAAGCAGATATTACATAGCCAGGAGATTCATCGGACATAGTAGTTCCATCTAAAACGTTTAAGCCATCTACAGATGTTAAGGCTAAAACTCTTCGCCACGTATTATTTTTTATTTCTAGTTCGTACTCACTGCCAAATTTACCTTCAATATAAATTTTTTCATTAAATGAATATTTTTTACATTTATTACCATTTACTAAAACATTAATTTCAAACATATAGTATATCTTTCTATTTAATCCACTCATACTGTGGATTTTAACAATAAATATTGAAAGAAAATTATAATAAATGGAAAAAATGTATTTTAGTAGTTTTTTGGGATAGATTATAAATTAAAATAATAAATATTTAAACGATAAATTGTTTACTGTTTAGTGGGTATAAGTTACTATTTAAGAACACAAAAATATATGAGCGAAAATAACAAACACATTTTAGATAATTTAAAAAAATTCGGCAATGATTTCCAAGTAAAATGTATAGCAAGTTTATTATCCGATAGAGCTTTTCTTGAAAGAATATTGGATATTCTATTACCAGAATACTTTGAACAAGATAGTAATAGATGGATAGTAGAAGAAATTATATCATATTTTCTTCAATATAAAGATATTCCAACTTTAACCGTTTTTAAAGTAAGAGTCGATACGATACAAAGTGATGTTTTAAAGAAATCGGTTATAGATCAACTTCGAAGTGTTTATCAAAAATTATCGGACACGGATATTAATTATGTTAAAGAAACATTTCTTGAATTTTGTAAAAATCAAAGCTTAAAAAATGCTATGTTAATTGGGGTGGAATATTTAAAAACCGGAGAATACGAAAAAATTAGAACAGAAATTGATAAAGCATTAAAAGCAGGAGCGGAAAGAAATCTTGGTACAGATTTTATTAAAGATGTTGATGTGTGGTTAAGTGAAAATGTTAGGTCGTGTATTAAAACAGGTTGGCCATTAGTTGATAATATACTTGATGGTGGATTGGGTGCTGGAGAGTTGGGAATTATCATGGCCCCGGCAGGAATTGGAAAATCGTGGATTTTAACAAAAATTGGATCAGAATCGTTATTACAAGGAAAAAACGTCATACATTTTACATTGGAATTAAATGAAGCTTATATAAATAGAAGGTATGCGTCTTGTTTAACGGGATTTGATTTTCAATCTATACCTAAACAAAAGGATGTCGTTAAAAGAAGAGTGGATGATATGAAAAATCAGTCTGGTTTTGGGAAATTAAAAGTTAAATATTTTCCAATAAAAACAGCTTCTCCTTTTACTATAAAAACCCATTTAGAACGATGTCAAATGATAGATGGAATTAAATATGATTTGGTCATAGTTGATTATGCTGATATTTTAAGACCAATATCAGCAGAAAAAAATTCTAACTCATATTCTGAAGCTGGATCTATTTATGAAGATCTAAGAATGATTGCTGGTGAATTAAAAATCCCTTGCTGGTCGGCTTCTCAATGCAACAGAAATTCAACGGAAGAAGATATTATTACAGCAGGAGATGTTGCTGATTCTTATAGAAAAATTATGACATCCGATTTTATAATGTCCGTTAGTAGAAAAATAGAAGATAAAATATCTAATACGGCTAGATTTCATATTGTAAAAAATCGTTTTGGTGCTGACGGAATAACTCTGCCTTCTATATTTAACTCATCCAATGGATCAATTATAATGTATGAACAATCTTCTAAAGAGGGATTGGAATTACAAGAAAAAATGGAAGGTGGGGAAAATATAGTTAAGAAAATGCTAAGTGATAAATGGCAACAACATAATAAAAACGAAGAAAATGTGATGAGCTTAGATAATGTATAATTTTATGAACACAGGCATTTATGAAATAAAAAATATAGTTAACGGAAAACTATATGTTGGTTCAACAGCAAAAACTGGATTTTTAAAGCGGTGGGATAAACATAAACAGGATTTAAATCTTAAAAAA
>Ga0209518_1002751_pt1 | contig 15932 bp, 21 predicted proteins | sample RifGroB1_FD_183993 | JGI IMG/M metagenome (GOLD analysis project Ga0209518, IMG submission 183993) | Groundwater microbial communities from Rifle, Colorado, USA - Groundwater B1 (SPAdes) (version 2) | ecosystem: Environmental > Aquatic > Deep subsurface > Groundwater | place: Rifle, Colorado...
TGCTCTTTTTCTGAAAATTGCACAGATGATTATGTAGATTATTATTGGACTGATTACTAAAATAATTAATGATAAGATGGACTCGGATTGTGCGCATGTTTGCCCGCATTTTCCTATTAATGATAAATAGCTTGAGTATCTTTCTATTTGGTTTGGACATTGGACAATTGCTTTACATGTGCCATATAAATTGCTGAAGAAAAGAGAGAGGATTAAACTGATTATTATTGTTAATAAAACTGTTAGAATTCTTGGTTTTAGAAACATAAGTTATTTATTATTTCTTGGTATAAATATTTATTGTGTCGGTGCTACTTCAACTGGTTTTGCTTTTGGCTGGTTTTGTTCTGGGAATATTTCTGCTAGTGTTTTTGAGCCGTGCTTTATGACTATGAGATTTATCTGAGATGTTTTTTCTGACAACTGCTGGCCTCTTACTGATTTTCTTAGACGAAGACCTTTTGGACTTACTCTTTTCTTTTTTCCTTCTTTTCGAGGGCGCTTGTGCATTCCCCAGCCGTAGTTAAGGATTAAATGTTTTACTTCCTGACCTTGCACGTCTGCTTTGTGCGGAAAGCCCGAGAGGTCGCTTGCTCCCGTTATTTTCAACTGATATCCTTCGAGAGTCTCTGCTACATCTTTGCCGTTAATTGTTTCTTCAAGTTTTTTTCCAATGAGCGTTTCACTTGTGCTTTCAATCTTCCATGATTTTCCCTTTTCAGAGATGTTTAATTTGAATGGCATAAATGTATGTTATAAATTGCCTTTTAAAACTTAACGATTATGGCTTTTAGTCAATTATTAGCGCAATGAAAAGTCCGAGGTTGATTAATGAGCTGCAAAAGCAGTATAAGCAATAATGTTTGAGTATTTTTATTTGGATGTATGTTAGTATTATCGAATATAAAAATGCAAGCGATGATGCGATTTTCATTGCTATTGTTATTGAACTGTATTGACTTAGTGCAATTATGCCGACGATTAAGCTTATGTAATATAGAAATCCGAGCCACTCGTTTCTTATGCCTAAGGTGTGTGACCATTTGCTGTCAAGAACTTTGTTGCATCCAGAACCGTCGATTAGGCATGCTACTTTTTTGTGTTTTGCTTTGGTTATTCCTAAATATAATGCGATTGCTATTCCGAGAATAGATAGAATTATCGTTAGCGCCTCTTTCATGTGTTGTTTAAAATGGATGTGCTTTTATGTCTTTTGCTAATGGTTAAAGATTTAAACCTATATCTCCTTTGTTTTAGATGAAGAGTGCTAAGAATTTGAAAGATAAGGGAAGAAAGATTTCCAGTGCAATAAAAAAAGTTGAGAGAATAACCAGCGAGATTATAGACGAGGTTGAACTGCCGAAAGACATGCTTAATATTCCAACATTTTTGAATGTTTTGAGAATTGTTCTTACTTTTATTATATCTTATATGATTGTCGTCGATAGCAATATTATTTTGACTGTTTCAGTTTTTGCCGTGGCTGCGATTACTGATTGGTTTGATGGATATCTTGCCCGCAAATATAAGATGACTAATGACTTTGGATGCAAGGCGGATATGTTTGCTGATAGATTTTTGTGGGTTGGGACTTCTTTGACTTTAGTTTTTGTTTTCGGAATTAGAGGGAGATTAGAAGCAATACATGGTCTTCAGATTTTACTTATTATGACTCGTGAGATAATTGCTGCTCCTTTTGCGCTGGCTGGGCTGTTTAGTGGAACTGTTTTTCCTCCGACGAGATATATTGCAAAGCTCACTACTTTTGTTCAGGGATTTGCTTTGCCTTCTTTGATGCTAAGCGTGTTTTATCCAATTTGGATTTATGTTTCTCTGCCTTTAGCTTTAGTGATGGGAATTATTGGGGCTATCTCTGGTTTGCATTATATTCATGATTTGGAAGTTTTACGAGAGAGACGGCATAAAAATAATCAATAGCCTAGCGGTATAAATCCCATTCTTCTCTTTTAGGAATTGTTCCATACAAAGCTTGCCTGAGAAATTCTTCCATAATATCAAACTTACCGAATGATTTGGCAGTTCTGTCGTATGTGACATTTCCTTCTTCTATTTTAAGGCATGCGACATAATTATCGATAGCCCATTCTACTCGCTCCATGCTGTCAAATCTTTCAGGGCATGCGGAAGTAAGTTTATCTGATAATTCTTTTAATCCAATTCTTCCGCCTTGTTTAAGGACTACTAGAATTGGAAGGAGAGTGAGAGTGAATGTTGCCATGTTGTGCTGGTTTGAGTTAGGCTTATAATTATTTAATTTCTGGGTTTAATACCCCGATGCTCTGCATCGGCCAGAAATTAAATTAGAAATTCTCGAATCAAAAATTTCCGAATACCGCGAGGCTCTGCCTCGGTTGGGTAGGAAATTTTAGAGAATTTCTTTATTTGGATTCTGTAGTTATTTTCCCCAGTCGCTTTTTCTTTTTCTTTTTAATTCTGCGATTTCTGAAAGTGCTTTTAGTTCGTTTTCTGTCAAGAGGTCGCGGTTTTTTTTGAACTCTTTGAACTGCGATTCTGATATCTGGCTGTATAGATATTTTTTATCTGCTAATTGGCGTTCGAAGTTTACACCTGTTAAAGATATTGCGAGCTCCATTCCTTCAGTTGCTTCTTCTACGGAAGATTTGTCTGCTTGAAGCGCCTTTACTCTGGAGATTTGCTCGTCGTTTTCATCTATTATTGGAATGTTCTTAGTTATGTTTCCTGCTAGAACTCTTATTCCAAATATTGCTGGATTTGAGTTTCTGAATTGGTAGCGGTGGAGAATTTCTAATTTGCATATTGTGGCTAACTGCATCAAGCGTTCTTTTTCTATCTTTGCTTGGCGCTCCTGACGCCAGGATTTAAGGTCGTCGATAAGTTTGTAAACTACTTGATTTGTGATAATTTTTACATTTTTTATAGTCTGCAAGTCTGGCTCCTGCTCTACATTAAATCCAACTACTACTGCGTTTAATGGATTTATGTCGATGTTTGCTTTTGCTGCTCCGATGTCAGTTTTTCCCACAGGACCTATTCCAGCTTTAACTATCGAGATGTTCGCCTGCTTTAATAGAGTTATCAGCGCTTCAAGACTTCCTAAAGAATCTGCTTTCACAATAATTCCCTCTTTGTCAGTTTGAATTGAGTTTAGAAATTCTTTTTTGAATTTTTCTACAATTTCCTTTAAATTGTTGTCTATTTTTTGGAATGGCATGCCAGAGAGAATTCCTTCTTTATTTGTCAACTGAAGGCGGATTCCCGTTGCGGCTCTTGCTTCTTTTGTTGATTTGAATTTAGTGCTTAACGGGAGAACTTCTTCGATGCCCCTTATTTTAGCCAATATTGGATTTCCCGAAAGAGTTGCAATCGCAAGCTCATCGCCTTCATGCAAAATGCCGTCGTAAATTATCGCTTCTATTGTTTCAAGCGATTTTTCTTTCTTAACTTCTAATAATACTCCTTTAGTTTCATCTGATATTTTCAATTTGTCCGCTAGAAATTTTTGAGATAATCCGCATAAGACGAAAAGCAATTCTGAAATTCCTTCTTTTGTTTTTGCTGAACATGGCACTATTGAGATTTTTTTTGTAAAGTCAGTTATGTCGTAAAATAGTTCGCTGTCAAATCCGTGTGATTGGAGCGCTGCCTGAAAAGTTCCAAGAGAGACTTCAAATTCTTCTTTTGTGTGCTGGGCTAAATTTTCAATTGATTCTTTTACCGAAGATTTTTTGTGCCATCCTGAAAGTGTGTCTATTTTATTCAATGCGATTACGAATGGTGTTTTGTTTGATTTTAATATTGAGATTACTTCTGCGGTTTGAGGTTTTATTCCGTCTTTTATATCTACTACTAAAATTGCTAAGTCTGCTAGAGAGCCTCCTCTCTTGCGTAAATTGGTAAATGCGGCGTGGCCTGGTGTGTCTATGAATAAAAATCCTGGAATTTTCAAATCTATTTTTGCTTTTTCTATTAATGGGCACATTTTTTGTATTTGCTCAAAGGGGTATTTTGTGAATGAGATTTTTTGAGTTATGCCTCCGGCTTCCTGCTCTTGAAGAGACGTGCCTCTGAAACAATCAAGGATTGAGGTTTTTCCGTGGTCAACGTGGCCTGCAACGGTGATTATTGGTTGTCTTATTTGAATCATGATAATTAGATAAGAAAGTCGCTTAAAAAGGTTTTTAAACTGATTATGAGCTGATTTTATATGCAAACAATTAAGTTAACTAAAGAAATGAGATTGCCTCAAGGAAGAGAGGATTTAGACAAAGAACCACTTCTTGATAAACATGAAAGATGGCTCAGAAGATTAATTGCTAACGATATGGCTCCAATTTATTTAGGAGATAGAGTTACAGTTTCTGATAGATGGGCTTCAGATAAAGGAAAGAACCCCCACGAAGGTAAATCTGGCGTTGTAAGGAGTTTAGAAGCTGGAATCCAAGCAGCCTTTAACGTAGATTATCTAAGTTATGGAATAGCAACTGATGATGGTGAGCATTTTGAAACATATCATTACACATTAGATTTAACTCATCAATCAGAGGGAAATAGCTTGGCTGAAAAGTTATTGAGAGAAACTAATAAATCTTTTGCTTCTAGATATGCTTGATTCTTAGTTACTTGTTGGCGTATCATATATTTTGAAGCCGAGAGATACTTTTAAAGGTTAACTGCTTTGGAATTTTATGGCTGTTAAGAGAATACTTGTTTTATTATTATTAATAATTCTGATGTTTAGAGGGTTATTGTTAGTTAATAGCGATTCTGGGCAGAAAGAGGTTTTTCATGATACTTATACAAAGGCTTTATGTTCTGGAACTACTTGCAGAGATTTTGAGATAAAATGTTTGGGTGATGAATTTTTAGAGATGAAGCCTATTTCAGGGTTTGTGACTTTTGGAGATGATTGGGTTGATTTGAGAGAAGAGAAAGAGTTGTGTTAGAGATAAATAAATTAAAATAGTTGGTGTATCTTGTTTTTATTGATGAGAATAAGGGGATTTCTTATAGAAGAGGACATAAAACGAAAGATTTTGTATAAGCATGATGTTCGTGCAGAGGATATTAAAGAGATTATTTTTAACAACCCTTATATCCTTAAAATAAGAGACAATCGTTATTTAGCTATTGGTAAGAATCATAAATTTATTACACTTATTTTTGAGGTTCTAAAAGATATTGCAGTGATTATTACTGCTTATCCCTCATCAGACGCTCAGCGAAAATTATATAAATCGAAGAGATGATTGAATAACATGGAAGAAGGAGAAGACCTTTCGTTTGAAGAATTAAAGCAAATGGAAGAGGAGAGGATTACAGTTGATAGCTCTGCTCATGAAGTAAATGATGGCTTATGCAACGAATGTGGTGGAAAATTAATTAAAATTGTAGAGAATAGGAGTTTGTTGGATGGAGCAATTACTTTTCATATTATAAAATTGCGTTGTGAACAATGTGGTAAAGAGTATGCGGATTTAAATCAAGCTGAGAAATATGATCTTTTATTTACTCTTGAACAAGCTATAAAAAGCAAAAGGCTTTTTGAATTATTGCGTATGCATGTTGCTAAGTGAGACTGTTAGTAGGGTTTGTGACTTTTGGAAATGATTGGAGAGATTTGAGGGAAGAGAAAGAGATGTGTTAGATAATTATTTATACTGTTTACTTGTTATGTTGTTATGACTAGGCCAGAGGGTATGAGTGAAGAGGAGTTCGATAGACTGGCTAATGATTTAGTAAATAAGATTGGTGAGAAGATTGCTAAAGGTTTAACGAGAAAAATATTTTTACCTGTTGTTTTAGCTACTTCTGTTTTTGGTAGTGCTTTGCTTTATGGTTTTGTTAATGGCGCGACTTATGTTTTGACGAATAATCGCCTGCAAAGAATTGAACGGATGTGGGGCGAAGATATTGCTCATGAAAGAGCTTCATTAACTGTGCAAAGAGAGGAGCCATGGTATTTTGATTTATTTTCTTACGGTTCTAAGAAAGCAGCGAGAGAATATTTAGAAAATGCTCGTTAGTTAATTGAAATAAGTTATTAATGTCATCTAATTGGATATTATGAGTTATCCTTTTCTTTATTAGAAAAACTTTCTTGTTCAAGTGTTCTTTTCAATTCTTCTTTATTTGTATATAAATGTGTTTTTAATCCAAATTCTTTTGCTGCGTCTATGAATGACTGCTTATCGTCGCAAAATAAAATAGCTTCCTTGGGGACTGATAGTTCTTTTAACATTTTCTCAAGGAATTCTTTTTGAGGTTTAAGAAATCCTATCTCGTATGAAAGAAATAGTTTGTCAAAATGCTCTTTGAGATTGTATTTTTTTATAAAATAGCTCATCCTATAACTTTCGTTATTGGTTGCTAGTACACAGATGATTCCTTTCTTTTTCGTGGCTTCAATTATGGAAAATAAATCCTCGTCAATTGTTCCAAATTTTCTCCACTCTTCCATAAAGTCTTCATACCCATTGATATACCCACAGCGTGTTAGATATGGTGAAAGTGCATCTTTTGTGTCCAATATTCCTGTTCTGCACAATGGAAATTCGTTTGTGAAGAAAGTCTTTATCTCTTTTGAAAGATTGTGTTTTTTTATGATATAGTTGCTAAAATAATCTCCTTCTATCAAAATCATTTCATCGAAATCAAAGACTATTGCTTTAATCATTGAAAAGCTACATCTCAAGTTCTTCGTAATTTTTTCCAGACTTCTTAACAGCAGTTGGCTTTTCTTTCGCCACTGAAGGTTTAGGAGATGATTGTTCTGCTGGTGCAATTATTGCTTCTGCTAATTCTTTTTCATCTATTGAGTTAATTGCCGCTTTGAATGCTTTGAAGTGCTCTGATGGAATTCGCGTTCCTGATTTTGTGAAACCTGTGTAGCGCTCTGATTTTACAAATTCACGGATTGTTACGCCACGCTTTCCACCGAAATCGTCAACTCTGATAATTATGTCAGTATCTTGGTTTTTTGGTATTTTGTCTATATCCTTTTCCATATGTTTTGGAATAAGAATGCTTATATAAAGTTATTTGTTCTTTTATTTATGGGTTTGAGGCTAAGACCTGGAGTTATAGCTTTAGAAAAGTTGTTTGAAGAGCCATATGTGGTTTCATCAAAGGTTAGCAAAACTGGTCGGTTCGATTATCAGGCAGTGATTTTCGTTTCTGTTCCACGTAGGTTCTTAATGATTCCGATTTCTAGAAGAGTTGTTGGGAGAATAGTTATAGACTTTCAGGAATATTCTTCAAATGGCAGTCGTTTACTTTCTGATTCTGCAAATGTCGCATGGTTTGACGCTGACTTCTCAAGAGAGTATTCTGCAGATGTTTATCGTGTGCTTAAGGAGCACAATGTTGAACTCGGTGGAATTTCCTCAAATCATAGTTAATTATTTATAAGTTATTATTCTTCTGCTAAGATGTCTGCTTTGAGAATGGGGAATATATTTCTAAAAAATAGACTTTTTTTAGCTCCAATGGTCGATGTGACTGACTGCGCTTTTAGACTGCTTTGCAGAGAACAAGGAGCTTCTATGGCTTATACTGAAATGATTTATGCAAATGCGATATTGCATGAGAACAAGCCTACTAAAAAATTAATGATTATCGGTGGGCTGAAAGATAGGCCTCTTGGTTTACAGGTTACTGGAAATACAGTTGAGGACTTTAGAAATTTAGCTAAACTTGATGTATTGCAAAATTATGATGTTGTAGATATAAATTGCGGGTGCCCTTCTGTCAAGATTGTTGGAAGCGAGGCTGGAAGTTATTTGCTTAGAACACCGGATAAAATTGGAGAGATGATTAAAGTTTTGAAAGATTCTGGTTTAACTGTAACTGCTAAAATTCGTTTGGGTTTTAAAAATAATAATGTTATGGAGGTAGCTAGAAAGGTGGAGAAATCGGGCGCGGATTTACTGACTGTTCATGCGCGGACTGCTGAACAGGGCCCTGGCGAAAAGCCTGATTGGATTTGGATTTCGCGCGTTAAGCGCGAAATTGGAATTCCTATTGTTGGGAATGGCGGTGTTGTTAATGGAAAAACTGCTTCTGAGATGCTTGAAATTGCCGATGGGGCGATGATTGCCTCTGCCGCTATTGGAAATCCTTTTGTTTTTCGTGAAATGCTGAGATATTTGCGAACTGGGAAAGAGAAAGAGATTACTAAAAAAGAAAGGATTTCTGCTTTTTCTAATTATTTGAAATTGGCACAGAAGTATGATGTTACGGATTTGTCGCGTGTTAAATATCTTGGGGCGAGTTTTTTGAAGGGATTTGATGGGGCTTCTAAAGCTCGCGCGGAGTTGATGAAATTCAAGGATTTTGATGGGATTAGAGGATTTGTTAATGGACTGAGATAGATTAATCTGGAATGTTGTTGAATTTTAGAGAATATGGTACTTTATAAACGAAAGATTTAAATATGTGTACACATATGAGTACTCATATGGCAACAAAGAATATTGCAATAATGGAAGATGTTTATAAATTGCTTTTAGCAAGGAAGAGAGCCAGTGAGAGCTTTTCTGATGTTTTGCGAAGAGAAATGAAGAGCAAGAGAGACATTATGGAGTTTGCCGGAGCTTGGAAGAACATTAGTGAAGAGAAGATAGAGGAAATGAAAGAGGATATTCGAAAAATGAGGAAACATGCAACTAAAGAATGGTCTGAAAGGATAAAGAGATTACATGGCGATTTGTCTTGATTCAACAGTGATTATTGATTTTTTGAAGGGGCAGCGGGAAGCGATTTCTATCATTCAAAGTTATGAACAAAATTCTTTGATTGCTACTGAAATAAGTGTATTTGAAGTATTTGTAGGAATTTACCTTAAAGAGTTTGTTAATGCACATGAAATAGCTAAGGCAACTGACTTTTTTTCTTCATTACCTATTCTTTATTTTGATGACTCTTGTGGTCAGGAAGCTGCACTTATTCATGCTTCTCTCAGTAAAAAAGGAGCAATGGTAGAACAGGGAGATATTTTTATCAGTGCTATAATGAGGAAAAATAATTGCAATGAGATTATCACTAGAAATGTGAAGGATTACTCTCGGATTGAGGGAATCAAAGCTATAGGCTATTGAACTGCGGGAAATCATCTGCATTAGAAATGATTATTTAGAGTTATATTTCTCCCAAATTATTCTGAAAATTGGTTTGCTTTTTAATTCTGGGAGCGTTCCCTCGGCGATGATTTTTCCTTTGTCAAATATATAGATGTAGTCGAAGTTTTTGAGCAAATGCAGCTTATGCAGTGCAGATATAATTGTTTTGTCTTTAAACTCTCTGAAAATTTGATTGTAAATCTTTATTTCGTTTATTGTATCTACGCTGCTTGTCGGCTCGTCCATTAACACTATTTCGCTGTTTTTTGCTGCTAACAGACCTCTTGCTAATGCAAGTCTCTGCTTTTCTCCACCACTTAAAGATACTCCTTTTTCTAGGACGTTTGTTTGCAATTTATTCGGCAATCTTTCTACTACTTCTCTGAATTGAGACATCTCAATTGCTTTTTTTAAATCCTTATTTTCTGTCGGGATATTCATAGTTATGTTATATTCTATAGTATTATTGAATATTTCCGGATCTTGAGGTATGAGTGTGACAGTGTGTTTTATCATCTCAAAACCTTGTTTTGTTAATTTTCCATCTATAGATACTTCTCCAGATTCTGGTTTTACCAATCCTCTCAATAATGAAAGCATAGTGCTTTTTCCTGATCCGGATGTGCCTATTAGAGCTATTTTCTGCCCCTTTTTAAAGTCGAGATTTATTTTGTCTAGATGCATTTTTTCTTGTTTTTCATCGTGATTAAATGATAAATTCTTTATAGCTACTTTATTCCAATCTGGCGACATAGTTGAAGACGTATCCACATTTAATTTATTGAATTCATCATCAATAGGCCTTGCATTTTCTAATCTCGAACTGCATCTAACTACGCTTCCATACAATGAAGCAAATCGATAAAATGTCTGGCCAACTTGGTTGAGATATCCATATAGAATATAAAGTGTGCCCACTTTTATTATCCCAATTGTATTAAAATCTGTGTAAGCTTTCAGGCTTAAAACCACAACAGTCATTAATGAAATGGCTATGCTTGCCGTGCCCCATTTAATTTCATTCAAGACTACGTTTTTCTTTTCTATTTTATAACTCGCCATAATTTTATTGTCTATATCTTCTTTCACAGTTTTCTTCAGTCTAAGAGTTATTACGGTGATAACGTTGCTAATATAATCAAATACCTTGGCAGCAGTTTTGTTGCCGTAAGAGTTTATTTCATTATATTGCTTATTGAGTTTCAAATCCATTCTATACATTATGTAAATTGTTGCAAAAGAAAATGTAAGCGCAATTAGTGATGCTCTTATATCAAAGAATAGCAAAATTATTACAGATCCTATCAATTCAGTGCAGGCGTAAAATATCTCAAATGTTGTTCCTCTTGAAAATTCGCTAATTGCAGAAGACCCGCGGTTTATTTTGTCTATGGTGTCTCCAGAATGGTGGTCTTTGTGCCATTTTATTGGCAATTCAAGAACTCTTTCGATTTTTGAGTTAACGTAGCTTCTATTCACAAAAAAGCCAGTCTTCTGCTCCATAACTCTCGCTGTTCCGTGAAATATCCAAAATAGAATGTTTATGCCCAACAGCAAAAATATCATTTTTATCAAACTTGTTAATTCTGCATCTGTTGTAATCTGGTCTTGAACTTTATTGAAAATAAGTCCTATAACTAAAGGATTCATTAATCCGATAATTCCGGCGATAACAAAAAGAGAAGTGTATAAAATAAATTTACTTTTTCTTGGCCCTAAGTTTTGCCATTCTGCCTTGAATACATTTACAATGGGATTTTTTTGTTTTGTCATATTGTTCTAGGTATAATGTATTTTAAAACGTTTTGAATAGAGTTATACTATGCAAAACAGATATGTTTTTAAAATTCAATTTCTTTCTTTTGTTATGAACTCTTTTTATCGCGGCGAAGAAGAGAGAAGAAGCAATTATGATGTGGTGCACTCGCGTCTTATGATGATTCAACGCACGTTGGACAGAAATCCTCCTGAGACCTCTGGAACAACTGATTCATTAAGAACAGCAGCTCTTAGGTCTATCAGAGAATATGAAGAATTTCCTATTGAAATAAAAAAGAGACTTGGCTTTGATGTTGCGGTTTTAAGGAGAAGGCTTGAGTCTTTGTCTTGCAGCAATTAAATTTAACGTCGTGTAATTATTTTTTAGCAATGTTTAAATATGGCTTTTTTTATAGAGTGTTCCAAACAAAAATTTGCATAAGAGGTGATTCAGGATATTCAATAAAATAGAGAGGTAGCAGCTATTGCAAGAGGCTACCTCTCTGTCCGTTAAGACAATGTTTAGAGTAGGAATTCGTTTAAATAAGTTTAGATGCTTCACTAAATGGCATTCAAAGGTCAAAGTTTACATTACTTTTGTGCTGCTTGTTTTTTTGATTGGGTTTTTGTACTTTGTAAGCTTTCAAATCTCTTTGCTGACAGGGTTTTATTTATTTTTTGAAGTTGTTAAATTAAATGCCGAAGAATGTCTGTTGCGGAATAGTAAGGGTTATAATTGCCGATTTAGTCTTATATTTATGGATTTAGCTTTGTATAATACTCTCACGCGTAAGAAAGATGTCTTTAAACCGATAAAAAAAGGCCAGGTTGGAATATACACATGCGGGCCTACAGTGTACTGGTATCAACATATTGGCAATTTAAAGGCTTATTTATTTTCAGATATTCTGAAGAGAGTTCTGCTGTACAATGGGTTTAAAGTTAAGCATATAATTAATGTGACTGATGTCGGGCATTTGACTTCTGATTCAGATGATGGCGAGGATAAAATAGAAATTGCCGCTTTGAAAGAAGGAAGAAATGCAAAAGATATTGCAAATTATTATTTTGAGATTTTTAAAGAGGATTTTAGGAAATTGAATATTTCTGAGCCTACAAAGTGGGCTAAAGCGACAGAGCATATTAAAGAACAGATTGAACTGATTAAGAAATTGGAGAAGAAAGGATTTACCTACAAGACGTCTGACGGAATTTATTTTGATTCTGCTAAATTTAAGAATTATAGTAAATTGGCTATGCTTAATCTTGAGGGGCTTGAGGCTGGGAGAAGAATTTCTGTGGGAGAGAAGAAGCACAAGACTGATTTTGCCCTGTGGAAATTTTCTTCTGAGCCGGGGAAGAGACAGCAGGAGTGGAAGTCTCCTTGGGGAATTGGGTTTCCTGGATGGCATATAGAGTGCTCGGCAATGAGCATGAAATATTTGGGGGAGCATTTTGATATTCATACTGGCGGGGAGGATCATGTTCCGATACATCATACAAATGAAATTGCTCAATCGGAAAGTGCTACAGGGAAGAGATTTGTAAATTATTGGCTGCACTGCGCTTTTTTGTTAGACTCTGAAGGGAAAAAAGTAAGCAAGAGCACTGGCGGATTGTATACTGTTTCTGAACTTGAGAAGTTAGGTTATCTTGCTTTGCATTATCGCTATTTACTTTTGCAGGCTCATTATCGCAAACAGCTTGGTTTTAGCCTTGAGGCGCTTGATTCTGCAAAGAATGCTTATGAGAGGATTAAGAGAAAAGTGATTGAGCTGCGAAAAGAAAAGCATAAAGGAAATACAGATGTAGAAGAATACCAAATAAAATTCTTAGAGGCGATTAATGATGATTTAAACACACCGCAGGCGCTTGAGGTTTTCTGGCAAGTTTTAGATGATTCTGGTATGGATACTGTTAAGAGGTTGAAATTGCTTGAGAAGTTTGATTCGGCGCTTGGCTTGGGGATTGCTGAGATGAAAGAGAAAGAAATTGAAATCTCCGATGAAGTTATTAAGCTGGTTAAAGCGCGGGAGGAAGCGCGTAAGAAAAAAATGTTTGCTGAAGCAGACATTTTACGTGTGAGGATTAAAGAGAAAGGGTTTAATGTTGAGGATACTGACAATGGATCTAAATTGACTGCTCTTTAGTGTTTTTTCTCTGTAAGTTCTGCACGGCCTGAAGAACTCTTGAGTCTGGGGAGAGGATGTAAACATGATCATCTTTTGAGCGAACAGCTCTATATATTCGCTGGAGGAACTCTCTGTATGCTTTGTCGCGGTAAAAATCCCAGAAATAATCTGGATGTGTTTTTTGAAGAATTTTCCAGAATGTGTCTGATACGTTTGGGTTTGGATATTTAGTAAATACTACGGAATTGCACATGTTTCCCGGAAAGTCTATTCCTCTGGAGCATTTTGTTGTGAAGAGTTTGTCATTTAATCCCTGTTTGAATATAGACACGGCTTTTCCTGTTTTATCTTCGCTTTGTGTTTCTCTTAGCTGTTCCTGAGATGTGAGATTTGCTAGATTGTATTTGCTTTTTTCTTCTTCTGAAGGCAAGTCCTGAAAGGCGTTTACATGGATTAGGGCTGGACGCTTCGCTTTTTCTACAGTCAGAGATAATGCTTTTAAGTAGTCTTCTCTTGAATGGCTGCCGCTGTTAAAGTTTGAATATTTGCAATCGCGTTCTTTTCCAGTCATCATAATTTCTATTGCTCCCTGCTGTATGTTTTCGGCCTGCACTGTTTCGAATTTTTTTATATTAAAAATATGCTCTAAAACTGAGCGGGCATGAAGAGTTCCGGACATGAATATGAGAGTCTTGCTTTTATCCAATAAGTCTTGAATTTTTGGAGCAAGATTTGTGCTTACAAGTTTTACGTATAAATTATCTTCCTCTTTTCTATAAGTTAAATATACATCTTCTGCTAAATCTGAGAAGTCATTTGCCAGTTCAAGAATTTTGTTTGCATAGCTGTTTTCGTCCAGAAGTATTTCTGATTCCAGATCTTTATCTTTTTTAATTAATTCAAATATTTTTATGAGCTTTGTTTCGTTGATGTGAAAAACTTTATTTTCATCTATCCCAAGGGCTCTTTTGTTCTGCTCCTCGAACTTGAGCAATTCAATTATTTTGTAAATAGTTTCTCTTATAGATAATAACTCCGGCGAGATGCTTGCAAGACTGACTGCTAATCTTGTCAGATTTATTTCATCCTGCTGAAATAATCCATCAAGAAATTCATCAGCTTCGTCGATTATTTCAATTTCTGTTGCTGGTTTTCTTCCTATGGCGAGCTCTGCTTTGTATTTTGCTGCGTTGAATATTATTATGTCTGCGTGCTTGTACGCTAAATATTGGTCGTAATAAGAACAGCCTGACTTTCTATGGTAAAAAGTATATTCTCGTCCGTTGCATCCTTCATATTTTATTTTTTTCGCGTCTTTTAATTGGTTTAAATCGTAATTTGAAGGCACGATTGGGCTCCAGTATGGATTTGCCGGGGCTACTGATAATCTTCTTATGTTTTTGATGTCTGGAATTTCCTGGCCTACTACAAAAGGATTGCTTCTAAAGTAGTCGGCTAATTTGTGATAATTTTTCTCGGTTATTTTTATGTTTTCGGGAAGCTCATGATTTGCGCATGAAATTCCAGGGCTTATCAGAGAGTCGTGATTCTCTCTCCCAGTCATCATTGCTATTTTCATCTTCTGACCGTTGTTTTTGAATAGGAATTTTTTCTGGGTGTAGTCGTCTTCGTATTGCCTTTGAAGGGCTTTTACCGGAACTACTATTGAGGTTTTGCCTAAAACTCTTGCAATGTTTAAGGCAATCGCGGATTTTCCAGTGCCGCATGCGCCGTGAAGGAAAATTATTTTTGCTCCGTTTTTTATCAAGTCAACGATTTCCTTTACGATGTCTGTCTGCGTTTTTCCGTTTGAAAATTTTAATGGAGGGATTTTGCCTTTCTCGTCATTTAAATCCCAGTATTTGTCTTCAAATATGTTTTCTGTTTTTATTTTTTCTTCTTTTAAAAACGTCAGTGTTTCTGCAGTTCTGAGCTTGTTTGAAATCAGCTCGGCGAAGTCGTCTGGAGGGGTTACTATTTCCTTCATTTTCCAGGATTTTAATTCATTTGTCATGAGGCTTTGAAGCCTGCCTTGTTCATCACGATTTATCATGCTTTGGTTGTTAGGCTGCTTGTTTTAAAAGGGTTTGTAATCAGCAGATGAAGCCGTATTTTTCATTATATGCTCTGCGAGTATCTTCCAGGATTTCTCTTGTTTCCGGAGATAGAGTGGGTTTATCGTTTGGCATGTCTTGACTTTCAGCCCACGAGGTTATTCGGTAGTTGCTTCTTCCTTTATTTCTGATAGCTTGGGATATCCTATTGATAACGCCTCTTGGTTTTTCTTGGATTAATAGTTTCATTTCTGTTAAACTGAATCTTCTGAGCGGCCTCTGAGGGTCTTCGTCTAACAGCGCGGCGAGACAGTGGGTTTCTCTATCAATTATTCCAAATATTTTTGTTTCTCCGTTATAACACTCTGTTCCGGACACTGCCTGCCCTATTCCGCCTTTGATAAATTCTACATTGTAATTTATTGCTTCTTCTTTGTTCATGTTCTTGTTTGAAAAATGCTGCTTTTTAAGCTTTATGATTGTGTTGAATTGATATAATAATGTTTAAATAAGCAGTCGTGATTGTTTTTTTATGAAGGTTAGGGTTTTTATTTTTGGGATGTTGAGTGTTTTTGCACTTGCTGTTTTTGTTTCCGCTGATTATACTGGATATCTGCCGTATATGACTTTAACTAATAATGATCCTTTTGATTATACTTTTAATGTCTCTGTAAATGAGATTTCTAGTATAGTTACTTTTACAGGAATTGAGAATCCTTTAGATGTTATAAATGTGAATTATGATGAGGCGCAGAGCTTCACTAAGAGAATAAATTGGGTGTGGTTTGATGGATGGTTTGATAATCAGAATATGTATATTAGCCAGTATATTGGGACAGGTGTAGTTTATTCAGGTGCTGCTACACAAG
>Ga0209518_1002752_pt1 | contig 15924 bp, 13 predicted proteins | sample RifGroB1_FD_183993 | JGI IMG/M metagenome (GOLD analysis project Ga0209518, IMG submission 183993) | Groundwater microbial communities from Rifle, Colorado, USA - Groundwater B1 (SPAdes) (version 2) | ecosystem: Environmental > Aquatic > Deep subsurface > Groundwater | place: Rifle, Colorado...
GCTTGTCCTTGCACTCGAGAAAGTGGCACAGCTCACATCCGACCTAGACAACCGGCAGTTCGACGAAGGCACTCGTGGAGCAGAGTTAAAAGCTTTGTATCTTCTCGATTTGGTGGGATATAACACCTTTTACTCCGAGGCCCTCGCAATTACACCAACACTTGAAAATCTTGAGGCAGTGCAGGCTCTGGCACAAAAAGTAAAAGACTATAGGGACACGACCTACACGCCTGGAGTCGAGAACATCGTAGAGTTTGTCCTTGTCTTCTACAGCGAGGACGTCCTTAAAACTGCTACGGAGAGATTTGAAAAAATATCGGCGGACATTGAAAAGCTTGAGACTCTCGGTCTTATAGACGCAGGGGTATTCACCGAACAGATAAACTCTATAAACACTCTTTTAACAGATGCTGGAGACCTGCGTTTACAGGCGAGTGAGATTATTCTTGCGGTCCAGCCGCAAGAGGCTACAACTACAGTCGAAGCGATTGCTAGTAGCACAGAGGCAGAAATAGATACACTGCCCCTCACCGCTGAAACTGCTGAAGTGGTTGAGGAGGTTGCACCTCGAATGCTTTTGCAAACCAGTTTAGGTAACGTCAAAAGTGCGTATGAATTATTCTTAGAAATAAGCAATTCAGTTAAGATAACACTTGGATTGGAATAATGTAAGTTTCGGTAATGGCCAAACAAGAAATCCCGCCGTAGAGCGGGATTTCTTGTCTTAAACCTTTTTGATTTAGGCTACGGCGTCCTTTAGAGACTTTCCTGCGCTAAATCTTGGTACAGTCTTAGCGCCAATCTGGATTTTCTCGCCTGTTCTTGGGTTTACGCCCTGACGAGCTGCTCTCTTTGAGACCTTGAAAGTTCCAAAGCCGGTGATTGTTACTTCCTCACCTTTCGACAGTGTCTTCGTGATTGCGTCGAAAACTGCGTCCACCGCTGCTTCTGCCTGAGTTTTTGTGTCTAGGCTTGCAGCCGTGTGTACTGCATCGACTAATTCTGGTTTTCTCATTAGTTAAGTTTTGATTCGAATTCGACCTTTCAAATAACGTATGTTGCCATTATAGCAGAAATTTGGGGCTGTGACAGGGCGTTTCACCTGTAATGCTATTTCGCGTACTCTACGGCCCTTACTTCTCTTATAACGTTCACCTTAATCTCGCCTGGGTATTTTAACTCGGATTGGATTTTCGCCGCAACGTCTCTCGCCAATTGTAGAGCCATAAAGTCATCTATTTGCTCTGGCACTACGAAAACCCTCAATTCTCGTCCCGCCGAAACGGCATATGCCTGCTTAACACCCTTAAATTCCATAGCAATACGCTCTAGGTCTTCCAGACGTTTTACATAGCTTTCTAGTGTCCCTCGCCTTGCGCCTGGGCGCGCTGCAGAGAGCGCATCAACCGCAGCGACTATAAATGATTCTGGCGTAGAAAACGGATATTCTTCGTGGTGAGATTCCATCGCAGCAATCACGGCAGTGTCTATCCCGTATTTCTTGAGAATCTTTCTGCCTAGCTCCACGTGGGTACCCGGCACTTCGTGGTCAATTGCTTTTCCTATATCATGCAGAAGAGCTCCCTTTTTCGCAACATCTACATTCGCACCGAGCTCGGCCGCTATCATGCCGGCAAGGTGCGCCATTTCTATCGAATGCGTAAGCACATTCTGTCCGAAGCTGGTACGAAAATTTAGTCTTCCCAAAAGTTGTACTATTTCCTTTGGAAAATCGTAGACTCCTATTTCCTGGGCCGCTTCTTCCCCTATTTCTTGCATTCTTTGCTCTATTTCAGATTTCGCTTCTTCCACTTTCTCTTCAATCTTTGCCGGCTGTATACGCCCGTCTTTTATAAGTTTCTGAAGTGTAAGCCTTGCAATCTCGCGCCTTAGCGGATCGAACGAAGAAATTATTATGCTTTCCGGTGTTTCGTCTATTATGAACTCTGTCCCCGTCATCCTTTCTAAGGTTCTAATGTTTCTCCCTTCCCTACCAATGATTTTTCCTTTCAGATCTTCCGAGGGAAGCGTGAACACGGACGTTGTAAGTTCGGACACATGCGATCGGGAGTATCTTTGCATCGCCGCCGTAATAATCTCAACGCTTTTCTTTTCAACCTCTTCGTTTCTCTCACGAGCTAGGTTGGCTATGGTTTTCGCTAGTTCTTCTCTGTGCTCGTTTTGAATTTCGGTCAATAACTTCTGCTTTGCCTCTTCTTTAGTAAGCCCGGCTGCCTCGGCAAGCGCCTCCGTTGCCCTTTCTCTGATTTTTTCTATTTCATTAGCAGACTCAGCGAGTTCTTGTGTCTGTTTTTCGAGTCTCTCACGCTCTTTTCTGAATTCGTCTTCTTTTCGTCCGAACTCTTCGTCTTTCTTTAGGAAACGCTCTTCCAAGCGATCCAAGCTCGCTTTTCTTTCTTTGTCTTCTTCCTTAGCTTCGTCGAGAAGCTCTACTGCTTTATTTTTCGCCTCAAGAACAATATCTTGAGCTTTGTTTTTAGCTTTCCTTAAGTCCTCCTGAAGCTTGTTCTCCAGGGAGTTTATCCTTCGCGCTCCTATCGTATATCGAATGAAGTAGCCGGCTGCTATTGCCACAATAGCAATCCCTACCACTACTAGTGGTTCGTTTAACATGATTGATTATTGAGTATTTATTCATGACGCTTTGGAACCATAATACGCCCAAACTAATAAAAGTAAATAGGCGTTGGCCGAGCGGCTACTTTTCTCTAAACAAGAGCTCCAATTGCAGACAAAGCGGAGATTAGAATGGTCAGGGCCGCGAATAGAACCGCGTTTCTCACTACGATTGCCCTGGATAAGCTGCCCGCGAGTCTATGTGTGGTTGTGTCGTGAAAAATAAAAACAAAGAGTGTCAGAAATGCGCCGCCAATAAGCACATCCACTGATAGGAACAGTATTATCCAGGCAATCTCTATAAACATGAATGCCTCGAGTGCCGCTATAAGAGTCGGGCGCTCCCCTTCAGACTCTGTGACAGTCGAGTAAAACTCCCTGAACATAAGAAAAAGCGCTATGAACACAAGCCCCTGCGATGTGAGTCCGAAGCGTTCTATAAGAAGAGTTCCGAGTGCCGCTATTATGCCGAAATGCACAATTCGATATGCCTTTTGGCGCTGTATTAAGACGAGATTTTTAACTCCGAGCAATATGAAGAAAGAAACGCCCCATGATGTGATAAATAGAAATTCTCCTCCGCTTGCGAGAACCGGAGAGAAAAACGGGATAGACAGGAGGGCGAGCGAGGAGGGTATAAACTTTCCATTGTTAAGCATCGGTCTTAGATAGAAAACTCCGAACGCTAGGATGAAAACTAGCGCCACCCAAAAAGAGAAACCGCCTGATCGCAACCAGTAAAGCAGGGTAGAGGCGATAAGAACCTTAAGCGCTAACCGTAATGTCTGATTTATCGAGGCTGATTTTAACCTTGCTCCCATCTTTTATTTTCCCACTTACTATGTGATCCGCTAGTTTGTCGAGGATTACTCTTTGTATCAGTCTCTTTATAGGACGCGCTCCGAATTCTGGATCAAATCCGTTATCAATTATATATTTCTTGGCCTTGGAATCTACGGAGAGCTTAATCCCGCGTTCGTCGAGTTGCTTCGATAGTTCAACGAGTTGAATATCTACGATCTTGCCGAGGATATTTTTATCGAGGGAGTTGAATATTACAATTTCGTCTATCCTGTTCAAGAACTCCGGGCGGAAACTTTCCTTTAGCGCGCTTTTAACTTTCTCTTTGTAATCTTCGTCTTTAGCCAATCTATCTTCCTTCTCCGCGGTGGTAAATCCAAGCCTCGACATCTCACGTGTGAATCGACTACCAACGTTTGAGGTCATTATGATAATTGTGTTCTTAAAGTTGACTATTCTTCCCTTTCCATCCGTCAACCTCCCATTGTCGAGTATTTGCAGGAGGATGTTAAATACCTCCGGGTGCGCTTTCTCTATCTCATCAAAAAGTATCAAGCTGTAGGGTCTGTGGCGGACTATCTCGGTAAGCTGTCCTCCCTCTTCGAAACCGACATATCCTGGCGGTGAACCAACGAGGCGCGCTGTCGTATGCCGCTCCATATATTCAGACATATCTATTCTCACTAGTGCCTTTTCGTCGTCGAACATAAACTCGGAAAGCGCTCTAGCAAGTTCTGTTTTGCCTACTCCGGTCGGTCCCAAAAACATAAACGATCCCAATGGCCTATCCACGGGCGCAAGCCCCGCGCGAGCGCGTCTTAGAGCGCTCGATACAACTTTTATCGCATCGTCTTGTCCGACAATCCTCTCTCGAAGGACGTCTTCTATCCTTTGTAGCTTTCCAACCTCTGACTCCAACATGTTTTCCATCGGTATACCGGTCCAGCGGGAAATTACACGCGCAACATCTTCTCTATCTATATCTTCTTTTAAGAACCGACGTTTTCCGTCCTTTCTGTCCGCTTTTGGCGTAGAGAAATACTTCTTCTCAAAGGCTTGATAGTCTTTTTCCGCCCTAGGAAGCTCTCCGTAGATTATTTGAGCAACACGCTCCAAATCTCCGTCTCTTTCCGCTACCTCTTTTTCTCTTTTTAGTTCGTCTATCCTGCCTCTTAGATTATTTAGTTTCTCGAAGAGAAGTTTCTCCCCATCCCAATCCGCTGACAGTTCATCATTTTCTTTCTTGAGTACTTCGAGCCCCTTTTCAATTTCCTCTAATCTTCCCTTGGTCTTCGCGCTGTTCTTCTCATTTACGAGCGCCGCTTTCTCAATCTCGAGGGAGGTTATTTGCTTTCTTAAATTGTTTATATTTCCTGGCAGGCTCTCGCTTTCCAGTTTTCTTGCTGCCGATGCTTCGTCTATAACATCGACGGCTTTATCCGGCAGGAACCTATCTGATATATATCGTGCTGATAGATTCGCCGCAGCGACAAGCGCATCGTCGCTGATGCGCAACCCGTGATGAAGTTCATATTTCTCTTTGAGTCCCCTAAGAATCGTTATGCTATCCTCAACGCTTGGCTCTTCGACATAAACGGGCTGAAAACGTCGCTCTAGGGCTGCATCCTTTTCTATATAACGTTGATACTCCTTGAGTGTTGTGGCCCCAATTGCGTGTAGCTCGCCGCGCGCGAGGGCTGGTTTTAGTAAATTAGACGCATCAACTGCGCCCTCCGCTGCGCCTGCGCCGACTATCATGTGGGCCTCGTCAATGAAGAGAATAATTCGCCCGGCGGCATCCTTCACTTCTTTAATAAAAGCTTTTAGTCTATCCTCGAATTCCCCCCTAAACTTTGTGCCCGCGATTAATGACCCGATGTCTAATGTTATAACCTCTTTATCTTTTAGGGTTTCGGGGACGTCGCCCGAAATAATCTTTTGGGTCAACCCCTCGACTATAGATGTTTTTCCAACGCCCGGCTCACCAATTAAAATTGGGTTGTTTTTTGTTCTCCGCGAAAGGATCTGGATGATTCTTCGTAATTCTTCCTCGCGCCCTATAACGGGATCGAGCTTTCCTTCACGTGCTTCTTCTGTGAGGTTTATAGAATACTTTTCGAGTGCTTGGAATTTGCTCTCCGGCATATCATCCATTATTTTCGTGCTCCCGCGGAGTTTCGCTAGATTTCTTAGCGCTGTTTCTTTTCTCATGCCAAGTCTCTCTAACAACATTCTAGCCGCTGAATCCACGTTAAGAATTCCGAGAAGCAAGTGCTCGCACGAAATAAACTCGTCTTTATTTTGAGACGCGCTCTTCGCGGCCTGGTCGATTACTTTGATTACCTCTTGAGAAAGATACAGCTGGCCAACTGATGCAGTAGAGAATATTTTCGGCAATCTTCTTAGCTCTTCCCTTATTGTCTTGTCGAGCATTTCCAGGTTAATCCCGCCCTGGCTTAGAATCGGTCGAACTAGTGACTCGGAATCTGCGAATAAAGCCGAAAGGAGATGGAGGGCGTTAAATTCTCCATGGCTCTCTGCAACTGCTAAATCCTGCGCTCTTTGGAGTGCTTCTTGAGCTTTTATCGTAAACCGATTAAACGGATTCATATATGTGCGTTATTTATACGATAGACAGCGATGAAGTCAAGATTAAATCAATTTCGTTCAGAAACTAAGTGTTGTTCCTTGTTGTGTTGTCCGTGTGGTATTCGTTGCTTGTTTTATTCCGCCAGAGGTAGTCTGCGAGTTTGTATTTGTGCAACCGCCGTTATTGTAATGTTGGTAGTTAGCGCTTGCGCTGTTGTATGTAACAGACTGCCCGTCGGACTTTATCGCTTTAAAATCCCGCCAAATAACACTCGCCGAGGGGTCATCACATTTCGCGAAAACCTCAGACCAGACGACCGGAGACCCCAGCCAATCGCCTCCACCATAAAGATCTCGTATTACAGTTGTTGCTCCAGTGCCCATATCTCTGATCTCAGCTCGCCAGGTACCGGAAGAATTTTCGATTTTGTAAACACGAAGCCTATACTGCCTGCTCGAAGACCAATTATACGAACGCGTGTTTTTGTCACTGGGATCGTTCTGCTTCGGGGGCAATGAAGATTCCGATCCTGACAGAACATTTCCGTCATTGTCATAACCTCCCCAATTCACTGTCCTAAAAGGTGTTCCTGAGCTATCAGGATGCCACTGAATTCCCGTATGAGCTCCGCCAGTACTTTGCCAGTCGTCATCATAAAAACTTACCTGTAGAGCCCAGAAATATAGCTCGTTAACAGACGGCTGTTTCGTTACTTCGACTGTTGCGGATACCTCTTTAAATAAATCTCCTCCGGTCCCACCCCACCATAGGTGAAAAGATGAAGCGCCTGCTGGCGGGTATCCACTGATGCGCTGTGGGCCGGCTTCAACAACTGGTTCGTCTGCCCCTGTTTCTTCTTGGTCCGAGTTTTCATCGTCTAGGGGAGGATTTACTACATTACTATTCGGTGTGTCTGGCGTTGGCGGTATCGGTGCTGATTCCTCCTCTAAACTAGCATCACTCGGGACTATACGAGAATCCGATGTTTCACTTTCATCCTCCGACGGTGAGAAAAAGTCTTTTAATGCATTCCTGTCTTTATCTTTAAGCAGATACTCGTTCTCTTCGTCAGCTAGATTCCTTTGATATGACTTTAATCCAAACTCTCCATGGTAAAAAACATTTAATGAGCCTACGGCGACGAGAAACACAAGCGCGCCGGTTAACCCTAATCCAATTATCTTTATCACTTTACTCAAATTATACCAGACAAAAAGCTTAGATAACTTTATTGTAGTAACCTTGCCGCCGTCTTATATTTCTCGGGTATATCGAGGGCGATAAATTCATCTCTGCTCACCCATTTGTATTCTTTGTGCTCATAGCTAAGTCTCACGTCGCCCGAACAATTATCTAGACTGCACGTATATGTAAATGAAACAATGGGGTACTTAAATCCATCTCTGTAGACCGTATAATCTACGTCAAGAATTGCGAGTGAGTTCGGCTTGACTCCAGCTTCTTCCTCCGTCTCTCTCTTGCCGGCCTCGAGGGGACTCTCTCCTTTCTCCACTAAACCGCCTGGTAAGTCCCATTTCAACGGCCTGCTTGGAGCAGTTTCACCCCGGAGGAGTACAAGTAGGTCACCGTCGCTGTTTGTGATGATAACTTTTGATGTAACTATGACCTTCTGCCATCCATTCTTGAAAAGCATACGCTAAATTTCTTGCCTTTACTTAAGTGCTGCTTTTATAAAGGCTAAAAACAGCGGATGTGGCGACATCGGTCTTGATTTTAGTTCCGGATGGAACTGGGTGCCCAGAAAGAATGGGTGTTTTTTCTTCGGAAGCTCCGCTATTTCCATTAGAATTCCGTCGGGAGATTTTCCCGAGAACACTAAGCCCTTCGACTCTAGCTTCTTTATATACTCCGGGTTCACTTCGTAGCGGTGGCGGTGCCTTTCGGATATTTTTCTCTTGCCATAGGCATTTGCTGCTATCGTTTCCCTCCCCAATACTGCCGGGTATGCTCCGAGCCGCATTGTTCCGCCGTATTTTGCTTTCTCAAGTTTCTCTTTTTGGTCTGGTATAACATCTATGACTGGGTATCGTGTTTTTTTGTCTATCTCTGTACTATTCGCGCCTCTTAGCCCAGCCACATTCCTTGCAAACTCTATGGTGGCAAGTTGCATACCATAACAGAGGCCTAGGAATGGAACTTTCTTTTCCCTTGCGTATCGGATGGCCCTAATCTTTCCTTCTATATCCCTACTACCAAACCCGCCAGGGACTATAATGCCGTCATACTGATTCAGGGTTTTCCATTTTCCGGCATCCACCCAGTCGATCTTTGGCTTCACTCCTAATGCGTAGGATGCGTACTTAACGGACTCGATTACTGAGAGATATGAGTCAGAAAGTATAAAATCTCCAGTGCCAAAATACTTCCCAACGATGCCTATGCGAACTTCTTTTTTAAGTCTCTTAATTTTACCGACGAATCGAGTCCACTCTTTCATATCTCTTTTTCTCTTGGTAAGTCCTAGCTTTTTGGAAAGCCTGTCTGCCACACCGGCTTTATCTAATTGAATCGGAATTTCGTATACGTCATCAACCTCTGGAGCCGAGATAACATCTTCTATAGAGAGGTTGCAGTTCAATGCGATTTTTTCTCTGCGCTTGTTGTCTAATGGAAGGGGGGCTCTTGCCAGAATCATGTCCGGCTGAATACCAGTCGAGTTTAAAGTCCTCACTGCGTATTGTGTGGGTTTTGTCTTCAATTCATTGTCCCTGTTTCTCATCGGCAGGTAGCTAACCAGGATTGTAATCACGTCGTCCGGATGAGCGAGTTTTAGGAAACGAATTGTTTCAAGAAATAAAATATTTTGATACTCACCTACCGTTCCACCAATTTCAACTAAGACTATATCGGCTTTGTCATGGTCCGCTGCCGCATTTAAATCTTCGATTACTTGAAGGGGAATGTGAGGCACTACTTCTACGCACCTACCCTTGTATTTCAGCGCCCTCTCTTTGTTTATCACAGACAAATAAACGCTCCCGGTTGTGAGAGAATTTAGTCTGCTAAAATTTCTATCCAGGAATCGTTCGTAATTGCCTAGGTCCTGATCACACTCTCCTCCATCATCTAAAACAAAAACCTCACCGTGTTCGGTGGGGTTCATAGTGCCTGCGTCGACGTTAACGTATGGATCAATTTTTACGGCGGTAATCTTGTGGCCTCGGCTCTGGAGTATTTTGCCAATCGATGCGGTCGCTACGCCTTTGCCCACTCCGGACATTACCCCTCCAGTGACAAAGATGTATTTGCGTTTGGCCATCTATGCGCTTTAGTTTAACCCATAAAAAGATTTTATAAAACACGCTCGATGACTCCATCTGGGGATATCCGTTTGGTAGTTCTTGTAAACGAAGGGCTACCTCTAACGGGGTAGCCCTTCTCGCCTTCTATATAGATTATCTTCGGGCTATATGAGATATTTATTAAGTTTATGGAACAAGATATTACTTGGATGTTGTTTGACCTCACTGGAGTTATTTCTAGTTTCTCTTTCGATAATCCAGAGAAGCAAACTATTAATGACAAGGAGTATATAGAGAAGCAGCTGGAGGCTATTTATCTTCTCGAAGAGTATGCGAAATACGCAATTGGCGAAATGTCGCAGGAAGAATTGTTTGACGCATTCAAGATTGTTAATGACTGCGATCTTACCTTCGATGAATTCGAGGAAGTTCACCGAAGAAGTATATTTCCTATCGCCGGGATGGAAGATTTGCTGAAAAGACTTCACGATCGCTACAAGCTAGCCATCGTCAGTAACGAAGGGTCCGAGTGGGGAAGGCGCAAACTTACAGCTTCTGGTCTCGGTGACTATTTCAACGAAGTTATTATTTCTGGCGACATCGGCGTGCTAAAACCAAACAAAGAGTTTTTCGCCAAATCGTTGGGCATAGTCGGCGCAAGCCCAAGTGAATGTGTGTTTGTAGACGACACCGAGGAGAATGTTAAGTCGGCCGAAGAACTTGGTATAACTTCGATTCTCTTTAGTAGCGCAGAGGAATTTAAAAAAGCGCTGGAAGATCGTCGCTTACTATAGGCGACTAGAGCGCTTATGTTTGCTTGAGTAAATCCTTCATTCTTTTTAGGGCCTCGTAAGTTTCTTCGTCTGTCGTATTCCTGCCCAATGTAAAGCGGATGCTGTTTACTGCTCTCTCTTCTCCGAGGCCAAGCTCGAGCACAATTCGTGATGCTTTTCGCGAGCGGATTGAACACGCCGAACCGATTGATACAGCAATTCCGGCCTGATCAAATTTTATAAGTAATTTCTGATTGTCGTGTCCAGTGAACGATACGTGCAAGTTGTTCGGCAAACGATTTGTCTCGCTCCCATTTAGTTCGGCACCTGGAACGATTTTCTTTATTCCGCTCCATAGTTTGTCACGCAGTTTCTCTACACGCACTGACTCTTCCTCCCTGTCGCTTGTTATTATTTCGACTGCCTTACCAAAGCCTACTATCCCAGGTGTGTTTTGTGTTCCCGCACGGTGTCCGAACTCCTGCGCACCGCCTGTTATAAGTGAAGAAATATGTCTCAGCCAATTTTTGCGTATTGCCAACACGCCAACGCCTTTGGGGCCGTAAATTTTTTGTGCAGAAAGCGTAAGAGCGTCGACTCCAAGTTCTTTCATATCGAGCTTCATAAACTGAAATGCCTGAACGGCATCCGTATGGAAAAGCGGATACTCGCTCTCCGTCTCTTTTCTAAAATTCTTTATTATTTCTCCGATTTCTTTTATCGGTTGGATTGTTCCGATAACATTCGAAGCGAAAATCACGGACACTATGGCAGTATTTTCGTCCAGTTCTTTCTTGAGTGTCGCGGTATCAATAATTCCATCTTTCGAAACCGGAATTTTTACGATTGTCACCCCATATTTTTCTAAATCTTCCGCGGTTTCTAAAATTGACTCGTGCTCAATAGCTGAAATCACAATCTTAGGTTTTAGGTTAGAGGTATTGGGTTTTAGAAAACTCCTGACTGCACCGCGAATGATGTGATTATTCGCCTCAGTAGCAGAGCCCGTGAAAATTATTCCGTCGAAATCAGCGTTGAGCTCTCCTGCGATGCCCTCTCGTGCTTTATCAATCGCGGCACTGGCACGCTGGCCGAATAAGTGAAGCGAGTCCGCGTTGCCGAAGTCCTCCGCGAAGTACGGCTCCATGGCTTTTTTGACATCGGGGTGCATCGGCGTTGCGGCCGCGTAGTCTAAGTAGATATTTCGCATTTTTTATACGTGCCTGTCGGCTACGCTTGAGGCGGCGTAGCTTTCTGGCTTGGTTTTGGCCTCGAAGTCGTTTGCACGGATGATTCCAACTAACTCCTGAATCATTGTTCTCGTCTCACCATTTTCTCCGACATCGACATGAATTTCTAGTTTAAATTCTGGCGAATGCATTCTTTTTAGCTCTGCGAGGATAAACTTTCCGGTGTCGAGAGAGGTCAAAACTTCCTGGAGAATTCTGTCCCGCATAGTGTGTAGTTGGTCTATTTTCATTCTGCGCCAGAAATATCTCGCGCCGTTGCCGACTCGGTGCACGACAATTGCTGTCACAAAGTCAGCCGCAGTTTTACCATAAAGTTCAGAATCAGTTCCAATTGTCACAACGTAGCTCCTATGAGTATCCCCCTTCATAAATTCGATTATCGCCGACGCAACCTCGCTCGGGCTATGGTCCACCCCCATTGCGCTTTTGAAAGATAAGCTATCCATAGCCATAGGATTAACACGACTCGTCTATTACTTCAATAGTTCTAGTAACTCCTCTTTTTTCTCATCCAATAGGCCAGGCTCCCTGGCATCAACTATGAGTCTTAGCTTTGCCTCCGTATTAGACGGCCTCAAAAGAAATCCCCAGTTCGGATATTCAATGCGGACACCGTCAGCTTCATTAATGCTCCCATCACTGTATCTCTCTTTGGCTTTTTCTAGAAGCTTCGCTATCTCCTCACGCGATTCGAAGTCAAAATTAATTTCTTCTATCGTGCTCCATGTGCTAACCGAGTCCGCTAGCTCATCAATGCCTTTGCCGGTTTCTTTAAGAACCCTAAGGATTTTAAGCACTGCAAGCGCCGGAGCTTCAACGGAGCCGGCTTCCTTGAAAAATATATGCCCGCTTTGTTCCCCACAGAATTCTGCATTGCGCTCGCGCATTAAATCTTTTATCAACTTGTGACCGATTCTTGATGGAATTGCTTCGATATTCTTAGATTTCATGAACTCTATCACCCCTCTGGAGTAGCGCAAGTCATAAACCACCTTCTTGCCTTCAAAATAGTATCCAGCTAGCAAGCCGCCGATTAAATCCCCTCTTATTTTCTTTCCAGAGGAATCGAATACCATTAGGCGGTCACCGTCAGTATCAAACTCGAAACCGATTTCCTCTCCGCTCTCAACGACATTAATTTTTAACGCCTTCGCGACCGCGCGAAATTCAGCTAAGACCATTTCGTCTCCAGTAAGTTTGATTGCCGTGCTGATTTCTCCGGGCTTAAATTCGGAGAGTTTGATGGACAATTCAACGTATGCTTCCAAAATATTTTTCGAGGAGATTTTTCCTTTATTACTGGCTTCTTTTATGTCCTTCTCAAGCAAGTTTTTGGTATCTTTAAGTAGCTCTTCGCCACCGATACCAACAGCGTTTTTCTTTGTAATCTTGAAGCCATTGAATTCATCTCCTAGATGAGAGGCAGTGACCATGATTCCACCATCGGCGCTTTCATCAATAACTCCGAAATAAAATAGCGGGGTGCTCGTTGTCCCTAAGTCAATAACATCACAACCGGCTGATACTGCTCCCGCTGTTACTTCTTGTACAAGAGCTTCGGATGTGGGCCTCATGTCCCTCGAGACGACTAATTTTTTAGCGTTTAGGTGTTTTACTAAGACACCGCCGAGTTTTTTGGCGAAGTGTGTATCAAAATCTCTCCCGTATTCTCCACGTATATCGTACGCCTTGAAGATTTTCTCGCTAAACATTTTCCTTATTGTATGTTTTCTCCGTTAAGTACTCAATTGACGTAGGATTTACTGACCACATCTTTTGTTGTTAAATTAAGGTACATATTAACTAATGTCTAGGAAAAGAAGAAAGAAGTACTCCAAAAACTCTGGGATGAACCAAGTTCATCCAGGAGCTAAGACCAGCGTAATCGCCATCGGAACAATCGGCTTCGCGATTGTTTTACTGCTTGCTGCCTTCGCCAAAGCCGGACCGGCGGGAGAAGTTATCTTCAAGCTTTTGGATAAAGCGTTTGGATGGGGATATTATCTCGTCCCGCTTATACTCATAGTTTTGGGGTTGGGTGCACTCTCGCAAGTGAAACGCACCGCAATGGGTACGACATTCGTCGGGGCAGGATTCTTTATAGCCGCGGGCTTGGGAATAATCGACATTATCTACCCTGACAAGGGGGGCGTTGTCGGATCCCTTCTCGGTTCACTTGAAGCGCTTTTCGGGTATGCGGCTTCACTTGTTGTTAATTTCACGGTGCTAGTCGCAGCCGTAGTCTTAGCCCTAAACGTTCCGATAAAATTGACGTTCAAGCTTCCCAAATCTAATAAGGAGAAAAGAGTTAAAGAAGTGGAACCGGAGATTATTATGCCGGAGGCTCTGGCTACTGGTGGTGATACCAAGGAAGATAAAAAACGCGCTGCGGAGGAGTCAAAGCAAAAAGGCGCTCCGGCGGCCGACCTAGCTTTTTCAGGACTTTTGATATCGTCAAGAGGCGGCGACTACAAATTTCCTCCACTCAGTTTGTTAAAATCTCACTCCGAGAAACCTACTGTCGGCGATCTTAGGGCTAATGCGAATATTATAAAGCGCACCCTTGATAGTTTCGGCATACCAGTTGAGATGGGCGAAATAACTATCGGGCCAAAAGTAACACGCTACACGTTAAAGCCCGCTGATGGCATAAAGCTTTCAAGAATTCTTTCGCTTAACCAAGATTTGAGCTTAGCGCTTGCCGCGCACCCAATAAGGATAGAAGCTCCGATCCCTGGTAAATCGCTAGTTGGAGTAGAAATTCCGAATATAGTTGGGAGTATCGTCCGCCTTGGTTCACTTCTTGCCTATCCTGAATTCAAAACATCTCCGAACTTAAATTTTCCCCTCGGCAGAGATGTGAGCGGAGAACCAACGTTCGTGGACCTTTCAAGAATGCCGCACCTTCTTATAGCCGGTGCCACAGGAAGCGGAAAGTCGGTAATTATTCATGCGTTCATACTTTCCCTTCTTTATAAAAATTCTCCGGAAACCTTGAGGCTTCTCATGATAGACCCTAAGCGTGTTGAGCTTTCTGTATACGAGGGAATCCCACATTTAATAACCCCGGTAATCACAGAGGGCAAGAAGGCGGTTGGCGCGTTGAAGTTCGTAATCCAGGAGATGGAAAATAGATACGAAACTCTCCTCAAGGCAGGTAGTAGGGACATCACGAGTTACAACAAAGGCAGAAAAGGTGACTTTATGCCATATCTTGTGGTCATCATAGATGAGCTAGCCGATTTAATGACGACCTTCGGCAGGGAGGTTGAGGGGGCAATTGTCAGGCTTGCCCAGATGGCGCGCGCCACCGGCATTCACCTCGTTGTCTCCACCCAGAGGCCGTCGGTTGAAGTCATCACTGGACTCATTAAAGCGAACATAACTTCGCGAATAGCCCTGCAGGTTGCAAGCCAGATTGATTCGAGAACAATTCTTGACAATGCGGGCGCGGAAAAACTTTTGGGAGGCGGGGATATGCTCTTTATTTCTTCGGATCTTTCCAAACCGAGGCGCATACAAGGTTCGTTTATATCTGAGGAAGAAATTGGTGCTGTTGCAAAATTCGTAAAGAGAGAGAATCCGTCATCCGGCGAGGTAGAGTTCGGTGGGACGGAAGATAAAGGATTAAACAATAACAAATTTGAGGATTTCTTGGGTGATGATGTTGACGATGATATGTACGAAGAGGCACTCGAGGTTGTGAAACGTGCAGGTAAGGCTTCTGCCTCGCTTCTCCAGAGAAGATTAAGGGTTGGTTATGCAAGAGCTGCAAGGTTGCTCGATATAATGGAGGATAAGGGAGTGATTGGCCCGGCTGACGGCGCTAGGCCGCGAGAGGTTTATATGGATTTCGAAAAGGACGAAGGAGAATATAGCGACGAAGAATAGTTATGGACGGCGAATACAAAAACATTTCAGAAATTCTAACTGCTGTTATGAAAGAACGCAGGGTTAGCGTGGACGCACTTTCTAACGCCACAGATATACCAAAGCGATTCATAGATTCTTTGGTCGAGGGTGATTTCAATAACTTGCCGGCCAAGCCATATGTAAGAGGTTACCTTTTCAAAATTGCCGAGGCGTTGGTAATTGACCAGAACGTTCTTTGGCAAAGCTACAAGAATTCTACAGAGCCCACCACGTCAGGAGCACACGATAGACTTCCCTATAATAGATTCGCTTTTAAAAAGATACGGACTAGCAGGTTAGTTGTCGTCTTTTTTATTGTAATCGTACTTGCATTTGTCGGGTTCAGATACAATGACATACTTGGGAGGCCTACAATTGATGTCTCTCTGCCTGAATCCACGAGTGAGAAAACTATTACGGTTTCCGGAAACGTAGAGGTCAGGGACACACTTACATTAAACGGGGAAGTGATTTATCCTAATGAGGAAGGATTTTTCGAGAAGAGGGTTCAGCTAGAACCGGGGCTAAACACTCTCGAATTCAAGGTAAAGCGATACCTGGGGCAGGAGTCCTCTCTAATTAAACAGGTATTCTATCAGCCAGAATCAATAGCCCCAGAGCCAATAATAGAGGAGTAGTATGGAGAAAAAAAGAACGACAACAAGCAAAGAAGCGGCAAGGGGAGAAGGAGCTAAAGC
>Ga0209518_1002755_pt1 | contig 15919 bp, 14 predicted proteins | sample RifGroB1_FD_183993 | JGI IMG/M metagenome (GOLD analysis project Ga0209518, IMG submission 183993) | Groundwater microbial communities from Rifle, Colorado, USA - Groundwater B1 (SPAdes) (version 2) | ecosystem: Environmental > Aquatic > Deep subsurface > Groundwater | place: Rifle, Colorado...
GGTCGGAATGACGCCGAGCGCCCGCGCTGCGCTCGACGACTTGCTCCCGCGGCGGACGGGGGAGAACGTCTACGAACACGCCTTGCGTGCCGAGGCGGTCGGATTGCTCAACATGGCCGAAGTCGAAGAGATCCGCATGGCCGCCGCCCCACAGCGTCATGCCGGGCCGAGGATAGCCGCGCTGTTCGCGGCCCTTGGCCTTGCTGACGCTGATGCCGGGGAGTGGACGCCGTGAACCCCCGCTTCGCCCGCCTCCACGCCTGGGGGCCGCCGGACGATTGGGGATGGAGCCTGTGCCGGCGCTGCGGTGCGGAGTGGGATCGGAGCGGAACGGCGTCGTTCTGGTATCGCCTCGGAGGGAGACGGCGCAGACGTCCGTTCCCGTGCCTTGGGAGGTGGGCGTGAGCGCCGCCTCCGACCGCGCCAGGGCGCTCCTCGCCGCAGCGGACCTTCTGCCCGCAACCGACGACACGGAGGAAGTCATCGCCGCCCGCTACCTCGTCGGCCTGCTCGCGGCGCTCGCCGGGGAGGTCGAGCGGCTGGAGAAGCGCGACAACCCGGGCGCCGGGTGGATGACGATGGAGCGGACTGACGCCGAGATGATGGCGCTCACGGCCGAGGTCGCCCGGCTCCGCGCCGCGCTGGAAGGGGCGAGGCTGGAAGAGAAGCCGCCTGGGAGGACGCGACTCATCGACTGGCTCGCCGTTCGGGAGCACAACGACCGAATCGACGTCGCGCTCCGGGGCGCAGGGAGGACGCCGTGAGCGATGCATCGGCCGAGGCCATGAGGCTGCTCGCAGACGTGAAGCGTCAGCCGTGGACGGCGGAGCAAGGCCCGCAGGACGACGAGTGGCGCGTCCTCAAGGGCGGGCCGAGATCACGGCACGACGTTGGCGACAGCACCGACGAGGGCACGATCTACACGCCGAACGACGCCGCCCTGATAGCGGCCGCCTGCTCCCCCGAGGGCGGCCTTCTCGCCACCCTCGCCGCCGAGGTCGAGAAGTGGGAGCGCGACGCGGTGGGCGACGTGCTCGGGACGGTTCGCATGTCCGAAGTCCACGTCTGGACGCAGGAGGACATCGTCGCGCTCAAGGCGAGGCAGGGCCACCTCGGATGGCTTGGGGAAGTACGCACGATCCTGGCCGAGAACGCCCGCCTGCGGAAGGCGATGGAATCAATGCGCCGCCCGCACGACGAGTTCGGCGAGGAAGGCGAAGACGTGGCCTACCGCTGCCCCGCTCTCGACGGCGGAGCCTGCACCTGCGGCGCCGACGAGCACAACGACCGGATCGACGCCGCGCTCCGGGGCGAGGACGGCTAGGGCGCCTTCCCGCCCGCCTTGATCTTCGAGCGCCCCGCCCCGTAGCCGAGCGCCGACAGCACGAGCGCCGCGATGCCCGCGACGCGCTCCACCTGCGAGCCGGTGCCGAGGACGCCGCCCGACAGCAACGCCCCGATGACGGACGCCGCGGTGGACAGCCAGAACTCCGTCGTCTCGTAGCCGGAAGTCATCGTCACCTCCCGTCCGAAGGCCGCACCACCATCGCGGCGAGCAGCCCGTTGAGGTCATCCAGCGGCACCGTCCGCGCCCCGCCCCCGGGCAACGGGAACGCACACGCCCCCGGGAGCAGCACACCGCCCGCCTGGAGGCACGCGAGCGCCCCGAGGAGCGACGCCTGCTGTGCCATCTGCGACGCCACTGCCACCCTCGCCTGCTCCTGCGCCCACGCGTCGGCGTGCGGGCGGGCGAGGAGCACTCCCATCCCGCCGAGGAGGACGAGGGCCGCCGTGTGGTTCAAGAGCCACGAGAAGGCGTCGCGAACGTGCCGGCCAGCCTCTCCTCTGGTCATCGTCCTGCCCTCCCTGCTCTGCCCGTTCTCGGGCGTGTCCTGTCGTGGGATCGGCACGGGCTCCTCACCTCGCGAGGTCCACGAGGACCGGCGCGTCCCCGTTCGTCCACAACCGGACCGCCGTCACCACCTCGCGGCGCGTCGCCGCGGGGACCACCTCCCACCGGCAGCGCATCCGCCACGCCTCGGCCTCGACCGCCGCCTCGTGCTCGTGCCGGGCGAGGGCGTCGTCCACGTCCCCGACGTGGGCCGCTACCGCCTCCAGGCGCTCGGAGAGGACGCGGTGGGCCTTCTCTCGGTGCCGGTCCACCTCCGAAACGACGGCAGCGGTCAACGTGGCGAACGCGACGGCGGCGACCCCGAGGAGGAGCAGCGGGCGGAGCCAGGTCACGCGACCGCCTCGTCCGCCGGCATCGGCCGGATCAGGAACCGCACGAAGTCCTTCCGGCCTTCCGGCGCCCGACCCGGCAGGAAGCGCGCCCGCTTTACGACGCCCTCGTAGCGCAGGTCGGACGGCCCGATCCCCGTCGCGTTGCCCTCGATGGTCTCGAAGGTGCCGACCCCTGGGTGGAAGCTCTCGACCACCGTGATGTGGTCGCCCCACCACTTCCCGCCGTCGCCGCGCTCGATGACGGCGAGGTCGCCTGGCGCAGGCTCCCACGCGAGCGGTCGCCCGATCTCGACCTCCTGGTACGCCGCCGCGCCCCCGCCCCGCCCCCACTCGGCGAGGCGGTACGTGCTGGCGAAGTGCTCCCGGCGCACCGACAACGGCGTCTCGTCCGCCCAGCACCGGGCGGCGAAAGCGCCGCACCACGCGAACGCCCCGTTCCGGTCGTAGCCCTTGCCCGCAGGCCCCTTCCACCAGCCCCACCCGAGGCCGTCAGGCGACCGGATGTACTCGTCGATCCGGGCGAAGCCGTGGGGGCCGGACTTCTCCGAGACCCCGAAGGCCCACTCGACGCGGGCCCGGTCCACCGCTCGCTCGCCGGGGGTCGGCACCTAGAACTCTGATCCGAACTGCACCTTTGCCTCCTTCGGCCCCCAGGTCTCGGCGCAGTCGAGGCAGCCGACCCGGTAGGAGTTGAAGACGGACGTCCGGGCAATCCGGGGCGTGGCGTTCGGGTTCGTCACGAAGACCGCGGACTTCGCCTCCTTCTCGAAGACGACCGGGCGCTTCTCGCGCCGGGAGTGGGCACACGCGCCGCTCTCCGCGGCTGCCTCGGGCTTCCTCTTCCTGGTGGTCGCCATGGCCGCTACCTCGTCACGATGAGCACGTAGACGGCGTGGTCGGTCTGCATGAGCATCTCTGAGCCGCCCTCCCATCCGAGCCAGCCGGTGCTCGCCCCGGCGGCGTAGGTGATCCCGAGGCCCGCGTCTACCGCCGCGAGGGGCGCCTTGCGGAGCCAGATCGCATTCCCGCCGGTCGGGTTCGAGATGAGGATCGCCGCCCACCTGCTCGCCTTCGGGACGTCGGCGATGGCCTGGAGCTTCACCTCGATGTCCTCGGCGATGCCTGCGCCGGCGTTCGCGGTGAACTCGACGACCCTGGATTCGGTGTCGATGACGGGCTTCGCCGACTGGTTGGCGGTGTTGTGGTCCTTCACGGTCTTGCCTCCTGCGCTGGCGTCTCGGCCCGGCGCTTCTCCTGCCGCCCCGTAACCTTCTCGACCACCTCGTCGAAGTGGTCCTGCTCGTCATCGATCTCGTCGTCGATGATGCCCGAGAGGAAGTCCACCTGTCGAGAGAGGGCGTCCATGCTCTCCGAGTCCTCTTCGGCTCGTTCCATCGCCTTCAAGCGGTTCTGTTTGTCCTTCAGGAGCGACGCCCGGAACGCCGTCTTGAGCCTCCGGAAGTAGTCCCGGCCGGTCCGCTCGATCTCCCTGGTCCGCCCGCCGAGGGACGTGATCCGCCGGACCGCCCAGCGGACGTGCTCCTCCGTCTCCTCCGGGTCCTCCTCGATGGCGAAAGACCGGCTCGACAACGGGGAGTACGGGTCCGCGGCCGAAATGGACACGTCTGCGACGCGGTGGAGCAGCCCGCCCATGAGGAGGACGCCGTAGTTGCGGGCGATGTCCGCGCCCGAGACCGCACGCCCCCGCCGTTCCGCCTCGTTCACGTCCGCGACGAGTTGGATCAGCGGGTGGCCGGCGAGTCCGGCGAGCTGGATCGCGTCCGCGGGCGCCCAGAGTTCCCCGGTGTGGTGCTTCTTCCACAGGGCCCTGCGCTTCCGCACGTCCTCCTGGTGGGCTGCGGGGTACTTCGCGAGATCCGCGTCGTCCTCCCAGTCCCCCGTCTCGGGGTCGAACCCGTAGAGCTTGTCGGCGGTCATGTCAGGGTTCGCGGCGACGAACGCCGCGGTGCCGAGGCGGAACAGGGCCTCGGTCGACCCAGCCCAGTTCGCCGAGTTCCAGTCCTTGAAGCCGACGTAGCCTGGATTCGTGCCCTCGTCGAGGAGAACGAGGCCCACGTCGGAAGGGAGCCAACGGAAGACCTCGCGCAGCGCCCGTTCGTCGCGCTCCAGGAACTCCGCGCGGAGGGCGTTCATGACGAGGGCCCTGCGGACGGCCACCGCGGCGGACGCTCGCGCCTGGAGAGCCCAGATCGCAGGGTCGTTCGTCGGCGTGTAGACGCCGGCGTCCCCGGTCATGACCTCGGTCAGGAGCCCGCGCTTGAGCCCCGGGATGTCGAGGGACTTCCACGCCCAGGTGAGGAACGGGGAGGCGAACCCGCCGAAGTGGCCGGCGCGGAGCAGGAGCAGCCAGTTCGGGACGTCCTTCATGTTGAAGAAGAGGTTCGTCCCGGGGACGCCGGCGGCGTTGGCGACCGCCTGATCGAGCCGCTCGACCGGGATGGGTAGCGCCCTCCCTGGCGCCTGGCCCACGCCGCGCTCCTCCAGGGTGAAGTGCTGGCCGTACTTCCGGACGCGAACCCACCGGCGGGGGCTCGTGCGGAGGTCGAGGTGCTTCCCGTCCCCGAGGACATCGATCCGGGTCCATAGCTCCTGACCGTTCCGGACGGCCTCGTCGACCTTGAACACGGAGTCGCCGAACTTGTAGGCCTTGAGCATCGCCGCGTTCAGCTTCCGGAGCGGCTCCGTGATCTTCCGGCGCCACCCGGCCTGCGTGAACGACGGGTCGTTCATCGTGGCGAACTCGGCGTCCACGATGTCCGTGTCCATGATCCTGCTCCGCTCGATCCCGCGCAGGAGGCGTTCGAGCCGCGGCTGGCTGGCGAGCTTCCCCTGCCGGTACTGCTCCCAGAGCCATTTCGTCTGTGCGAGTTGCCGCCACACGCCGAGCGGCGTCACGCCCCGTCGGAGCCCCTGGATGCCAGTGTTCGACGAGAAGTTGTTGATGTGGGCGGACAGGTTGCCCGCGGTGAGCCCGGCCCGCATGTTTTTCCCGAGGGCGCCGAGGAGCCCAACCTCCTGCCGAGCCTGGTCGGCCGCCTCGAAGTACCACGAGGCGGCGTCGTTGAAGCCCTCCGCCACCTGCGTCACGCCGTAGGTCCCCTGGGCGCGCTCGACACCCGCCTGCGCCTTGAGGAACGTGATCGCCTCGGCGGCCTGGGGGAAACGGTCCTTGAGGGCGGGCGACGCCCTCGTGAACGTGTTGTTGAACCGGGAGATCAGCGCCTCGACCTTGCGGGCCGCCTTCGTCCGCGAGATGCGGCGCGCCGCCGCCACGTCGTCGATGACCCGCTCCTTCACCGCGTCGAGCCGCGTGGCGATGTCCTTGGCCGTGAAGCGGTTCAGGATCTGCGGCGGAGCCTGCCCTTCGATGAGGACCCCTCGGGCGATGTTCTGCACCACCTCCGGCAAGTCCTGGTTGTGCATCCCGAACCGCTCGATCTCCTCGACCATCCCGGCGGCGAGGCGGCCCTTCGTCACGTCCGCGGCCACGGTCACCCCGATCTGGCGCGTCGCCTCGCTCACGACCTCTCGCAGGATCTCCGGCTTGTCCTTGAACGTGTCGAGCATCTCTTGGAACAGGTTGACCCGTGCGCCGCTCTCCAGGGCGATGTTGTAGTTGAACGCCTGGTCGAGGAGGTGGGAGTCGGCCATCCGGAGGAGGGACGCCTGGAGCCCTTCTTCGGACAACTCCGGGTGCTTCTTCCGGATCCTGGCGACAATCTCCTCCCGGGCCTTCGGGGACCTGAGCCGCTGCACGGAGTCGTCACGGAAGGCGGACGTCACGATCCGCAGTGCCTCCTCGTCCGGGATGAAGGCGGTCCCACGGCGGGCGAGTTCGATCTGCCGGATCCCGAGGATCTCCTCGCCGCCCTTGCCCTCGATGAGGTCGGCCTGGCGGTAGATCCCCTTCATCCCCTTGACGATGCCCTCGACGACGGCCCGGACCCGCGGGTGGTCGAGGACCGGCTGCACGTCGATCGGCGTCCGGGTCTCCGGGAGAAGCGCCTGGGCGAGGGCCTCGACGCGGGACGGGGGCGAGAACCGCTCCACCTCGTCCGGCGTGAAGAGCTTGCGTTGCACCAACTCCTTCGGACTCGGCCCACCCTCCGGGCGGCGCATGAGGGCCGCCTCCATCTCCATGACCTCGGCCGGCTGCCGGGCGCGGCCCTTCACGAACTCGACCGGGATCTCCGTGCGGCGGAGTTCCGTCTCGCCACCAGCCCGGGGGACGACGTCCGGCCCCTCGACGATCTCCGTGGCTCGGCCGATGGCCTGGTCGAAGGCGTCGAGCTGTGCCCGCTTCGCCGGGAGCCGGGCGAGCGTCCCGCCGTGCTTCGCCGCGAAGGCGTCACGCTCTGCCACCGCCGACGGCCCCCGATCGTCGAGGGCGTCGAGGCGGCGCAGGAGCGTCTCGGCACCTTTCACTTCGCCGGCGAGCTTGTCCCGGACCGCGACCATCTGCGCCCGGGTCTTCGCCACGGCCTCCAGGACCGCAGGCGCCTCGTGGGTGGCAGCCTTCCTCCACACCCCCTCCAAGGCGAGGAAGCGGTCGAACGCCTTGGGGATCCCGGCCACCGCGTGCGCCGCAGTGGCGGCCGCGCGCACGTCCACCGTCCCAGGCGTTGGCCCTTGCGCTGAGGGCGGACGGGGCGCCCGCTCCTCCTCGATCGCCCGGATCTGCTCTTCGATCGGGACACCCTCGCCCTTCACCTCCAGGGACGGCTTGCGCGCGGCGGGCGCGTGGATCTCGGCCGCCGTGATCGTTCCGCGCTCCGCCTCCCGGGCGAGCTCCGCAAAGCCCGCCTCCACCTCCGCCGCCAGGGTCTCAGGGTCTTCGAGCATCCGGGAGACGAGGATCGTCGTGTCCGCGTCCGGCTGCTGGATTCGATCGGAGACCCACCGCTTCAAGTGGGCCAGCCTGTCCGCCATCGGGACGCGCTTCATCCGCGGCAGGAGGTACTTCGCGGCCAGGGCCGAGAGCTTGTCAGCGCCGATGCGCTCCCCCGCCGCCGTGGCGACGGCTCCGACCTTCCGCTTGAGCGCAGCGAGCCCCGGCGTCAGGCGTTCCGTCGGCAGGGCCCGCAGGAGGGGCCAGAGCATCATCGCCGTGGTGAACGGGCGGGTCTCGGCGGCCTGCGGGAGGTTCGCCAGCAACGCCGCGGTCCCGCCGACCGCCCCGCCGGCGAGCATCTCGCCCACCTCCTGCCCAGCGCCGAACTGCTGCTGCATGGACTCCAGGAACGTCCCCCGGCCGATCTCCTCCTCCGAGGTCCTGGCCCCAGCCGCCTCCCCGACGAGGTTCAGGATGGCGGCCATGTTGTCCACGAGGTCCGAGAACAAGTCCTTCCCGAAGGCGGCGGTGCTCGTGAGCGGCGTGGCGGCGAACCGCTCGACGGCTGTCCTGTCCTCCTTCTGCGGGAGCTTCTCCAGGGCCCGGGAGGCTGCGAGACGGGCCCGGAGGTCTTCCTCCGTGAGGGTGTATGCCTGGGCGGCGCCCTGCTCGCGCTCCGGGCTGACGGGGCGCTCGCCCAGGGCGGCGGCCTCCTGGCGCTGTCGCTTCGCCAACTCCTCCTCGACCGGCTTGAAGCCGAGCGCCTCTCCGGCGACGCCGGCCGCCGTCTCGCCGAGGCCAGTGACCACGCCGGCCGCCATGCCTGGCACGCGGACAGCCGGCGCCACGAGCCGACGAGCGATGTGGCGTCCCCCGGCCGGCTCGGGCGCCGGAACGTTCTCGACGCCCGGAGGGACGATGCGCTCGACCGCCTCCGGGTCGGCGATGTCCACCGCCGCCCGCTCGGCAAGCCGCAAGGCATCCACGGCCCGAGCCCGTTCCCGGGGGTCGGCGATGTCCATGACCCTGCCGGCGGCGACGGCCGGAAGGCCCTCTACGAGGGCCCGATCTTCCTCGGTGAGGGGCCTGCCCCCGAGGACCATGGGCGGGAACGTCACCTCCTCAACACGCTCGCCCGGGGGTGCCGTGGCGGGTTTCCGGATCGTGACGGGCGGGGCGCTCTGGATGCCCCGGGAGGGGGCCTGCGATGCCTTCTGGGCGCGCCACGCCGCCTTGGCCGTGTCCACGTCCCCGTCAAGGACAGCGTCCACGGGGCGGCCGTCCTGCGTGACGGCGCCGAGCTTCACGAGGGCCTTGGCGACCACGTCGTCAGGAGCGCCCTGCTGGCGCTTCAACTGCGCCCACTCGCGGACGGAGGGCACGGACGGCTACCGCTCCTCCAGGAGGAGGTCCTCGGGGGAGATGGCGCCACCGGGCGGTGGCTCGCCACCACGGAGCTTGCTCGGGCTCTCCCCGCGGAGGGCGGCGAGGAGTTCGGCGTCCGTCGTCGCCTCCAGGATGCGGGTTCCCTGCGCCTCCAGGGTGGCAAGTTCGGTCTTGGATAGGACCAGGGCCTCCGCGATGCCGGCGAGACGGTTGCGAGCCGCATCCCCGACCTTCTTCGACACCCGCTCGCCGCGGGCCGGGATGCCGGCGGCGATGTTCCCGGCGTCGATCTTCGCCTTCTCCAGGCGGGCGATCTGGCCGGCGAGGATCTGCATCCGGCCCCGGTATGTCCCGAGGACGATCTGCATCTTGTCCTGGAGGCGGATGCCGGCGCCGCCCTGGCGGAGCGCCTCCTCGGCGTCGGCGTTCAGCTTGGCGATCTCCGCCTTGATCTTCTGCACCTGGAGCGGCGTCAGCGTCCTGCGCTGCTCAGCGAGGGTCGTCTGCGCCTCCGTGCGGGCCTCCAGCTCCTCCCGACGTGGGGCCCGCAGTTCCTCCTCGCTCTTCGCCCGCGCCTTGGCGGCCTCCGCGGCGGCCCTCCGCTGCTCCTCCAGGGACGGGAGCGCATCGCCCTGCTTCTTCAGATAGGCCGCCTTCGCCTCCATGAGGGCGAGTTGCTCCGGCGTCAGGGGGATGCCGCCGTGCTTCGTCGGGAAGAGCTTCGCCACCTCCAGGGCCGCCCGGCGCTGGTGGGTGCCGAAGATGGAGTCGAAGATGCTCTCCGGCCTGGCGCTCTCGACGGCCGCCCGGATAACGGCCGCCTGCTGGGCTGGCTCCACGGCGGCGGCAGCGGCCGACAGGATCTCCTCGGGGCGCCGCCCTACTTCCGGCACCGGGGCGGGCGCCACGGGGACGCCGGCCTGCGCCGCCTGTTCCTCGACGGGCGCCGTCGCGGGCGGAGCGGCGGGGAGCGCCGCCTCGCCTGCGGCCCCCGGGGGCGTGGCGGACGTCCGGGCCTGCGCCCGGGTCATGGCCCGCTGGACGACGGCCCGCGCCTCGGCGGGGTCTGCCCCCCGCTCCATGAGGCGCTGAACGATGTCCGCCCCGGAGGCGCCCTGCTTCATGGCCTCCGCGATGCGGCCGACGATGACGTCGAGGCGCTGGTCCCGGCTCGGCGGTTGCGCCGCCGGCGGCACTTCGCCCGCGCCACCTGGGGGGAGGGCCGACAGCGCGGCGGGGGCCGGGGCGCCGCCCGCCGCCCGCTGCTCCATCTGCAACGCCGTCGGGCGCGGCTCCGGCGGGGCGAGGGCGCCCGGAGGGGTTTGGCCCTCGGGGAAGGGCGTCGGCGGGGGGCCGGCCGGCCGACGACCGGCGGCGGATGCGAGGAGGGACTGCGCCGTGGTCACGACGTCGGCCGCCTCGCCCGGGGACAGCCCCTCGGCCTTCAACCGCTCGAATGGGGCGACAGGGCGTTCCCCCGCCTCCAGGGCCGTGTACGCCGCGCGCATGGCGGCCTGGAGGTCCGGCGGCAACTGGCGGATGCCGGACACAAGGGCGTCCGCCTCGCCTCCCGTCTCCGTCGTTGGCCCGGGCGGGGCCGCCATGGCCCCCGGGGCCGTGGGCTCGGACGGGATCTGCGGCTCACGGGGCGGGAGGGCGAGCCCGCCGAGGGCTTCCGCCGCCCGCTGGCGGGCCTCCGGCGAAGTCGGACCTGGGCCGGACGGGGCGGCGGGGGCCGTGGCGGACGGACCCACGACCCCGAGGGCCTCGCCGGCTGCGCTGATCCCACGAAGGACGGCGCCGCCCACGGGCGAGGTGAGGATCGTCCCGCCGAGGTCGATGAAGGCGGCGATGTCCTTGGGGCCGATCTGCGTCGCCCGGGCGTAGGGGACCTGGCTCCTGGGGGCGCTGCCAGCGAACACGGAGCCGCCAGAGAGCGGAAGACCGCGAGCCATCTAGATGTCCTCGAACCGGCGGATGCGGGAGGCCCGGTACATCATCTCGGCCTTGACCACCGGGTCCGACTGACGCGCCGCGGCCCGCTCGATGTCCAGGGCCGCGCCCTCGTTGTCGTCCCACAGGGCCGTCTTGTGCGCCGCGATGATCGCCTGGATCTCCGACTCTGCCGCTGCCCGAAGCTGGTTGCGCTCGTCCTCGACGGAGCCGGCCTCGCGCTCGAACTGCACGGCGCCGAGACGCGCCTCCGCCGCGTTCCGTCGCGCCGCTGCGATGTTCGTCGCGCTCTGGGCCTCCAGGGCACCCTCGGCGATCCCCGACTCCAGGCCCGTCTGGCGGGTCGCCGCGAGGCCTGCCCCCGACGTGAGCCCACGAGCACCGCCGAGGGCACCTGCCATGGACTGGGCCGCACGCTGGCGGATCTGCGCCCGGCCTGATTCGAGCGCCTGCTCCTGGGCGCCGACCTCGCCCCCAACAAGGTCGGCGAGTTCGTAGCCAGCGGAGACGCCCTGCTCGCGGAGGCGCTTCCTGCGCTCGAACTCGGACTCGTTCTCGTTGACGCCGTTCGCCATCGCAGGCTCCTACGCGAGGTGCTTCTTGCAGAAGATGAGGACCCAGTGGCCTCCGTACCCGATGAACGTCGTGCCCGCCGGGTGCGTCGGGGCGTCTCCGAGCCCGTTCACGGAGTCCCCGAACCGCCAGCGTACCTCAAGGAACTGCTCCTGTCCGCCGACGAGGGACGTGGCGTACGTCCCGTTCGGGGCGTTGGCGATGGCGGTCCTGGGCACCGTCCCTGTGTGCGCCCGCCCGACGAAGACGGGAGGACCCGTCCGAATGCCGCCGGCGGTGAGGTCGTAGGAGTTCCCGAAGGGGCCGCCGTTGTCGTAAACGAGGGGCACCTGGAGGATCTCCATGTCGTAGTCCCCGTCCGACTGGTCGGGGATCAGCGGCGTCTTGATCCGGTCCACGACGTAGGCGCCCTTGGTCGTCGGGTCGAACGTGACCGCGGCGATCTGCTGATACGCCTTGTGGTCGGCCCGGAAGCCGACCCCCATCCCGACGCCGATGTCCGTGACAAAGGTCGCCGCCGTCGGCTTCCCAGGCACGGAACTCGCCCTGCGCGCCCAGTTCACCACCGCGAGGACGTGGTGGATCACGAGCGGGAACTTGATCGGGATCACCCGGCGGTCGCAGGTGAGACCCTGGTACGGGGCCGCGCCCACGTACGGCAGGCGGGCGATGTTCCCCGTCCAGACGAAGTCGCCGAACCCGAACATGGGGACGACGATGACCTCGTACGCGGCGTCGTCGGCGAGGTGCTCCGTCGGGGGTACGTCGGAGAGCTCGTCGTAGCCGCCGCGGAGCTTGCGGACGAACTCGGCGTCGAGCACCTCCAGGTTCGTCTGGACGCCCGTCGCCGGGTCCGCCGTGATCGTCGTGTTCACCGTCGGGGTCTGGATGACGACGGAGGCGGGCGCCTTCACGCCGAGGTGCTTCGTCGGGATGTTCTGGACGTTGCCCGCCGAGGTGTCCCTGGCGATGAGCTGCGTCTTGATACGAAGCGAGACCATAAACGAGACGAGGGCGAGGTTTACGCCGGCGGCCCTGGCGAGATCGCCGACGTCGAGAGTGAGGACGTACGTCCGGTAGGGGTGCAGGTCGATCGCTAGGTCCGTCAGGAGGAACGGGTTCGCCCGGAAGGCCGACCCGGACCACAGGTTCGACGGCAGTTCGATCCCGAAGATCTCCCGCTCCGGCACGAACGGGGCCGCGGAGTCGAACACCAGCATCCGCTTTTCCAGGATGCGTAGACCGAGATTCAGGTTCGTCACGTTCGGGTAGTCGAGCGCACCGTCAGCGCCGTCCGTCCTGTCCCGGACCGCGGCCGGCTCCGACCGCTGGTCGAACGAGACCATGACCTCGTCGAGGATGAGCCGGGGGTCGGTGTCGTCCTGCTGGCCGTCGTCGTCGAAGAGGTCCTGCGGCGGCGGGAGGGTGAACGGGATCTGCATCGGCTCGGCCGGGGATGCACCGACCGTCGTGATACTCCCGCCGAGGATCGGCATGTGGAAGTTGAGCCGGAAGGCGACGAACGGCTCCGCCATCTGCTCCCGTTCGATGTTCGCCCCGAGCTGCGTCGCAGCCGCAGAGAGCGGCGCGAACGCATGTTGCACCGTCAGCTTCGTACCCCGGGCGAGCCGACTACGGGTGATCGCCGCCACTACGACTGCGCCTCCTCAAGTACCGTCACCGTCACCGAGTAGTACTGGCGGTGCATCGGCTGAACGCCCCACGGGTCCAGGTCGGCCGCCCAGTGCGGCAACTCCAGGGAGAGACGGCATCGGGCGTCCCTCCGGATCGGGATCTCCAAGTCGCGGGCGTGGATCGCAAGCCCGGCGAGCGCCCCGCCAGGATGCGGCGTCGGCGTCATGTCCGCCCACCCACCGGCGGGCGTGCGGCCCGTGAAGGTCTCCGCGAGGGCGGACCACCGTGTCCGGGCGATCTCCACGGCGTCGTAGCGCCGGTCCTCGGACCGCCATGGGTCGTCCACGGCAAGGATCAGGCGGATGTCGTCGACGGGGTCGCTGATCGACTTGCCGACGGGGGGCGCGCCGGGACCGTACGTGAAGTCGTTGATGAACGCCGTGTCCGTCGTCAGGAGGGCGAGCACGTCCACGAGGATCACGGGCCGGTGGAACCGGAAGGACGTCGTCCAGATCCAGTTAACGTCGTTGTCGTCCTGGAGGTAGTCCCCCTTCAGCCGCCGCGGGTTCTGGTACTCCTCCGGCGCCGTCGTGCCCGCGGCGAGGGCCCCGGCGTCATTCACGTCCAGCATGAACGGCAGGACCGTAGCGAGGCTCAGATCCGGCAGGTAGCCGAAGACGTACTGCGTCGGGACGAACCGCCGGGCGAGGTCACCCTTGCGGACGGCGTTGATCCGCCGGACCACGTCGTCGAGGCCCCGCTCCAAGCGGTTCCCGTCCGATGACGTCCCATCGGCGAACTGCTCGTCGGTGAGCTTCCGAGTGCTCACGTGGTCTCCGCGATGATGGTCACGCCGCCATGGGCCTGCCCCGTCGAGTTCACGCACCCGATGATATAGACGTCCGCTGCCGGGCCGGCGACGTGGTTCACCACGAGGCCAGCCTGCGTCATGGTGGGGCGGAACACGCAGCCGATGAAGTGCGCCCTCGCCCCGTTCTCGACGACGACGAAGCAGAGCCGGTCCGCGGCGACGGCGGACATCCGGTCGTCCGGCTCCTTCTCGAAGGTACAGGCGGAGAAGATGACCCGGGCGGCGTTCTCGATCCGCACGAGGGCGTCGGCGTTGTTGCGCTTCTCGTTCAGCCTGGAGGACCGGAAGACGACGCCCGAGACGACGGTGTTCTCCCGGAACACCGCCTGCCGCTCGATCCGGGAGTCCGACAGCCCGACGATCCGGCCATCCGGCGCCTCGATCCTGGCGCCACCGTAGGCTCCGGCGCCGAGGGCGAAGACGTTGCCCGCCGTCCTGTCCTCGTCGATGGCCTCCCCGACTTGGCGCAGGCCGAGGCCCGCAAGCGCCCGACGCTGCCGCTCCCGAGCGTCCGTCTGGTGAGCATCCAAGACGGCCTGCGCCGGCGACCGAAGTTCCCGGTGGGCAGCCCCGCTCACCGGCCCGTCCTCCGGCGACCGCCGACCACCCGCAGGGCGGCCTTCAGGTCGTGGAACACGAGGCGCTCCGCGGCGCTCCGGATGTGGCCGAAGATCATGGCGGCGACGTGCTCCCCCCGGACGCTGTCGGAGATGGCGACGGTGTCCACCTGCTCGTCGTCGATGAGGAAGTTCCCGTGCGCGGAGTTCGCCGTGTTCCCCCATGTGAGGTTCCCGTTGAACACCCGGCGGCGCATGGTGCCGCCCGAGTCCCGGACGCGCGTCCGCAGGCTCTGGTGGTTCGTCGCCCGGGAGAGGTCGCCGCCGGGGCCCCCGGCCGTCGTCCCCACGTAGTCCACGATCTGCGAGGTCCACCCCTTCCAGTCGGAGCCGATCAGGACGTTGAGGAGGCCTAAGACGCTCGTGGACTGAATCGGGGAGGACGCGCTCCCGTGGGACAGGAGCTTCATGAACAGCGTCCGGAGACGAACCTGGGCCGATGACTTGTAGCCCACCTCGTCGGTCCGCAGAACGTAGTCCACGGGCTGCGCGACGTCGTCCAGGACGTGCCGGGTGTTGAACTCCGCCTGCTGCCACGCCCAGAAGTCGCACGCCTGCGTGGCGACCGCCGGCGCCGTCACGCGCTGGATCTCGGCGAGGATCCCGTCGATCCCCATGGAGGCCACGTTCACGTCCGTCGGCCCCGCGTACCGGAACGGCAGGTAGATGAGCCGGTTCCGCTGCTGGCGGGACAGGTTCATGAACGGGGCGAAGGAGCCTGTGTACCCCGCCGCCGTCCCGTCCCACCGGAGGCGGAGTTCGTTCCCTGTCGGGGACACGAGGCCCGTGACCGAGTTGTAGATCTGGACCTCCCGGGTGCCCGCGACCGGGGCCCCCGGGGCGTAGCCCGGCCTGGACTGTGCCCGCTCCGGCCCGAGAAGGAAATCCACCTCGGAGCCAGAACGAAGGACGGCCGCCCAGTGAGTGCTGTCGAACCGGAACGTGAGGCGGATCCGGTCAACCCCGGTGTGCGTGTCATCGAGGACGATCTCGACGGGGAGGAGGTACGTCCGCGGGGGAGCGACGGCGCCGCCCGGGAACACGAAGCTCGTCGGCACTGGGATCCACTCGCCGATGTAGACGGCGTTGTGCCCCGCAGCCGCCGTCATCGTCGAGTCGAAGCCGTAGACCTTCCCGGTGACCCGGCGGTCGTCCTCGTCGGTGTACTCGATGCTCCGGTCGAGCCCCCCGCCGCGGCCGTAGCGGAGCAGGCACCAGGAGCCGACCGACCAGTTCTCGCCCCCCGGGACTCCGGTGATCCCGCCGATGAGCGTCGTGTCCGTGAGGGCCAGCGTGTCCGACGACCCCACGAGGAACAGGTCGCCGGTCGCCATGACGAGCCACGGCGCCCGGACGTTCCGCAGGACCCGCACGCTGTTCGCCGCCGCGGCCGTGGACTCGAAGTTCCACGTGTGCCACCGCCCCTGTTGGAGCACCCAGGCCATCGCCTGATCCGGCTCCACGAGGAGCAGGGCGTCGTGGACGTGGTCGTAGACGAGGTGGACGCCGTCCGGGATGTGCCGCCACAAGAGCCTCGGCTGATCCGATGTCAGGCCCGAGAACCCGGACTGCTGGTAGTACGACGTGAGCGGGTTCGCGACGGTGTCCCGCCAGAAGCCCGAGAAGCCGACGCCTTCTTCCTCTGGTCCCTCGGCGTCCTGCTTCGAGACCTCGTCGAGGTCAAGCCCCGTGCGGGTCCGGTGCAGCCCCGTGCGGTCCACCCAGTAGACGACGCCGTTGACCTCCTGGACGGCATTCGGGCCGATGCAGCCGACCGTCCCGCTGACC
>Ga0209518_1002761_pt1 | contig 15906 bp, 15 predicted proteins | sample RifGroB1_FD_183993 | JGI IMG/M metagenome (GOLD analysis project Ga0209518, IMG submission 183993) | Groundwater microbial communities from Rifle, Colorado, USA - Groundwater B1 (SPAdes) (version 2) | ecosystem: Environmental > Aquatic > Deep subsurface > Groundwater | place: Rifle, Colorado...
CCGCTCGGCGTCGGCCCCGCCACCGGCGCATCCCCATAATACGCAAGGCCAATGCCTTTTGATCCTAAATAATGTCCACTGTACCATAATAGTCTTGAGTTGTTATTTTTATATATTGATGATTCTGATACCCCATATTGATCAAAGGCTTGAGAAACTGAACTTTTTAATAAAACTGGATTTTCGTTACTAGGCTTTGTCCAGCTAATTCCATCGTTTGAATAAGCATACAATATAGCTGATTGTGATCCGAGATCATGCGTCAAATAAAACATGTTGAATAATCTATCTGGATTATCAGTATCATAATAAACTTCAGGACTAATTATTTGGCTATATTCCAAATCATAAGTTTTTTTGATTACTGGATTATTGGGTTCAGGTATCCAATTTAAACCGTCTGTTGAGGTAAAAAAACCTATCTGCCAAATCCCCGTATTTTGTGGCCCCGGGTTCCTTCCAGCTAACCACATATAGTATTTATTATTGACAAAGAGAACAAATGGACATGAAACCATTTCATTTTCCCATTGAGCTGTAGGTTCATGTACGATAATATCGGAATTATTCGACCAAAAAATTCCATCGCTACTTTGAGAATAATAAATTTTGAAATTATTTGCACCTCCATTTGTTGAACTTGCATACCACATTTCATATAAATTTTTGACTGGGTTGAATAACCATGTGGGATCGTGAGTGTCACGATTATCATAGGATAATCGTGATTTAACAGGATTTAAAAATTTAAACCAATTAATTCCGTCAATTGAGTAAGCCAGACCTATTTGCCATCGATGATTTATTCCGTATCCTGAATAAAGCATTTTAAACAAAGACTTATCAAAAATAACGGCTGGCATTTTAACATATATTGAATCCCAATCCGAAGTTGTTGGATTAATTACGGCGTTTCCGTATCTTTGATAAGTTGATTCTACTTTTGATGCGAAGAGAAAGAACGAAGAAGATATTATTATAATAAAAATAACTAACTTAATAATAAAGTTAGGTTTCATCTAATTATATATTGGACTAAATAGAATATTTGTCAACAAGTAAAACATAATGTTACACTTAGCTCATGATAAAGCCCTCTTGTTATTTATGTAATTCAAAACAGATAAAAGTTTTATATACAATTTCACCATGGTTAATCGTCAGATGTGAAAAATGTAGGTTTATTTTTGTTAATCCGAAACCGAGTAATAAGTTTTTGAAAAAATATTATTCAAAATTTATTGTAAACATATTTGAGAAAAACAAAATAACGTTAAAAGATTCAAAACATACATTATCCATCTTAGAAAAATTTAGGGGAGCTAGAAAGAAGTTATTAGATATTGGATGCGGTAATGGGACTTTTATGCTTGAGGCATTAAAATACGGTTGGTTGCCAGTGGGAATAGATCCATCAAGTGAATTAGTGAATTATGTTAAGAAAAACACAAATTTAATAGTTTACAGAAAAAGTATACATGATTATAAAACCAACAATAAATGCGATTTAATTACAATGAATCAGGTTATTGAGCATTTTACCGACCCCATTTCTGTTATAAGGAAATGCAAAAAATTATTAGATAGATTAGGATTATTATATATATCCACTCCAAACATAAGTAGTTATGTTTCACGAATAAGAAAAAGTGAATTTGATTATTTAATACCTCCAGAACATCTAAGTTATTTTAATAAAGCAACCTTAAGTAAATTGCTTGAATCTGAAAAGTTTAAAATATTATATATTGACTCATGGAGTTATCCAGTAGATTTTGCTGGTTTAGTAAAGTATTTATTAGGTAAACGTCATCAATACAATCAAAATACTAAATTAATATCGATAGAAACGAATAATTGGGAAAAAAAATTAAAATATATTATTTTTGATAAATTAATTTGTAGGATTTTTTATAAATTGCTAAACGTTAATTATGGCGGAACTAATATAGAAATTCTTGCTCAAAAGATATGAAAGGTATTAAGGTTTTGACGCTCAGGCAGGAAGGGATGCAGAATTTTTCAGAAGCACGGAATAAGCTTCTTGCCAAAATCAAAGAACCGTGGATTTTGGTACTCGATACCGATGAAAGGCTTAGCCCTGCCTTGCCGGCAGGCAGGCTTGATTCAATTATCCAAACGCTCTTGAAAAATACTCGCTATGACGGATATTGGTTTCGAAGGCGATGGTATTACGATAAAACACATTATTTGAAACATGGGCTATTTTATCCTGACTATCAGCTCCGGTTATTTCGAAACAAGCCGGAATACCGGTATATCCATCGGGTACATGAAGAGCTGACGATTTCAAAAGAAAAAACAAAACAAGTTGCGTTAGATATTTATCATGACAATGTCATACGGAAACCAATGGATTTGTATACCAAACTTGCATCCTTAGATTTTAAAGATTTGCACAAACCAAAAGTATGGTATCTTTGGATGGCAATTTATTCATTTATTGACATGTTTTTTGTCGCACTTGTCAGAGGTAAAGGAATTTTTGATGGATGTGTCGGCATCAAAGCACATTATTATTTTGCACTATCGATTTCTAAAGCGTATTGGGAGGCACTATGGTAATTGGTGTTGATGCAGGAGCAATATCTTCTCAAGACGAAAGGTTGAACGTTGGTGTGTACCGTGTTACACGAGAATTACTCAAACATCTTTCTCACATTGATACCATAAATACGTATCGGTTATACAGTTTTTCTTCAATTCCTAAAAATATTATGAAGGAATTTGGCGCAAATATGATAAATATCCCGCTTATTCCTTCAATGGGATACATGAAAATACATCTTCCCATTGAACTTGTGTTGCGTCCCGTAGATATATTTTTGGGATTATCTCAAGCATTGCCTCTAGGAGTTAGACATGCAATTGGTTTTATTTACGATTTGGGTTTTTTGCATCATCCTGAAGTATATGGAAAACAGGCGAACGTCCTTATCAAGCAAACAGCTTCGCTTGTTGCAAGATCTGAGCATATTGTCACTATTTCAAACGCAAGTAAACAGGATATTGTTCAGACATATGGTATGAAATCCGAAGATATTACGGTCGCATATCCAGGAGTTAGTGAAGTTTTTCAGAATAATAAAGCCAAAGCTGTTAATAAAAATCCCTATTTTTTGATTGTCGGGCTTCTTAAGCCAGGAAAGAATATACCAGTAGCTATTGCCGCATTTACACGTCTTTTAAAGCAAGTTGGGCGACCGTATGATTTAATTATTATCGGCGGAGGTATTGGGTTGTCATTTACATCACAAAAAGGCGTTCATTTTTTGGGGTACGTACCAGATAAGGAATTGGCGAAATGGTATAAAGGAGCGACAGCACTACTTGCATTATCAGAAACAGAAGGATTTTGTTTGCCCGCTGTTGAAGCAATGGCGAGCGGTTGTCCTATCATCTATACTCAAAGCGGTGCGTTGCCCGAGATTGTTGGCAAAGCGGGGATAGGAGTTTCGATTAAAAACATACAAACCATAACAGATGCTATGATTAAACTAACAAAAGAGAAATTGAAAACATCAACACAGTCAGAAAAATATAACTGGTCTGTGTTTGCAAAAAAAGTTTATGATCTCTGCAGTCGTTTTAACTCATAACAATGAGGATGTAATTTGCAAAACACTTGAAAGTGTTTCATGGTGCGATGAACGGATTATTGTGGATGATAATTCGACCGATCGAACGTTGGAAGTAGTTAAACCGTACGATGTCATTATCATTCAACACGCATTAAACGATGATTTTTCGACTCAACGGAATATTGGACTTGCGAAAGCGAAAGGCGAGTGGGTGTTGTTTGTAGATAGTGATGAAATAGTTCCTATTGCATTGCAAAAAGAGATCCTGAGCTTGCCGAAGGATGACAAGTACATTGGATACTATGTAAATAGAAAAGATATATTGTTCGGCAGAGAATTACGATACGGAGAAACAGCCAATGTTAAATTGTTGAGACTTGCAAAAAAAGGTACAGGTGTTTGGGTGCGGCCAGTACATGAGACATGGAATGTACGTGGACCAGTCGCCTCTTTCACCACTCCCCTTTTGCATTACCCACATAAAAGCGTTTCAGCATTTCTAAGTCAGATCAACCGGTATACGACGATAAACGCAAAAGTGTTTTTTGACCAAGGAATTCGCACGTCAGCCTTGCAAATAATTATGTATCCAATAGCGAAATTCATTCAAAATTATATCTTTCGATTGGGATTTCTTGATGGCGTTGCCGGACTTGTTATTGCCATAATGATGAGCTTCCATTCGTTTTTAACCAGAGGTAAAATTTGGGAATTACAGCAAAAGAATATCTAATATGTGGGAGATATTGTTATTTATCAGTCTTCTTGCTGGGCAAATCGGAAGAATTCAGATTGCGCCTAATATTGCATTTTATTCCCATGATGTTGTTATTTTTTGCTATCTTCTTTTTCATATAAAAAAAATAAAAATAACATTTATTAAGCCATTGATACTTGTTTTTGGCGTTTATCTGTTTCTTCGCGCGGGTACGTTTATTGGCTTTTTGTATGTTCTTCGATTGTTTCTCTATGTATCAGTTATTTTTTTAGTTCTGCAATCGAAAAAAACTCAACTCTATTGGCTGAAATGGTTGTATTGTCTTGGTATTGGATACGCAATCATCGGATTTTTTCAACTCCTGTTATATCCGAATCTTCGCAACTTAAGTTATCTCGGTTGGGATCCACATTATTACCGGTTATTTTCTACGCTTTTTGATCCAAACTTTGTAGGCGTCTTTATGGTGGTTTCTTTACTTCTTGGGTTATATTTGTTTGTCAAAACAAAATCAAAATTACAGATAATTCTATCGCAGATCATGCTTGTTGTTGCGATTTTATTAACCTATTCACGAAGCAGTTTTGTTGCTCTTGTTGTTGGATTGATTGTGTTTATATGGATAACAAAACAATGGAAATATATTTTTTTTCTTGCTTTAATTCCTTTGACGATATTCCTTTTACCTTCTCTTGGAGGCATATCAACAGAAATTGGCCGCATGTGGTCGGTGACGGCAAGGGTAACCAATTGGCAAGAGGGGATTCAACTTTTTATTAAATCCCCCATTATTGGAAACGGATTTGCGATGAGACAAATAGATAACAGTATGCTATTTATGCTTGTTACGACCGGAATAATCGGGTTTGCTGGATTTACAAATGTCGGCATTTATATTATCCGATTAGGTATAGTTTTAAAAAAGCAACTTCTCTATGGGGCATATTTTTCAATCCTTGCTGCTCTTGTTATTCACAGTGTGTTTGTCAATACACTTTTTTATCCACAAATTCTCATCTGGTTTTGGATATTCATTGGAGCTATTTCCCGTAGTTAATTTTCCGTTCAACTGTTATTTGATTGCCCGCTGTATCGGTTGCGATAATTTTAATTGTTGAATCTCCATCAGGGACGGTAAGATCATAGGAGAAAGATCCGTCACTTCGAACAATGGCCAGACGTTCATTGACAGAAACAGTATTTGCTTCGTCATTTGTTTTCCCAGAGACGGTAATAGTGTTTAGTTCCTGTCGTATTTGTTGATTGTCCATTGGAGAGGAAACATCAAGGGTAGGTTTAGATTTTTTACTTATGACGGTGAATACTTCTGATAACGCACTCACGTTTTTCTTATCATCCGTTTGTTTGGCGCTGATTGTATTTGATCCCTCAATAAGTTTAACTACTGGTATTGCAAATGATCCATCTTTATCAACTGTTGTTTTTTCCGTATCCATATCATTGATATAGACAATGACGGTCATTCCCGCCTGGCCTTTGCCTGATACAGCAATGGTTGCACTATTTGTTGCAATAGGAAGTGGATCGAAATCAGGAGGTAAAATAAGCTGTTGAGAGACTTGCTGTTGTGGTGTTCCCCGAAGTTTATCAACAAGCAGACTAAAACCAAAAAGAATTTTGATACCGAACACCCCAAGAAAAATAAAAATAGCAATGATGCCAATGATGGAAATGGCTATTTTCTTTTCCTGTTTATTTTCTTCGTATTTCTTTAGTCTTGAGTATTGCATATTTTTGAGCCGAGGGGGGGAATCGGACCCCCGACCCACGCTTTACGAAAGCGTTGCTCTGCCAACTGAGCTACCTCGGCGCGAACTATAGATATATTTTACCAAATTCTCCCGAGGTCCGCTTGAACGGAATAAGGGAATCCTCCTTCGTTAAAGCTTCGGACGGACACTGTCGAACCCTTATGAGCGGCGGAAGGGATTTGGACCCTCGACCTTCTCCTTGGGAAGGAGACATTCTACCACTGAACTACCGCCGCAGATATTAACCTTTTAAACGCACTTCCACCTTTATATGATTTTATCTCTTTTTCTCTTCGTTTTGCCACCAGACCATCATCATATAATTCTTTGTAAATAAGTTGCCATGTGCACATCCCATATCTAGTTGATCTCGTTTGACCTCTGTTATGTTCGTCTAACCGCCGATTAAGATCATTTGTTGACCCAATGTAGTGCCTTTTGGAAACTGTATTTCGCAAAATGTATACAGAATACATTCTTGAACCCTCTTCTCCCCGCCACGGCGGGGCATTCTACCACTGAACTACCGCCGCATAGGTATTTCAAATTGTACACTGCCCGTTATTGTAGACGCAAGACGGTTCCAGGGTAAATTAGATCAGGATTTGCAATTGAATTGAGTCGTGCAATTTCAGTCCACTCATATCCCGATCCGTATTCATTCATAGCTATATTCCACAACGTATCACCCTGCTTGACAGTGATTTGTGCGTGAATTGGCGCTGATATGGCTGCACTCTCTATTTGTCCTGATTCAACAATCTTTGCTTTTACATCAGGAATAACTAATTTTTGTCCAACAGTAATATAGTCAGGATTAGAAAGTGAGTTCGCGCTTGCCACATCTACCCAGTTATATCCACTTTGATAATACTTTTCTGCAATGGTCCACAATGATTCATCAACCTGAACAACGTGTTCGTTTGGTAATTGAACGGTTTCCTTAGTTGTGGATACTGATTCCTTATTTGTTTGTCTTCCGGTTATTATGGAATACGTCAGGATTCCGATAATGATAATAAATATAGCTCCGACAATAAACGAGGCGATGTTATCTGTTTTATTTGTTATTTTTTTCGTTGTATTCAAATGTGATTTCCTCAATTCCAGGCAGAGATAAAGGTTAGATAGGCCCTCCGCATCTTTCCGTTCGCCTTCGCGTACTATTCGTACACGGCTCACGGAGCGATTGCCGGCGGGCATTGTCATTTCTAAACTCTCCGCCAAACGGCGGATCGTAAAGAAATGTCAATGCGGGACCGAAGGGATTCGAACCCTCGACCTCTTCCTTGACAGGGAAGCGCTCTAACCAGGCTGAGCTACGATCCCAAATGCTTTTGTATTATACTTACTATATGACGAATCTTCAATTAGCTACTCTGTTTCGAAATATTGCAGCAGTATATCAAATTAAAGAAGAAAACCGTTTTCGGATTATTGCGTATGAAAAGGCAGCTGATAGCATTGAACATTTAACAAGCGAAGCAAAAGATTATTGGGATGACGGGAAAGTGAATGAAATACCGGGAATTGGTCCAACAATCGCAAGTCATTTAGATGAACTGTTTCGAACGGGACATGCAAAACATTTTGACAAAACACTCGTTCAAGTGCCAGTAAGTACATTCCCGCTTCTTCTTGTTTCTGGCATCGGTCCTAAACGCGCATACCGCCTTGTAACAGAGTTAAAACTGACGAATGAGCATACAGTTGTTGAAGATCTATTGAAGGCAGCTGGTGCTCACAAAATTGCTTCACTTGAAGGTTTTGGAGAAAAATCAGAAGAAGAAATAGTAAAAAATATACAAAGTTATCAAAAAGGTGGTATTAAGGAAAATAGAATCACTCTTGTTGAAGCAGATGAAATTGCGCTAGCTATAAAAACATATCTTTTACAAGATAAATGTATTCAAAAAGTTGATGTGTTAGGAAGCCTCAGACGCAGGGTTGCCACGATTGGAGATATTGATTTGGCTATTATAACCAGTAATTCCCAAAAAGCCATAAAACATTTTTGTGCGTATCGCCATGAAAAGATAATTGAGCAGGGCCCAACAGGAGCATCAATCCTTTTAACTAACGGTCGACAGGTTGATATGCGCGTTCAGGCCGCAGATTCATATGGGGCCATGCTTCAGTATTTTACCGGTTCAAAGAATCATAATATTAAACTTCGAACATTTGCACTTACCAAACACAAATCACTTTCCGAATACGGAATAAAAACTTCGCGTGGATTAAAGAAATTTGAAGACGAAAAGGATTTTTATCATGAACTTGATATGGATTGGATACCACCGGAACTTCGTGAAGACAAAGGAGAAATTCAAGCTGCTATTGGCCACAAACTTCCACATCTCGTTGAAGATAAAGATATTAAAGGCGATCTTCATATTCATACGTCGTATGATCTTGACTCTTCGCATGATCTTGGGGATAGCGATATCACCGAAGTGTTAGATACTGCATCTATACTTGGATATGAATACATCGGCATAAGTGATCATAATCCAAGTACGGGAAATCATACAGAAAAAGAAATTATTAGCATCATGAAGAGGCGTAAGGAGTATTATGAGAACAAATATACCTCATGGAAGAAAAAGAACAATAAAGATGTTCAATTATTTATAATGTTGGAAATTGACATACAACCTGATGGCGAACTTGCGCTCCCAAATGAAGCTTTTGAGTATATTGATGCTGCAATAATATCTGTTCACTCTAGTTTTCAGCAATCACGAAAGGATATGACAAAACGAGTTATTAAAGCAATGCATGCGCATCCAAAAATTCGTATTTTCGGGCACCCAACCGGACGATTACTCACGAAACGTGAAGAATATGAGCTTGATTGGAAGGAAATATTTGCTATTTGTAAACAAAAGAATATTGCTTTGGAAATCAATTCGCATCCGTACAGACTCGATTTACCGGACGCGCTTGTGCACGAGGCAGTTTTCAAACAAGTTCCTCTTGTTATTAATTCTGATACCCACGCAATTGATAGTATGCAGTTAATGCCGTATGGTGTCTCTGTAGCCAGGCGAGGATGGGCAACAAAAGATGACATTCTAAATACTCTGTCGTATAATAAAATCAAAGGGTGGCTGATGCCACAAAGGAGGGAAAAAATATGATATTTTATGTTCTTGGAGCAGTTGTACTCATAATTTTATTTATTTGGTCTCTTTATAACTCTCTTATCACGATGTCCACACAAATTGACGAGGCATGGAGTCAGATCGATGTGCAGCTCAAAAGACGCGTTGATCTTATCCCAAACATAGTCGCGTCAGTGAAGGGCTATGCAAAACACGAAAAATCTGTTTTTGAAAATGTGACAAAAGCACGGTCAGCCATGATGAAAGCAGAAACGCCGCAAGCTATGGCAAAAGCAAGTGATGGGTTATCTTCAGCTCTCAAATCTCTTTTTGCTGTTGCTGAAAACTATCCGCAACTTAAGGCAAATGAGAATTTCGTACAGTTACAAAACCAACTGAGCGATACGGAAGATAAAATTGCGTATTCACGTCAATTTTATAATTCAACAGTAACGGACTTTAACGTAAAAGTCCGTGTATTTCCAAATACTATTCTTGCCGGAATGCTTGGATTTAAAGAAAAACCATTCTTTAAAACAGAAGGCGCTGATCGGGAAGCCGTAAAAGTGCAATTCTAATGAGATATTTTTTCGCTGTTTTTGTTGGACGGATAATTTCTTTGGTTAGCATTGTGTTGCATACGGGTGCCGGAGGAACATGGGCTGGTGAAATTGCTCTTCGTATATATCCAAATATCCTCAAACATCTCTCATCAAGACTTAAGGGAATTATCCTTGTTGTTGGTACAAATGGGAAAACGACAACTTCCTTGATGATCAAAAAAATTCTTGAATATCAAGGTCTTCGTGTCGTTCACAATGCTACCGGAGCAAATTTACTTAATGGAATTGTTTCTTCATTGCTCATTTCATCAAAGAAGGATTGGGGTGTGTTTGAAGTAGATGAAAATGTATTTCCGATCGTGCTTGGGCATATTCAACCTTCGATAATAGTACTGCTTAATTTATTCAGGGATCAATTAGATAGATATGGTGAAGTTGACAGCATCGCACGCAAGTGGAAAGAAGCTTTAAGTCAACTCACAGATAAGACTTCAGTTGTTGCAAATGCTGATGATCCGCTCATAACAGCTATTTGTGAAGATCTAAAAGCAAGAAAGTTATACATTGGTCTTGAAAATTCATCGCTTTATCGAAAGGTAATGCAACATGCAACGGATACGATTCATTGTCCAAAATGCGGAACCAGACTTACCTATGGTGGAGTGTATTATTCTCATTTGGGTAAATGGGCGTGCGGGTCATGCGGATTTACTCATCCTGATGTGACACTTTCCATGAAAAATTATCAGTCATCACTTGAGGGAATTTATAATCACTATAACGCTATAACAGCTGCAGCCGTAGGAGAAATTTTTAAAATTGATCAAGCAAGTATTAAAGAAATACTTGCGAGTTTTATTCCTGCATTTGGTCGTATGGAGCACATGACTGTTCGCGGGAGGAACGTTCGTATCGTGTTATCAAAAAATCCAACCGGATTTAATGAATCTTTACAAACATATATACAATCAAAAAATAAAGGTCCAACACTTCTTCTTCTTAATGACAGAATTCCTGATGGAACAGATGTGAGTTGGATTTGGGATGTTGATTTTGAACTTCTTAACGCCCAAAAAAGAGAAATAATTATCTCTGGCGATAGAATGTATGACATGGCTATCAGAATAAAATATGCGATTGACGACATTCATCGTATAACTGTTTCTGATAAATTCGTTCTAGCGCTTGACATTGCTTTATCAAAAGTTCAAAAAAACGAAACATTATGGATTCTCGCAACGTATTCAGCCATGCTTGAGGTCAGGAAACTACTTACCGGAAAGAAAATATTATGAAAAATTCAATTATCATCGGTTGGTTATATCCTGAACTTATGTCAACATATGGAGATCGTGGAAATATTCTTATTCTTAAAAAACGTTGTGAATGGCGGGGTATTGACTGCAAAATTATTCCGATAGATTTTTCTACTAAGATCTTAGATATATCAACTATCAACTTGTTCTTCGGCGGCGGTGCACAAGATCGGCAACAATCACTTCTTATTTCCGATTTACGAAAGCGTATTGGTCCAGGTATGAAAGAAATGATAGATAAGGGAACACCGGGACTATTTGTCTGTGGTGCGCCACAATTATTAGGTCACACATTTATACCTGGAAATGGCGTTATTATGGAAGGTTTACATATCCTTGATATTGACACACGATACAAAGGTGTCAATGGACCAAGATGTATAGGAAATATGATTGTTGAAACTGATTTACTAAAAAGAAAAACTATTGTCGGATTCGAAAATCACGGAGGGCGGACATATCTAGGAACAAGCGCTAAACCGTTTGGAAAAGTGATCATAGGCAATGGAAATAACGGAGAAGATGGTACCGAAGGAGTAGTCTATAAAAATTGCATTGCGACGTATTCCCATGGTCCATTTTTATCCAAGAATCCGCATATGGCTGATTGGATCATTGCAAAAACGCTTGAAGTGAAATATCACAAAAAAATAAAACTAAAACAGTTAGATGATACCTTTGAATGGCAAGCGCATGAAGTTATACTACGCCGATATAATCAATCTTTGGAAAATCTTTCCGGATAATCTCCCAGAATTTCTCTGACAATTTTGTTGAGAATTTACTATATTGTCCACCTTCTGTTTTGCCGCACAGTCTTCGTTCATAATCATGAATCACATCCTGAATTTGTCTTCCTACAAAATTGAATTTTTCCTGCACGATGTTTGGATTCTTTACATATTCTTCGTGCATACGGAAAAACTCATCAAACAATTTTTTGTTTTCATCAATCATTGTTTCATACATAACTTGGTATTGGCGCATACAATTATTTTACGGTAGAATGACTATAGTATGCAATCGAAAAAAATTACAATAGATGTTTCTCATACGGCAAAATTAGCTAATTTACCTCTCACTATTGCAGAGGAGAATTTATTTTCAAATCAACTGTCATCGGTTCTAACCTATGTGCAACAACTGGCTGAAGTAGAAACAAAAGACATTGAACCAACTGCCCAGGTGACTGGTCTTGTTAATGTATTCCGTGAAGACATTATTACACCTGGACTTTCGCAAGAAGAGGCACTCAAAAATGCTCCAGGGGAGTATAAAGGATTTTTTAAAGTGAAATCTATTTTCTAGCGAATATGGATGTAACAAAATTAACAATTAAAGGCGCGATACAATCCTTGAAGAAAAAGGAATATTCATCAAAGGAATTGGTACAAGGATGTTTAGATCAAATTAAGCGTCATGATGCAACTCTTCACGTATTTTTAACAGTTGATGAGAAAACTGCATTACAAAACGCTCAGGAGGCAGATGAATTATTAAAGCAGGATATAACGAAACCTCTATTAGGTATCCCTATCGCCTTAAAGGATTTATACACAACTAACAATCTGCGAACTACCGCTGGATCTAAAATCATCAATAACTATATGCCAACTTTTGATGCTACAGTTGTCACGAAATTAAAAGAAGCTGGGGCAATTATTATTGGAAAAACTAATGAAGATGCCTGGGGACATGGATCATCAGGTGAAAATACAGATTATGAAGCAACACGTAACCCGTATGATGTAACGCGTGTTCCAGGAGGATCAAGTTCAGGATCAGCAGTAGCTGTTGCAACTGGAATGAGTCTTGCTGGTACCGGGACAGACACAGGAAGCTCCATCCGTCTTCCAGCAGCATATTGTAATTTGGTTGGTATGAAGCCCACATACGGTCGTGTATCACGATATGGCATTATTTCCATGGCCTCATCTTTTGACACAATTGGGCATATGACAAAAACAGTGTACGATAACGCGTTATTATATGAAATCACTGCTGGATGTGATCCGAAAGACGCCACGTCTGTCGATGTACCAGTGCCACCGTATACAAAATTACTAGAAAAAGATATCAAAGGGCTTCGCATTGGAATTCCAAAAGAATATTTTGATCTACAGGGTATGCAGAAAGAAATTCAAGAAGTTACACAAACGGCAATGAAGGACTTAGAATCTCTCGGAGTTCAATTTAAGGAGATATCTTTACCACACACATCATACGCAATGGCGTGTTATTACATCCTGGTTCCTTCAGAAATCAGTTCTAACTTGTCACGGTACGATGGGATACGATTTGGTCACATGCGTAATCAATTTGGCGCTGAAGCCAAAAGAAGAATTATGCTTGGTACCTATGCACTAAGTGTAGGCTATTATGAGGCGTTTTATAAAAAGGCTGCCCAAGTTCGAACATGTATTAAAAAAGATTTTGAGAATGCGTTTAAAGAAGTTGATGTGATGATTATGCCTTCGTCGCCAACGATTCCGTTTAAAATAGGGGAAAAAGCTTCAGATCCATTAGCGATGTATTTATCAGATATATTTCTTTGTCCAGTAAACATAGCTGGAATACCAGGTCTCTCTGTTCCCTGTGGATTTACTCAGCAACTACCAGTAGGCATGCAAATAGTCGGACCTCAATTTTCAGAAGAGCGGCTGTACTCACTTGCTGGTGAGTACGAAAAAATACATGAGTGGTATACACATATACCAAATATAAAATAATTATGAAAAAAATCTACGAACCAGTGATCGGCCTTGAAGTGCATGTAGAACTTAAAACAAATTCGAAAATGTTTTGCGGGTGTCCTGCTGATCATTTTGGAAAAGAACCAAACACACAAACATGTCCGGTGTGCTTGGGTCTTCCCGGAGCTCTTCCTGTTCCAAACAAAAAAGCAATTGAATGGTGTATCAAATTAGGACTCGCGCTTCACTGTACGGTTCCTGCAGAAAGTAAATTTGATAGAAAAAATTATTTCTATCCCGATTTACCGAAAGGCTATCAAATCAGCCAATACGATAAACCGCTGTGTGAAAACGGTTGGATACAAATCAATGATAGAAAGATTCGTATTCGACGTGTTCATCAAGAAGAAGATACGGGGAAGTTACAACACATAGAAGCGGAAGGGCAACAAGTGACGCTCGTTGACTTTAACAGAAGTGGTGTTCCACTCGTTGAGATTGTCACTGAACCGGATTTTCATACGATCGATGAAGTCGATCAATATGTAAAACAAATTCGGCGGATTATCCGTTATCTTGATATATCCAATGCGGATATGGAAAAAGGAAGTATGCGGTTAGAACCATCCATCTCGCTTCGAGTGTCGGGATCCGATGAATTACCAAACTATCGGGTTGAACTAAAGAATATCAATTCATTTCGTTTTGTTCGCAAAGCTATTGAATTTGAAATCAAAAGACAATCAGAAATTCTTGATCTAGGAGAAACGATAGTTCAACAAACACGAGGATGGAATGAAAGCAAACAAGTGACCTTACCTCAACGGGAAAAGGAAGAAGCGCATGACTACCGGTATTTTCCGGAACCGGACATTCCACCAATGCGATTTACAAATGTATTTGTTGAGGGTATACGAAAGCAAATACCGGAATTACCAGATGCAAAGAAAAGCAGATTCATGAAAACGTACAATATGAATGAATCAGTTGCTGATATTTTAATCCAAGAAAAAGAACTGGGTGAATATTTTGAGAAAACCGTTCGTTTAAGCCAAATACCGCCCGTAATAATCGCAAATGCACTTGTCAATCAATCTATGGATATACAAAATGTAAAACCAGAGGAATTTATTAATGTAATCAATAAAAAACAACAAGAAAAACAGGTTGATACTGGAGTTGTAGAGACAGCAATAGAGGCTGTTATAGCTTCAAACGCAAAAGCAATAGAGGATTATAAAAAAGGAAAAGTTTCAGCCCTGATGTTTTTAATTGGCATGGTTAAACGAGAACTTAAAGGAAAAGGCGATGCAACCACTATAGAGATAGAGTTAAAAAAGCGATTAGCTTAATATATGGCAGATTTTGTTCATCTTCATACACACAGCGAATTTTCACTTCTTGATGGATTGGGAAAACTCGATTACCTTATTGAAAAAGCAAAACTATTAGGTATGGACAGCCTAGCCATTACCGATCATGGAGCAATGTATGGCAGTTTTAAGTTCTACATGAAGGCAATTGCGGCCGGCATTAAACCAATTATTGGAGTTGAAACGTATGTGACACGGCGAAGCAGACTTGATAAAGAAGGAAAAGTGGATACAGACCCTTATCACCTCGTTTTGCTTGCAAAAAATGCCGAAGGCTACAAAAACCTCATGAAGCTCGTAACAATTGCTCATCTTGAAGGATTTTATTATAAACCAAGAATTGATTTTGAAACCCTTAAAAAGTATCACGATAACCTTATTTGTCTCTCTGGTTGTATGCAGGGACAATTATCGCAACTTCTTCTTCGGGATGAAGTGAAAGAAGCCGAAAGCATTGCAAAAAAGTATGCAGATCTTTTTGGGCCGGATCATTACTACATTGAAATCCAGAGACACGAAAAATTACCTGAACTTGAAGAAGTAAACAAAAAGTTAATTGCTGTTGCACGGAAATTAAGTCTTCCCATCGTTGCGACCAATGATATCCACTATGTGAATGCAGATGATGCGGAAGCGCAGGACATTCTTTTGTGTGTGCAAACACAACACACTATTTTAGAACCGCATCGTCCGCTCTCTATGATATCAACCCCAGATTTTTATATGAAAAGCCCTACGGAAATGAAAGAATTATTTGCTGATATT
>Ga0209518_1002762_pt1 | contig 15905 bp, 14 predicted proteins | sample RifGroB1_FD_183993 | JGI IMG/M metagenome (GOLD analysis project Ga0209518, IMG submission 183993) | Groundwater microbial communities from Rifle, Colorado, USA - Groundwater B1 (SPAdes) (version 2) | ecosystem: Environmental > Aquatic > Deep subsurface > Groundwater | place: Rifle, Colorado...
CGTAGTTTCAATAATAGGAACAACTGGAATTATAAAAAACGCCGTCGACATTATCTCAACAGCAGTAAACAACACATGAATTTTCTGGCTCAGCGCAGTTCTCGCAATAATTGTAATAATTATAATGCAAAAACTCGGAAAGTTAGTTGGAGTAGAAATTGAAAAAATGAAAAAAGAATCTGAAAAAGAAAGATTATCAAGGTCAAAAAAAGCAATCAAAACTTCTGGCAAACTCGCAGAAAAAGAATTGAAAGGAAGATGATAAATTATTGTTTCAAATATTCTTGAGGATTAAAAACGGCATTATATTCATCTTGAGTAATAAAACCATACTCTAAGAGTAAATCTATTTTGGTTTTATAAGTCGGATTATAAAATTGAGAATTTTCGTCAATTAATTCATATCGTTGAAAAAATCCTGGATCGCCAACAACCTTTTCTCTAAAGGTAGCTATATCTTCTTGAATATTACTAGATCCATATGGCCGAATAAATCCTCCATATGGAAAGTTAATGTTTTTATACAATCCTTTATTTTCTAAATAATTTTTGTAGTTTAAAATATCTTTATTTGTATAGTCCCATCCAATAGTATTACCCATTAGGGACATCTGCACATAATCAATATCTTTATATGGTTTAGACATTGACTTGACCCAAGGACCATCAATAAATCCCGATTGATCCCCTTTTTTTATAAACGAATCCTGATTAAGTTGATAATGAATTCCATGACCTGCCTCATGGATAATACTCTCGTATTGTTCTAAGTTGTAATGTTCATTAGTTGTAATATATAACTCCTTTGATAAAGGATCATAAAATCCTGCTCCAAAACTTTTCGTGTCCTCTTCTTTTCCAATTATCTTGACAGAAATAGTTCCCTCATAAGCCATATCCGGATTTTGTTCATAAACATCAATCAAGGTTCTTATTACTTCTGGATTTTTAATCTCCCTCCCTTTAAAAGAAAGTTTTTTTCCAGTTATTCTTTCAAATTCTTCAATAGTAGGATAATTATAGCGCAAGTCGGTAGAAGCTTTTTTCTTATAAATTGATTGAGCATATCTTTCATCCGAAATTCCAGTTTGTTCGCCATATGGAACCGTCGCTATTCCCTTGAAATTTGAAATAATATAACTTTCGTCCCTATATCCATTTTCTGAAGTAGAATCTTTTACCAATAATTCAACAGGACTCGTAGAAGTATCTGCAATATCTTTTGCTCCAGACCCAAGAATCGCACTTTTTTTAATTAAAACTTCTCTATTTTGAGTATAAAATGCTTTATTATCTTCATCTAAAATAAAATCTCCGCCCACAATCATTTTTGGAATTTTATTAGATGAATCTCTATTTTCTAACTCAAGTGAAAAATTTTTTTTAGCCCTTATTTGAAAATTATCGTATTCATCAACTTTTGCATAAGGATTTCCCTCAAGAAAGGATATTTCAAAATCACTTCCTTCCGCTTTTAATTTATTCTCTCCAAGAACAACCCAATCTTCATAATTATCTAAATTTCCAGAAGATTCAGTAATAAGCAAATTTCTCCCGGTTGAAAATGATAAACCCTTCTTAACACCAATTGTATTTTTTCCTAATAAAAATCCTTCATCAACAATACTTACCTCCCCAAAAGGCGGTGGAGAAATATCTTCTTTCGACAACCAATCAACACTCTTGACTTCCAAATCATCTATCTTAAAATTAAGCCCTTTTACTTTATTTCCTTCTATTAATATTCTATTGCCTAAATTTTCTCCAAGAGTTATTTCTTTTTCATTCAAAAAAGAAAATTTATCTCCATCAGTAATCTTCTCAGATAACTTCAATGCCTCGCCACTTTTTCCCCAAACATTTAATACTCCTTTATTATAAATCACCCTTGTTCCTTTTTTAATATCAATCTTTCTGTTGTCAAAAATGAAAGAGGTGTCATCACTTGCTGTCAAATCAGCTTCTATAATATTTCCATCCCTGTTAAGTTTCAAATATGCATCAGAATCGCCGGGTTTAATATTCTCAAATCTATCCCCCTTAATCACTGCATATCCTTCTCCTTGATTAAAATTAATTAAACTACTTTCTTCTTCTCCAACAAACTTAACATTCTTTCCAAAGATATCTCCTTCTATTTCTTTTATCAAATCATTAAACTTTACTTCCTTGTCAAAGAATTGAATACTTCCTGAAATAATATTTCCCTCTTCATCTAATTGTAAATCATTTTCTAACTTAGCACCCGAATCTAAATATTCCTCAACTTTATTATTAATTAATATCGCTCTTGCTGATTCTGGACTAATCTTAGCTAAATCATTAAGAGTTTTTCCTTGAACAACAGAAACAATTTTTCCCTCAGAACATGAAAGTGGTTCAGCACCACAAACAATATTATTAACCAATAGTGCAGATTCAGGTTCAACTATAGTTAATCCTCCTTCTTCTATTGTTGCAAAAACCTCTGCAGAAATAATTGACAATTGAAAAATTAAAAATAAAACAAACAATAATAAAAAACTTCTTTTCATTTTATCGCAAACCTCCACTCATAAGACTCATCATTTAACTTATAATTCTCATCGGTGATGGTGAATATTGTAGAATCGCCATAATCAATCAATTCTATATTTACACCATATTCTTCTCCAAGTTCATATAAACAACTAATGCAAATTTCATTATTATTTTGTTGTTCTGAAACAATCTCTTCAGAAATCTTAAGATAATCAGTAATTCTTAATTTAATCTCCGAAGAAAAATCCTTAATCTCGTAAGATGTTTGAGATTTAGTTACACTAATGGGATAAGTTAATTTCAATTCAACTCTTTCATCTTCTATAATAGTTTCAACATTATCCAATCTTGAAGTTATATTCTCATATTGATCTTTAAAATCTTTAAAATTAAGAATACAATAAGATAATTCCTGATTCACAATAAATGAAATTTGAGATTCCACGATATCAACAGAAGGTATTTGTTCAGTTCCGTCAATCAAATAATAAGGAGCATTGCCAACAAAACTTTCATCGTCAGTAAAAACATAACCGCCATTTTCTCCAACATCAACCAAAGCATTTTCTCCAGTATTTTCTAAACAACTTGTCACAAAATCATAAACAGGAGCAACTTGAGGATTTACACCTTGATAATTAAAATAATTATCCCTATAAATAAGAAATAAAATTACTCCAGTTACAATCAAAACAGCAACAATTATAAAAATTGTAACTTGCCCTCTTTTTTCCATAATACAAGACAGATAATTAATTTATATATTTTTCTCTCTCAAAAACTCTTCAATTTCTTCAACCACAATCTTTAAATAACTATATATACTATGTATATACATGGAAGAGCAAATATCAAGAAAAGTCATGAGTATTGGCAACGGCGCTCATATTTTCGTTCCGAGGGAATGGCTTCATGAAATAGTATACATTACAAAGCCAAAACAATCTCTCAACGACAAAATCCTGTCAATAATCTCTCCTCACTTTGAGAATATCAAGGGAGTTTATCTTTACGGCTCAAGAGCAAGAAACGAGCACGAAAAAGATTCAGATATCGACTTATTCATAATAACCTCAAAAAAAATTAAAATAAAATCGAAAAGCTTTGAGATAATCTCCATAAATGAAAATGAAATAGAAAAAGCAATCAAACTTAATCCTATTCTTATTTATTCAATTCTTTCAGAAGCGAAGCCAATAATAAACTCTTCATTATTGGAAGAATTAAGAAACAAATATAAGCCAAAGCTGAGAGATTTTGCCGAATTTTTAAAAGACACTCAAAAATTAATAAAAATAAATAAAGATATTTTGGAATCAGAGAAAGAAAAAAATACAAATGAAGGAGTGCCTTATTCTATAATCTTGAGACTAAGAGGAATCTTTATAATTAATCATCTTTTAAGTGAGAAAACTTGCAGCAACAAAGAGTTCAGAGAATGGATTAAAAATGATCTGCCCAATATTAATTTAAAATCAGTTTATCTTTCATATAAAGCAGTAAAAACAAACTCAAAAACACCGGAAACAAAAACAAATGATTTGAAACAGCTTTTAAACTTATTAGAAAAAGAAATAGAGAAATTGCTCAACAAGTTAAAATAAAATGGCAAAAAGAAATAAACGCCTAGAGAAAGGAATTGATTCTTTGGAGAAGCAGATTCAAATTCACGAAAAAAGAAAAGAAAAAGCTGTTGAACTCGGTCAAGAAGAATTAGTGAATTACTACGAAAAAGAAATTTTATCTTTGAAAAAGAACAAAAAGAAAAAAGAAGAAATTAGAGGCAGATAATTAATGTAGGTGATTATAGCATTTTAGCGCCAATCTTTCTCAATCAATTTGAATAAAAGTTTTAAATAGTTATTTTACTAATAAATTTAACTAATAAAAGAGATAAAAATGAGATTAGAAAAAAGACGTGAACATTCCAATAAGGGAATTCGCGCCCCGACTTCGGTTGTTAGTGAGATGAGTATGTTAGCGAAGTCAAAGCGTTCTACTTCCGTCCTGACTTCAGTTATTGATGGGAATATGGGTCTAAAGTCAAAACGCTCTACTCGCGATTTTGCCCATCAACCCCTGCTTACACCCTTATCACAAAAACGTTCGCAAGCAGCGATGGAATTTTTGATGACTTATGGCTGGGCAATTCTTGCAGCGATAATTGTTATAGCTGTTCTTGCAATATATTTTAGGCCAGGTAATTTAGTGCAGAACCAGTGTATTCTTAGTGCGCCGTTTAATTGTTATGCTGGGGTTGTTTCCACAAATGGAATTACTTTGGAAGTGAAAAATGGTGCAGGGCAGTCTTTGAAAGTTCAAATGGTTGAGGTTGATGGATGCGGTACATATACACCAAATCCCATTATTTATCCAGGCGGGTTACTTATAGCTGATCAAAGTTTAACGACATTCGTAATTGATTGTATATTAGAATCAGGGGATAAATTTCAAGGTGATATAACGATTACATATATAAAGATTGGAAGCGGATTAGCATTGACGTCACCAGGAACAATTGCCGGCACTGTTTTGGGTGATGATGTTGGCGGGGCGGTATGCACAGACAGCGACGGAGATAAATATAATGTGACTGCATTAGGATGTGGGATTGCAGATTGCGACGATACTAATATTAATGTAAATCCCGGAGCGACGGAGATTTGTGGAAATGGAATTGATGAAGATTGTGTTGGAGGAGATGCAGTTTGTTCTGTTCAATGTAATGATTTAATTGACAACGATGGAGATACTTTCATTGATATGGGTGATGCAGGTTGTTCTTCTCCAAGCGATGATGATGAAAATAATTGTGGTAATGCAATTTGTGAAAGTGGAGAGATTACATCATGTCCTGGAGATTGTACTGGAGGAGTTCCATTAAATGGACATTATATAACTACAATAGGGAATGGAAATCAAAATGGTAGTGATTGGAGTAATTCATGGAGTATAGCAACTATTAATTGGGCAAGTGTTCAACCTGGAGATATTGTTTATTTGGCTGGAGGAGATTATGGTGCAACAATTTTAGATGTTAATATTGATGGAACACCTGCACAAGATGTTATAATAAAAAAAGCAACAGCTTCGGAAACTGCAGGAGTACCTGGATGGCAGGCATCTTATGCGAATGTAGCATTATTCAATGAAATAAGTTTAGTAGGAGATAATTATGTGACATTGGATGGAGCTGAATGGGGTGGAATTAAAATAACGAAAGGACAAACAATATATACAGGTCAAGTAATCAATGTCGGCTCATCAACAGATACAACAATAAGAAATGTAGAACTTGCAGGTCCAATTGATTTATGCAATACTGGAAGGGCATTGGCGGTTGGAGGGGATGGCAGGGCAGATAATTTAGTTTTAGATAAGATGTATATACACGATTTTATAATAGCTGTAAGATTAGAAAATCACAACGGAATATTAATACAAAATTCAGATTTTATAGGTAATAATAATCCCCCAGCAGGTTGCACTCAACATGGAGAAGATGTTGCATATTTTGGAGAAATAGATAATATAGTTCTAAGAAATAACAAATTTTACAGGGATGATGGAGATGGAGATGCTTTGAATAACGGAGATAGTTTAAGTTTTGCGGGAAGAGGAGCCGGAATTTTAGGAAAGCCAGAAATTTATAACAATGCTTGGTATAATATAAAATATGCTATTTATGAGAATAGTGATAGGTTTGGAGGAGATGGAACTAATGGTTCAATTGAAGGAATGATAGTAAGAGGCAATACTTTTGCCTTTGTTAGAACTGCAATTGCAATTAGTACAATAAGTGTTGATATTGAAAATAATTTGTTCTGTAATCTTGATGATTTTATGAATTTATCAACCGGAAGAGTTGCTTACGCGACAGGTATCGCAAATCCTAATGCTCATTCAGGAAACGCATTTTGTTTTGATTCAAGATATGCTTATCCTTTTGGAACTGATGGACAGGTTATACCGGCTCCAGTAAATCCATTTGTATTTGCCAATTCTGTTAATCCTTCTGCTGTAGATTTACATTTAACACTTGCTACAAATCCTGTAACAGTTACTTTCCCTTCTCCATATAATACAGATTTAGATGGAACTTCAAGGGGTTCAGATGGAACTTGGGATAGGGGTGCTTATGAATTTTAAAATGAGAAAGAAATATTTTCATTTCAATTAAGTTTATAAGTTTGAAAATTATATTTAGATAATGACAGAGGTGGCGCCAATTACTTATGAGGAGAGAAAATATCCTATGTTTGTAACGTGGTTTATTGTTGGAGTGTTTATATTTTTTATTTTATTAATTGTTTTTTTAATTTACTTTTTTTTGTTTAAGGGTTCTGGTAATTTATATCGAATAGAGCTTGAAAGTTTGACGCAATCATTCGAAGTTGTTTCGCGTTCTGTTAAGTTTGATGGAGAATTTTTAAAATTTGAAGTTAAGAAAAATCCAACTTCAAGAGAAGTTATTGGAATAAATTATAATATTCAAAACTCGTCTCAGAATTATACTCATCTCCAATATATTGATTTTGCAGATAATGAAACAAAAGAAATAAATATTAGCATTGGAAATTTTTTAAATGATATTAAGAAAGTAAGTATTTTGCCTGTCTTTAAATTAGATAATGAATTTGATTGTGGCAATGGATTGATTCAACCAAATGGTGGGGAGTTTTGTGATGATGGGAATATTAATAGCGGGGATGGCTGTTCAAATATGTGCGAAGTTGAGGAGAATTGGGGATGTTATGGACAGCCGAGTATTTGTTCTCAACAAAATTGCGGCAATGGCGTGAGAGAAGGTTTGGAGGAATGTGATGGAAATGATCAAGGAGGAGAAACTTGTCAGACTTTAGGTTTGGGAACAGGTTTGTTGAGTTGTTATCCTTTAAACAGCGAGGAAAGTGAAGGATGTAAATTAGATATTTCTTCCTGCAGTTTGCAATCAGTTTGCGGCAACAATATTCAAGAAGGAACAGAGAAATGCGACGGAACTGATTTGGATGATGAGACATGCGATTCATTAGGTTATGGAGCAGGAACATTATCATGTATTGGTTCAAATTTAATAAATAAATGTAATTTTAATTTGTCGGCTTGTACAGGCTGCGGAAATGGGGTGAGAGAAGGTTTGGAGGAATGCGATGGAAGTGATTATGGCAGTGAAACATGTGAGAGTTTAGATTTGGGAACAGGAAATTTAATTTGCAATCCAAGCGGTGGTGCAAATGAATGTAAAATTGTAACAAGCGGCTGCAGCAGTGTTCCAGCTTGCACAGACAGCGACGATGATAAATATAATGTTTCTTTAGCTGGATGCGGGATTGCAGATTGCGATGATACTAATATTAATGTGAATCCAGGAGCAACTGAAATTTGCGGAGATGGTTTAGATAATGATTGTATTGGAGGAGATGCGATTTGTGCTCCAAGCGGTTCGATTCCTGTCGCGTATTATTCTTTTGACGTCGATGAAAGCGGGACAGGAATTATTAGTGATGATATTGGAAGTAATAATGGAGCTTTATTCGGTGCAACATGGACATCTAGTGGGAGAAGCGGCGGAGCTTATAGTTATGACGGTGTTGATGATTATATTGATTTAGGAACAAGTTCTTTTAATATTTTAAGTAATAATGAGTTTACAATTGCTGTTTGGATTAATCCTACATCACAAGAAGGCGAAGCTATTGATTCAATAATTTCAAGAGGACAGTATGTTTATCCATTTTCAATTCAATTAGATAATCAAAATAAGTTGAAGGGTGGAGCAAGAACAAGTGGAGCAAGCCCTTATGTTTTCAGTTCTTCACCTATTGTTTATGGAAATTGGATTCATGTAGCTTTGTCTTTTACGAATGGAAATTTATCATTGTATGTTAATGGGATTCCAGATTCTTCAATTGTAAAATCAGGAGCTTTGTCTACAACATCTGCGAATACAACTATTGGCAAGCTTCATAATGCAGGTTATTATTATCATGGTGTGATTGATGAAGTTAGAATTTATGATGAAAGATTGACGTCTGCGGAAATTAAAAGTTTATATGATGGTTATGTTTTATTATCTCCTTCTCAAGAAGAAATCGAGGAAAAAAGTTTGTTTGAGAAATTTATTGAATGGTTTAGGAAATAAAATTTGGCTGTTTCGCAAAAATTAATGGCTTCTACTTGCGTCTTGACTTTGCTATTGATAATTCAAATTAGTCAAAGTCAAAACACTCTACTCACGCCCACGCCTTGTCATCAGTTTCCCATATTAGTTCAAGGCGTAAACGCTCGGTCAGACTTCGTCACTGCTCGCGACCCCACTCCACCACCATCGCGCGAGGAACCCAAACGTGAAATCGCTCGTCTCCGCTAAGAAATTGTTAATCCAAAATGAAGACAACCTGCGGTTTTCTCTCACACACTTTTCCCTTAGATTAGATGTTGTTATCATTTTTCTCGACGGAAGAATCTGGCGAAGCCGATTTTGAAGTCGCAATAAATCTTCGAGCGTGAGCGAGAGGTAATTTCCGGTTGCCCTTCGACATATGTCAGTTGCTTACACAAAAATATTTTTATTCTACTAAACCGAGTTAATGTTACTTTTGTATCTTTGTAATGATAATCCAATTCATCGTCGGTAAAATTTATGTTATAAGAATGATTGAGTAATGCAAATAAACTACCTATAAGGAGCCACAAGATAATATTTTCAAGTTTTAAAACTGAAGTTAAATTCTCACTATCGATAAAACAAATTAAAAAATGTCGTTTATTTCAATTGTTGTCATGGTAACATAATTACGGTTAAGCACAAAAAATATTTTCATCGTAAGTTTTAAATAGTCATTTATCGAATATATATTATTAAATATATAGAAGTTGAAAAGGAGGTAAGAATGAAAAGAGAAAAAAGAGGAACTCGCGCTCTGACTTGTGTTAGGGATAAAGAGATGCAACTCACGAAGTCAAAACGCTCGCAAGCGGCTATGGAGTTTTTGATGACTTATGGCTGGGCAATTCTTGCGGCGATTATTGTGATTGCAGTTATTGCAATTTATTTTAGACCAAGTTCTTTGGTTCAAAATACTGTTGTTGTTAATGCTCCTTTTTATGGTATTGGAACTTCAGTTGCTGCAACTCAAATACAAGTTGAGGTTAGAAATAATGGCGGAGAGGATTTGACATTGGCTGCTACACCTGCATCATTAACTTTTAAGACACCTAGTACTGGTGTTTGTACAACTATTGCATCAGTGCCTGCTACTGACGTGCCTTCTGGTTCAACAGCGATAATAACTTTTAGTGGCTGTACTGGGTGGGGTTCTGGTGATACTGTTAGTGCAGATATTGAAATAACATACACGAGGCCAGATAGTACATTACCTTTAAAATCAACAGGAAGTCTTTCTGGAAAAGCATCTTAATTTTATTTTTATTTTTATTATTTTTATATTGTATTTGTTTTCTTATTTGGATTGAGTATCTCCGATGAGTTTTAGTCATTTTCAAGAGAGAAAGATTAACTGCTCATTATATTCGCAGATTTTTGTTAATAATTAATATAATTCGACGAGTGTTAAGCGAGCGTTTATGTTTTGACAATTTTAAACATTAATAACAAAGCGTGGGCGCGAGTAGAGGAGTGAATTTTACTCTTCAGATTAAAAATGGATAAGGTGTATGGTATTTGGTTTGTCATAATTCTTTATGAGTATCGGAGATACTAGGATTAAGGATAAATTTATATAGTTCTTGGTTTTAATTTTGATATGAAAAAGAGAAGAGAGAGTTGTTCTCGAAAAGCAACTCCCGTCCTGACTTCAGTTATTGATGGGAATCTGAGTCTAAAGTCAAAACGCTCGCAGGCAGCGATGGAATTTTTGATGACTTATGGCTGGGCAATTCTTGCAGCGATAATTGTTATAGCTGTTATAGCTTTATATTTTAGGCCAGGTACTTTGGTTCAAAACCAGTGTATTCTTGGTGCGCCGTTTAATTGTTATGCTGGAGTTGTTGATGCTACTGGAGGAGTTCAGATAGAAATTGCGAATAATGGGGGAGAAGATGTAACAATAACAGGTTTTGCAGTTGAGGGATGTGTTCCACAAACAGCTGTTTCGCCCGCGCTGCCAGATAGTTTGGATGCTAATGGGAAAAAAGTTTATACACTTGATTGTGATTTAAGCAGTCAGATTGGAGAAAGATTTGATGGTGAGATAGATGTTTCTTATACAAGACCAAATAGCAATTTACCATTAACAATTTCTGGAAAGATTGTAGATGAGGTTTAGGAGAGCTGATGGTTTTGTAATATAAACTTAAAAGCGAGAAGAGATGGAAAGATTATCAGGGAAAAGATAATTTGAAGTATTCTATGAATAAATATGATTTTAGATTATTGAGTTCAGACAAGAAGAAAGTTCTTGTCGAAAAAGGTTCGTATACAAAAGTTATGAAAAGGTTCAGGCAGATTGAGTTTTTTGAGAGGAAGAAATAGGTTCGCTAACACTCACTTATTATTTACGCTTCGCATCCTGCTTCGCTTGGATGCTTCGCGATGGAAGAATTGTGAAGATGAAAAGATTCTTAAGATATTGTTATTGGTAAAGTTTATAATGAAATGATGCTCAATTTTAAAACTGAGTTAACTTAATATAATTGTTGCGTAGCAACGAGCGTGTCTAAAAATAGTTTTTTCTAATAACTTATTCCGACGCAATTTCATAGTCCCACCATCCACTCCCCTACCACCCGCCCGAGTAGTTAGTGAATTAATGAAATTGCGTCGGTAAATAATCTTATATTGAATGAATTATTAGACACGCTCCGCAGCAACCTAACTTCAAAATAAGATGTGATAATTTTAAAAACTCATTCTTCTTAATGTTTTTATGAAAATCCTTACATTACATTCAGATTATATTTCATTTAAGCCGTTGAAAAAAGCTTTGAAGAGTATTGCAGAGCTTTCTGAGGTTGAGAAGCTTGGAAAGAAAATTGAAGATGTTCTGGTTGTTTTGACTGCGGTAGAGAAGGGCGATGATGTTAAAGATACCTTGAAGAAATATGTCGAGAATGTAAAAGATATTGCGAAGCAAGTTAATGCAACGAATATTGTTCTTTATCCTTATGCGCATTTGTCAAGTGATTTGGCGCTGCCTGATATTGCTCAAGAAATATTTAAAGGCGCTGAAAAAGAATTGAAAAAAGTTAAAGGAATAAATGTTGAGAGAGCGCCGTTTGGTTATTATAAAGAATTTGAATTGAAAGTTAAGGGGCATCCATTGAGTGAGTTGTCGAGGAGTTTTGGAGCTGGAAAGAATTTTTCAGAAACTGGAAGTGTCCCACCCAAATCTGAATCCCACCCTAAAGGAAGTGAAGTAGTTAATCAGGAAAAAGAGGTTGATGTGAAAAATTTACTTCGTTCATTAGGAAAGTCAACTCTTGACAGAAGCAAGTTGAAGCAAAACGACCATAGAATTCTTGGAATGGAAATGGATTTGTTTTCTTTTAATGAGGCCGCTCCGGGAATGGTATTTTGGCATGATTCTGGCTTGATTATTTATAATGAGTTAATTAATTTTATGAGAAATGAATTGCGCAAGGAAAGTTATAAAGAGATTCGGACGCCGGAGATTCTTGATAAGAAGCTTTGGTTGATTTCCGGACATTGGCAAAAGTATAAGGAGAATATTTTTTTGAGCAGTTATGAGAATCGGGAGTTTGCGTCAAAGCCGATGAATTGTCCTGGCGGACTTTTGGTTTTTAAAAATCAGCCGAAGTCGTATAAGGAATTGCCGCTGCGAGTTGCAGAGTTTGGAATTGTTCATCGTCAGGAATTGAGCGGTGTGTTGGCTGGTTTGTTTAGAGTTATAGAATTTACACAGGATGATGCGCATATTTTTTGTTCGGAGAAACAGATAGAAAGTGAAGTTAAGAAAATTCTTGAGCTGATGGATATGATTTATTCTAAATTTGGATTTTCGTATAGTGTTGAATTGTCAACTCGGCCAGAAAAGAGAATTGGAAGTGATAAGATTTGGGATAAAGCAGAAAATGCGCTGGAGAATGTTCTTAAGAAAAATAAAATAAATTTTAAGTTGAATAAAGGCGACGGCGCGTTTTACGGGCCGAAGATTGATTTTCATATTAAAGATTCTTTGAATCGAAATTGGCAGCTTGGAACAATACAACTTGATTTTTCTATGCCAGAGAGATTTGATATTGAATATATTGATAGTGATAATAAACGAAAAAGGCCAGTGATGATTCATCGTGCGATTTTGGGAAGTGTTGAGAGGTTTATTGGAATTTTACTTGAACACACAAATGGGAGATTGCCGACGTGGCTTGCGCCGATTCAAGTTAGGGTTTTGAATTTTACTGACAGAAATACAAAAGCTGTCGAGAAGTTCACAAAAAAGTTGAATGAAGTAGGAATTAGGGCTGAAAGTGATTTACGCTCAGAGCCTCTTGGAGGAAAAGTTAGAGACGCAGAGTTGATGAGGATTCCGTATATTTTAACTATCGGAGATAGAGAAGAAAAAGACGGAACAGTTTCAGTTAGAATTAGGGGAGATAAAAAACTTAAGACGATGAAAGTTGATGAGTTTGTTGAGATGATTAAAGAAGAGATAAAAGAAAGAAAATAATAGCGCTCACTCCAAAGTCGTTCGCTTTTGAAGAATTTTCTTCTCTTGCAAATTCGTTATCCCACCACCGACTCCCCAACCACCCACCCGAGGCGTTAATGAATTAACGAATTTGCTTGAGTTATGAAGTGGCTTCAAAATCGGACTTCGTCACGATTTTTTCGCTTGACGGAATGATAATGTAAAAAATATATTTGAATCGTGAGAGTTAAGAAAGTTGGTGAGAGGAAATGAAAATCTAATACCATAATTTTTAAATAGTTCTTTTTTATTATAATTAAATGAATTTAGGAGAATTTGTAAACCAGATACTCGGAATAGAAAAGAAATATGAGTCTGTTGATGCTGAATATTTGGGAAATGGGGTATTCACTTTGTCTGTTGAAAGAGATAGTAGAAAAGTTATTTATAATAGTCAGGAAACATATTCTATAACATCAACAAGCCCTTTTCTGAGTCTCTTTAGCAAAAGACTTGGTGGTCCAATGGAAGAAGAAAGAATTGTACCTAGTATGACTATTGAAGATAATGAAAAAAAAGAAACCGCATACATACTCTATGATAAAGAACATGGTACTATATTTGTAAGAATACAAAAAGAAAATCAAATACCTTTGCAGATACAAAAAGATGGAGGTCAAGTCTTATGTAGTGATTCATCTATGAGTGATGAAACAGCATCAGTGATTGCTTCAAATTATGTAAATATCTTTAGAAGACAGCAAAAATTACTTGATATAAAAACTCATGAGAAGAGAGCATTAGAGATAACAATTCAACAGTATTCTGTTATTGGAAGTTAAGAATAATTATTTTATGGTTGAGTCTTTGTTTTGATAATTTTTATAAACTCCTTTCTTCTTTCAAAATTATGAACATTCAATTCTTTATAGAGAAACTCAAAGGAAGCGAAGAATTCAAGAAATTCAAAAAAGAAAATCCTAAATCTTATTTGACGTCGTGTTTTATTACTTTAGACATTGAAGGCAAAGGCAAAACTAATGAGTATCATCTAGATTTTTTTGTTCCGATTGACGAAGGGAGTGATAAAAAATTCGGCGATTGGTGGAGTTTTAAACTTGAGGACGGAGTGAAATTGATTCCCCTGAATAAAGCAGGGGTTAATGAAGTTGACGAGAAATATATTCCGGATTTTGTTAAACATCCGCCTAAACTCGGAGGAAAATCGTCTTTAGAGTTTTCTGAAATTGAAACTATTATTGAATCTGAAATGAGAGACAAAGACTTCAACAACAAAATTCAAAAGATACTTATGGTGTTGCAGGAAATCGACGGAAAAGAAATTTATACCTGCACTGTTTTTATTTCTGGTTTTGGATTATTAAAAGTTGTGATTGAAGATATGCTTGACGGCGGCGGAAAGATTAATTTTTTTGAGAAAAAGAGTTTTTTTGATATGATTAGAAGGAAATAGTTGCTTCGCCTAACTGCTCAATTATAGCGTGGCTCAAAACTGGCTTCGTCAATGAAAACCACCAGCGGGTTTCTCAATTCGCAAGCCCACTCGCCTTTGGTTTTGAGGCGACACTTGTGAACATCGCTCACACTTCCTGCAACCAGACTTCGTCAAGTTTTTCGTGGGAAAAGAGATGAATGTAAAAATTCTTAATGAAATATTGTGAGATAATCGTTTATGATAATCTGTTGTTCAATTTTGAATTGGGTTAATAATCTTTAGATCAGCTTGTTATTTGTGCTATATTGTTTTTGACTATAATAATTCTTAAATAGTCTTTTTTATGAAATTGATTATGTCAAAAAGAGTTGAGGAAAGAGTTGATGTCGATTGGAATTCAAGTATGCCTTTGAGTTTGCTTCCTGAAGATATTCAAGAATATTTTAGAGAGCATGCTGGTTTTTTGTATGAAGATTTGAGAACAAAGAAGAATGTGCCGGGTTTAAGAGAACCAAATAAGTGTGGAGAATATTCTCGTTTTAGCGGGCATTTGTTAAGATATCTCGATAAATATAGTCCAACATGGTATAGTGAATTATATGCAGAATATGATCAACCAAGGTCAAGAAAGCGAAGAAATGATAGATTGGAGAAAAAGGAATTTTTGCCGCCTAACCAAGTTAATAGAAAATCAAAAAGGCGTAAGAAAAATACTAGATCTGGTAAAACAATGGGTGTTATTAAAAGAGTTCTTTCATTAGAAGCCTTAGATAGAATTAGAAATGCAAAAGATATAGGATATGTTGAATTATCAAGAGGATTTGTTCCATCCAGGGGAAGATACGACATGATTTATAGAGAGTTAATCTTTGAACATTTGACTGATGGATTTAAATCAGATAGTGTCGAGGCATGGCCTGCAAGAAAAGTAGTTAATTATTTTTCAAGGAATGGAAAGAAATGAATATAGAAATTTTTATTAACTCTTAAATAATCTATTTATTGTGGTAAGAGGGCATAAACCAAGTGAAGCGAGCAAGAGAAGTTTGCACAATCTTTTTGAAAGGCATTTAAGCGAACAAGCTGAATCTGAAGTTGATAATCCTAATTTGAGATATGAAGGACCATTTAATTCTCGACGTTATGTAAATAAAATTATGGGAGAAATAGGCAGAGATGAAGGCAGAGATGATTGTATTGTCGCTCCGGGATGGGATTGGAAATATGGGCCTATGGATTAATTTGTTTAGTTTTGTTTTTCAATATGTGGTATCCGATTAATATTTCCTAACGGTGAATTAATCGGCTTATCCATATTT
>Ga0209518_1002763_pt1 | contig 15902 bp, 17 predicted proteins | sample RifGroB1_FD_183993 | JGI IMG/M metagenome (GOLD analysis project Ga0209518, IMG submission 183993) | Groundwater microbial communities from Rifle, Colorado, USA - Groundwater B1 (SPAdes) (version 2) | ecosystem: Environmental > Aquatic > Deep subsurface > Groundwater | place: Rifle, Colorado...
TTCCAGAATGCCGGAACCCATACGGGCTTGGCTGGAGACACAGCGCAGAAGTCGGGCGCGCATGTCGTCTCGCATTTCAGGGATCCCGAGTCTGGTGAGTACTACATGCAGAATTACGGAAAACTATTTAACACTCACCAGAAGACGCTGCAGGGTGCCGTCGATGTTTCGACCCGGGTGATGAACTCGCTCAGCGGCGTGAGTTATGTGGAAAGCCTTCCTGGGAAGGTGCACCAGTACACCCCGAAAATGTCGAGATGGGCGCAGGGGCAGATCAACGCCGTCGCGGAACGACAGAAGGATCCGGCCTTCGTCACCGCCAAAATCAGCGACAGGGAGACGACCCTGGGCTTTCAGTACCAGGTTCTCGGCAAGGGCAATACCGGAACGGAGAAAATGACAAAGGCGTTTTTCCTGCGTTCAGAAGTGGATACCAACGAAGGGCCTGTGAGACTGCAGGCGATTGGCGTCGCCGGAGAACTATCGAGGAACGTGAAGCTGTCGCAATCGGTTCTAGATGAGGTGGGTTACATCGCCAAGGGGCAGTTCGGGTATCTTGAAATCCGGGACCGTCAGGTAGACCCCGACGCCGACATGGTTGAACGAAAGAGGCGCAACGCTTTTCTGGGCGGAAATGTTGTAGGTAAGGCTCGGATTAATCAGGTGACCGGAAAACTTGAGCTGGACGCAAAGGTTCTTGATCTCTGGACGAAGACTTCCGTGGGTGCGCCGATGAGCGGCATCGAGAATAAACTGGTCCCTTCGGTCGAATACAGGCTGGCAAAACCGGTGACGGTTGAAGTGGGCCGTGCTTTGGAAATAGTTCCCACGGACCAGTACTCGTCACTGAAGATGCAAACGGCCTACGACAAAGTGAACGTCGTCGTGGACCGGCGTGGAAGCGACGATAAGGTTGTCGTTTTGAGCAAATCGGAAGCCTATCTGTTTGGCGGAGCCGAAAATCGCGATGCCGTGGCATTAAGGCAGCTTTTCTCCGTGGCCGTTCCAACTGAAAAGAAGGGCGAATTTGCGATTCTCATGGACCTGAGCAAGATCGTTGAAAACCGAAGCAAAGATCCTTTTTACGATCTGCCAGTCAGTTCGAAGATCCGTGGTGAGTGGAAGATGGCGCTGAACAGGCTGATTGAAATTGGCACGGGCGTTGAGGCGCGATATGGAAGTCAGCCGTTCTTTCTCTTTGAAGAACCGGGTGCTGTGACGCCCGACTTGACGGTGAGGAAAAAGGAAGTCAAAGGTGATCTTTGGCTCAGGATGAAATTCTAGGGAATGAGTGCTAGCGCGCGATTCGCGCTGCCGAACTCTCTGGTGCGGTGCTCGAAGCAGGCGGATTCCTGAATTCGGGAGAACTTTTTCGTGCGCTTTCCGAGATCATTCGTTCGAGCGTCAGGTTTTTGCTGCCATTCGCGAACTCACCCAGTGCCTGTCTGGCTTTCTCGGCAAGCTGAAGTGCTTCGTCGTAGGTTCCTGCGCACTGGGACCTTGTTATCCAGAGTAGCCGCTCTGATTCCTGGCGATCCAGCCGGTGAAGGCGATGCTCGGCCTTCGCGACTGCGATGAGCACCCGAATGTGATGAACGTCATCCCAGCCCAGGCTCATGAGCCTGCCGTCATGTAGTTTGGGATTCGCCTGAGCCTGCAGTTCCGTGATCCGTTTGCGCTCTTCATTTAATCTATTCGCGAGTTCCGTCTCATCGGATGCGTTCATGTTCGTCGTTCCGATGGCGTCGATTTTTTTCAGAATAGGTTTCAGCGGTCGGGCGGCCCAATTGTCGTTCAGCAATATGGCCGCAGCAGAGTTGGAGCTGTACTCCCACACATATCCGATGGTGGTGTCGCCGCCGGTGCGCCACTTGAATACCCAGCTCGCCCCTTTGGAAATGCCACGCATCACGGTACTCGTTGCCGCCCTGGCTCCGGCCGCAGCGGCGACTTTTGCGCTGCCGACGATGGCGAGCGTGGATCCTGAAACAGCGAAAAGCAGGGACGATCCCCAGGCTACTTTTTTGGAGGAGTCTTGAAGCGCTTCCAGTTCGGCCACGAGCTCCGCAGAATTTTTCTCATAACTTGAGGCAAGGTTCTTCCTGCGAAGAAGGGATGCTTCTCGAGAAAGGGCGGCAGCGTCGCTGCAGACGGGATCCGAGGAATAAGCCGGGTTCGCTAAAAGCGCTGAAACGCCCAAAACCAGAATCAGATAGGTGGCTGAAAATTTTCTGTTCCGGGCATCGGGCATGAAGTGACCTCAATAGAGACAGTTTCAAGTCGTATGCCAGTACGATAGAAACAAGGTCCCTGAAAACAAAAGCTTTTGTCGAAAACGATTAAAACGAGGCAGGTTGATTTGTGGCGATATTTAAGTAACTGATCAGTTCATGGACAGGGTCGGGGGTCTCCCTCAATTAAGTGCAACCCATTGAATCGACTCAGGCGTTAAAACACGCTCCTTGGGTTAGGTAAGGTGACGGGTGGCACCGAACCGAGCGCTGGTTGAGCGCGATGTGTCTGGATTTCGCGCGTGGAACGCTCGATGATTCTCATTTCTTCTGGGGTAAATTGTTTGCGCGAGTCTTGAGCTATCTTTGCGCTAGCGCCTGAGCGTGGAGGAGAGTTGAAGTCGTTGAGCGTTCGTTCGATGGATTGGATCGTGCCATTGACGTCAATATGGGATTTCTGGACCCGAGCGAGTTTTGCTTCCAGTTCTTTACCTTTGATCACATGGAATTGTTTTGTGCGTACAGGTACCACCAGATGTATATGAAAACGCCGCCCTGGAGATCCATTGTAGATTTGCCAGCGACCTGGAAATTTGGATGAAGAATGATCTTTACATCCCGAATCGATCCTTTCAGTTTTTGAAATTCAGGAGATTGCTGAAGTGCTTTCAGTTGTTGGTCGAGGTTGGTTAAAGTGGCGGGCTTATCTCCAAAACCTCTTCGGAGTTCAGACGGGCTTCTCATGTCGTAGACTTCAGCATTGGGAGCGGATTTTTGTACCCAAAAATACAGCTTTTGCTCTGCCTCTGAGCGAGGTGTGCGCTTGGCCAAAGCCGGCGTTGCGATCAGAGTGCTGATGAGCATCGACCAAAACAGAATAGAAAATGCTTTCATAGTACGCTCTATGAAAGTAAGCGGTGGGCCACAGTGCGAATTTTGTCAAATATCCGATGAATACCGGCATTCATTGGGTGTGGCGACTGAGACCCATGTTGAAATTGTGCGATCGACATCGATACGTCGACACCCTTTACGTATTCGGCCAGTCTGAATGTCCCATAGGCGCCCATTCGAACCGGGCGAGTTGGATTCGACTCTGCTGAGTGTCCAAAATACGCCCAATCAGGGGGAGCGAATACCATTTGCGACGACGCGACATAAAAAAAGGCCGCGCCCCAGGGCACGACCTTTTTTCAATCGCGCGGAAAATATTTCAGCCAGCCATGAAGAAGTTCACGACGTTGCCGACCACGTTTCCTTTGGCATCGATGCTAAACAGAAAGCCAGCGGAGGATTCGAAAATCTCGTGACCGCTCGGGGTATCGTCTGTTTTCTCGTGCTGCTCAAAGAGAATGGACAGCGAGCATTTCCGGATGCCCTTTTTCGCCGCCTCGCAGCTGGCGTGAATGAATTTTTCGACCTTACCGGCATCTCCCTCGGCTTCGTTCAGCGTGTATTTTTTGAAGTAAGAAGCGGGAGACAGATTCTTGTCTTCGTCCAGCAAGGATTCCAGGCTGTCCTTCGAGAACTTCAGTTTCTTGGCGTTTTTGGCGAATGCGACGTAAGCCGGGCTGAGATAAGCCTGAAGGACGTTGACATCATCTTCGGCGGACGCTGGTCCGCGGGTTTCAGACTTCTGAATCGTGAACTTCTTTCCGCCAATGATCTTATGGGCCTTTTGCGCGGCGACTGCTGGGGCCGTCATTGCGAGAGCGAGACTGAGTATCAGAATGTTTTTCATAAATCCCTCCTTGGGACCGGGTGTGCCTTAAAGAGTCTAGCAGGGCGCAGTAAGTGGTCAAATTCAGCACCATAGCCGACCAAAACGCTCTTTTCTCAAGGGCTTTCTTCATAAGGTCGATCAGACAATGGATGGGAATGGGTCGAATAGCGCCATTAGTTCTATTTGCAGTTGTCGCGGCAGGCATCACTGCGGGCGTGCAGGAGTTCGATCGGATTCGGGCAAACGCGCGTCTTTCGGATTTCGGCCTTCACACCGCACGGCAGATCGCCGCGCAAGCCGAAGGTCTGGTTTTGAACGCCAAGGTTCGAGCTGAGAAGGACCCGATTCATTGGGCGGTGAAATTTCTGGCTCAGGGCGTGGAGCCCAGAACCATTCAAATCTCGAAGCATCGTGGACAGGTCGGAGTTCCTTCCGAGAGTTATGTATTCCTGCCGGATGGCTGGTTTGATTACACCAAGGTGAGTCAGCCCGAAAACGGAGCCGGAATACGAGTCCGTCTCAATCTCGGGTATCGCGGTTTTTTGGATAGCCGGACGACCTTCGGAAACGATATTTCAGTTGCGATGTTCTTCGGGCTCCTGTGGTTCGCGCTTCAGGGGATCGTTGGAATAGTGGGGTTTTCGCGTTTCTCTCGCAGCCAAGAAGCCGCTGCTGTGCCTGTTCCCACTCCTTCGGAACCTGATTGGACTGCGCGGAGCGAGTCCCTGGTTCTCCAGCTTGCCACGCGTTTTCTTGACCTCCTGCGTGTCACGACTGATTTCAAGAAGGCAGCACTGACGCCGATCGGTCAGCGGTCAGACGCAAGGCGTGAGGTGCACGCTGATCTTCATCGTCTGCGGCAGGCGAGGCGCGCGATGAAGCTGTCGGAAAAAGCTCTGCTGGCTGCCGAGGAGGCCCTTGCGCAGCCCGGAGGCGCCGAGGACCCCGAGAAGATCAGGAAGTGGCTTTCGGCCACGCGCACTTTGGGGGGGCAGGTGGAGGCCTCGCTGCGTGAAATGGAAATCGGTCTGGAGCCCAGGGCTACCGACCTCGATCTCGCTGTTCAGACGGATGCCGAGATGACAAGGATGGCCGAAATGGTTTCGACCCGAGTGGATGCAGCCAAGGGCGCCCTTCAGGAGCAAGCCCGTTTTCTTCGCGATCTTCGCCGAGATCGTGTGGCGTAGCCGGCGTTGCCAGAGGGCGTTTGACGGCGCCAAAAGCCGAGCATAGGATGGGCCCTTCAGGAGACTCATCCATGGACACGTCTTTGAATCGCGGCAAAATCGTAGAGTGCGTCCCTAATTTTTCAGAGGGTCGGGAGCTTGGCAAAATCAAGCAGATCACCGACGCCATCGAAGCCGTTCCCGGTATCAAGTTGATGAGCGTTGAACCGGGTGCCGACACAAATCGCACCGTGGTGACCTTCGTGGGTGCCCCGGATGCGGTCGCGGAAGCAGCGTTTCAGGCCATAGCGAAAGCCGCGGCGGTGATCGACATGTCCATGCACAAAGGCGAGCATCCGAGAATGGGCGCGACCGATGTCTGCCCCTTCGTGCCCGTCGAGGGTGTGACGATGCAGGACTGCGTGGAACTCGCACGCAAGGTGGGAGAGCGCGTGGGGCGCGAACTCTCCATTCCCGTCTATCTTTATGAGGCGGCCGCGGCCCGCCCCGAACGCAGCAATCTCGCTGATATCCGCCGAGGGGAATATGAAGGCCTCGCGAAAAAGGTTCAGGACCCCGAATGGAAGCCTGACTTCGGCCCCGCACGCTTCAATGCGAAATCAGGCGCGACCGTGATAGGGGCGCGAGAATTCCTGATTGCCTACAACATCACCCTGAATTCCCAGGACAAGCAGCACGCGACCGAAATCGCCTTTGACCTGCGCGAGAAAGGACGTGTTGCACGAACCGGCAACGTGCATCCGTATTATTATCGCGGAAAGAAGCTTTTCTATCAGGTTGGCGTATTTCCATGTGGGAGCTGTGAGTTCGTCGGAACAGATTATACGAGCGTTGAGTCGCATTGCAGTTCCGTTCACGGTTACGATCTCAGCGCCTTGCTTTTGGCGAACGAACTTGACCCGCCGCGAGTCATCGGCCAGTCCGTCTACCGGCCCGGGATGTTCCGGGCATGTAAGGCTATCGGCTGGTATGTTGAGGAGTTCAAGCGCGCGCAGGTTTCGATCAATCTGACGGATTTTCGGGTGACACCTCCGCACCTGGTGCTTGAGGCCGCGCGGAAGCTTGCGGCGGAACGCGGTCTCGTCGTGACCGGAAGCGAGATTGTCGGTCTGGTCCCCTATGAGGCGATGCTCCAGGCGGGGAAGTACTACCTGGAAAAACAAGGCAAGTCGGTCGGCGTTCCGGCAGCTGACATTGTCAGGACGGCGGTCTTCTCGATGGGCCTGGCGGACGTCGTGCCTTTTGAGATCGAGAAGAAAGTGATCGGGCTCCCGGCGTTGCCTTCCAAGGCGCTCGTGAAAATGAGTATTCAGGAATTTGCCGACGAGGTTTCCAGGGATACCCCCGCACCAGGCGGCGGCTCCATAGCCGCTTTGAGCGGCGCTTTAGGGGCGGCACTCGCATCCATGGTGGCGAACCTGACCTATGGAAAAGAGGGAACCGAAGCGAAAGATGCTGAGCTCGCCCGCATCGCCGCCGGCGCTCAGAGCACCAAAGAGTCCCTGATGGCGGCTGTGGATGCCGACACGAACGCTTTTAATGCCTATATGGATGCCCGCCGCATGCCGAGGGTCACTCCCGAGGAGCAATCGATTCGCAACCATAAGATGCAGGAGGGGCTGAAGGTCGCCATCGACGTGCCCTGGCAGACTGCGGTAGCGAGCTTCCGGACAATGGAACTTGCGCGTGATGCCGCGGCAATCGGCAACCCGAATTCAGTCACGGACGCGGCTGTCGGCGTACAGATGGGATTTGCTGGAGTGCGAGGCGGTATTTGGAATGTAATGGTCAACCTCAAAGACATTACCGACGAGGCCTACGTGGCGGAAATGAAGCGACGTTGTGAGGAGCTTCTGGCATCCGCTAAGCGCCTTCAGGAGGAGGCATCCGCCGCTATTGACCAGCGGCTTGCTTCACCTTCGAAGCCCAAGCAAGCCTAAGCCTAAGAAGTTTAAGGCGCCATTTGATTCGCCGGAATATATCCCTTACACTCAGACCTACTTAAGGGTCGAAACCATGGATGGATACAACGAAAAAAAGTGGTTTGTTTATCTGAGCGATCATCACGAGGGTCCTTTCTCTCTCGCGGAGCTCAAGGAGAAACTCGGACAACACCAGATCGTCTCGAGTAGTTTCGTCTGGTGCGAAGGCATGCCTGATTGGAAGGCGATGACTGATGTTCCGGAATGCGAAACCCTTCTTGCATCTCCTCCGCCAGAAGTGCCCACTTTTGGTGGGCCTGATCTGCAGTTATCCACGGCATCCGCCGAGGGACCTCAGGAACCTGAACCCGAACCTGAACTTGAATCCCTGAGTGAACCCACTCTGATGAGCGCGCCGCAATCGGATTCTCCCCAGGCTTCGGCCGGGGTGTTCGCCTCTGCCGATGAGCCTGCGGAACTCTCGTCTCCCGGACTTCTTCTTGCGGGTGCAAGCGCGAATGATGAATTTTCAGGTTTTACGCCGCAGGCCGAAGCTACCGGATCGACATTGAGCCCTGGCGATGATGGTTTGGCGCAGGTTTCGCCTGGGGCTGGGGCTGGGAAGAGCCGTCGCCGTGGCAGGTTTCTCGTTCTTGCTCTCTTTCTCGCCGCTCTGGCCGGGGGAGGGTTTGCGTTCACCCAGGGATACCTGGATATGATGCTGGCTTCGGTGCCATTGCAGGACGCTATCAGCAGGGGACGTGACCTGGGCCAGGAAATTCTGGTCAAGGCCTCCGATCGCATTCCGGCTCTTTCACGCTGGGTTTCCCCGCTCCCGCAGTTGAGTGACGTCTCTCCTGATGAATATGCGGAGTTGAAGCACGCAGCCCAGTCTTCCGACAATCCGGCAAATCTCATGGTTGCGGTTGCCTTGTCGCTCCAGGATCCGACGCTACCGACTTTCTACGTCAGCTCGTTTCTTCCGGATGGGGCTGAGTTCGACCTTTTCATCGAAGGCATTCCCGAGACTTTGCTGAATCATCTGAATTTCAGGCAGCGGCTTCGGGCTCGTATAGGGAAACGTCTTGCGCGCTCAGACGTATTGCGTCTCGGAGCCGGCCTCATTCCCCGCGGAAAATATCGCGTGACCGTGATGGAAGCTGAGACCCAGGCCCCTGAAGTCGCCGTACTGCTGGCGAACTCGCCGGGAATGGGAGTTTCGCCCGGCCCCGGGCTTCCCAAGGGTCGGAAGCTCATCGTCTCGAAAACCTATTTCCTGGGTGGAGCCGAAGACGAGAATTACGCTCTTCGCCTCAAGGAATTCCACGACAAGCTTCGCGAGAGAGCTGGTTCTGAATTGAGTGAGGTGAATCAGTTCACCGCCACGCTGGAGAACCAGTTGACCTCGTCCCTTTCAAAGTTCTCGGAAATGCGCAAGCTGAAGAAACTCACTCCTGTGCAGAAGCGCTCCTGGGAGGCTTTTCATTACTCCTGGAGCGAGCTGTTCAAGCAGATCTCGGCGAACTTCGGCAAATGGACGCCCGAGGCGCTTCAGCGTGAGTATTTTTACGGAGTTCTGTATCGTTTGACCGGCGAAGCGGGAGTCGCGGTATTGCGGATGCATGAGCTTCATCATTCCTATTTCACCGGCAAAACGCTGCCGAAGGCGTTTGAAATCCAGGCAGGCGAGGCGGAGGCCAGCGCGCGAACCGCGCTGACGACGCTGAAGGCGAAGATCGAGCAGGCGCAATCCATGGCCTCTTCGGCGACAATACCGAAAAGAGAGGGATTATGAGCCCAGCCAGTGAGCGGAGAAAAACCAGGCGTCGTCCCGTTCTCGAGACGTTTTCCATTTTCGTTGTTATTCCTCGGAAGGGCTTCCATCGCCTGAGGATCTTTGACCTGAGCGAGGACGGCATCGGGTTCGAACTGGATACCGACGGCGAATCTCACGACGACTTTTCCGTAACGCAGGGTCAGGTGCTCGATGTCCGGCTTTATTTGAATCAATCGCTTTTTCTGCCGATTGGGGTCGAACTCGTGCGTGTCGATGAGGCTCATGCCACTCGCCGCATTGGCGGCAGGTTTTCAGACAAGAATTCAAAGGCCTACGCGGCCTTCGTCTCCTTCCTTGAGATGCTGGACAGCATCCGAGACGCGGCGGAAATTGAGAACAAAGCTTCGCTTTGAGAGTGGGGCCGAGGTTTAAGCGAGCGTCTTTTCCCTTGTTTTTACCGCTGCTTAATAAAGGGTGCCCGGCAAAATTTGCTTCTTGAGCCCTGACGGTTTGCTTCCGATAGGTTCTTCGGAGGATGTCATTCATGCCACAGGGGAACTCAGGGAATAGCACCGAACAGAAGAGAGTGGTCGATTTCAACGAGGTCCGTGCCCAGCGCCTGGACGAGAAACGTCGAAAGACGGAGCGTCTCTTCTTCAAGCAGCTTTTGAGCGTCTACTCGGTGGCGGGCAACAGCGGGATGACACCGGTCGAACTGGTGGACATCAGCGAGGACGGGCTCGCATTCCAGGTTCCTTATGACAGGACGGGAACAGCAAAACCCTGGCCCGCGGACACGGACAATGTGCCGATTCGCCTCTATTTCAGCCAGGACACTTACCTCGAGGTGTACGTGAAGATCGTGAATTCACGCCCCGCGATTGACCGGAATGCCGCCTACGTGCGCTACGGGTGCGCGGTCGATCAGAAAACGGCTTCCTACGCCGCCTATCAGCAGTTCGTGCGTTTCCTTGAAATGTATTCCGAGCACGCCCATAAAGACCTGGGCGACGCGACCGTCTTCTATCTCTGATACTCGACGGTGAGTTCCGGCTCGGGTACGTCGGGAAGCGGAGCCAGTTCGTCATAGATCGGTGGCCCCAGTACAGCGGGCCTTCGATTCAGTTCCGTGTCGTTCACCGAAACGTCATACCCGTCGTAGCTGAACGAGGCTTCGTCCGGAAACTCAGAGTCGAGTTCCTGTTCTTCGTCCGCGGCGACAGACGCCCAGGCGGGATTTGAAATAAGACAAGGTGAAATAAGAAAAGTGGAGATCAGCACTAATATGAGCGGGCGATACATCCGTTACTCCCTGATTCCAGCGTAGCATGGAATGGGGAACGGCTGTAAAGCGCGACGTTTTGCTCAGGCGGCTTGCTTTTTACGGGTGGACTTGTTTGCACGAACGGGGGTGCTGCGGATCCAGGCTGTCAAAATTGTGACGGCTTTATCCGGCTTTTTGCCGACAAGCTCGCGAATTCTGACCAGGAGGCGAGTGAGCTCCGTTCGATCCGCAGCGGGGGCCATTAGCCCAGTTCCCGCAGATTTCCGCGTTTTTCGGGGGGCAGAGTGTTCTCATCAAGCTCGTCCTGCGCGATCGAGCCGATAAATACTTCGTCCTCGATCAGCGAGAACGCGAACCAACGGTCGCCCATTTTTTGATAGAGAACTTCGACAGTTTTTTTACTGCGAGCTTGATCGTTCTTGCGGTTGGAATTGGTGTGGCCCATTTTCATCCCTCCCTGGATTTCCGATGGTTGCTGGCTACAACTAGTATATCGGCAAACCGGGCGTGAGATTAACAGGGAAAATTTTGCCGCGCGTCGATGTTACTGCACGACAATTTTGCCGGAAATTCCCGGCAAAAACGCGTCAATGAACTCATAGGTGCCGGGCTCGGCGAAGATGGTCGTATGACTCTTCTTGCGGTCATCTTCAGGGCCCGCAGACCCCAGGAGCGGAGTCGATACGAATCCGGGAGTTCCCGTTGATAGGATCTGGTGAGAGCGTGAAGAGCCTTGCAGATGGAAGATCACCGCCGATCCGTGTTCGATCGTGCACGTGAATGTGCCACTGGTGACAGGAGCACCTGCTTCCTCGCAGCCGCACAGGCCTTGAACGAAGCTGTGCGCGACAAGAACGATCGCGACGCGATCCTGGCAGGGGGTTGCTTCGGGCAGGTTGTTTTCCGAATTACCGCAACCTGACAGCAGACCGACGAACAGGAGAGAGGAGAGCAGCTTCATGCGCGGATGTTAACATGGCAGGGGCTCTTCTCGTTATTCTCTTTAAAAATAGCCACTCAGCTAATTCAATGAAGGGGGCGATAAGTCACTCGTGCGCGGCGCGCGAGGTGCTTATGAGAAAAGTCTGGATCGTTGACGATGAAGAATTGCTTTGTGAGATTTGCGCGGAAACGCTGCAGGGCCATTATGAGACGGAGACTTTCAAAACGCCGGAAACGGTTTTAAAGGCGCTCGATCAAGGCTGGTGTCCCGACGTGTTTGTGTCGGACATTCGCATGCCGCAGATGAGCGGCATGGCTCTAATCGCGGAACTCCGGAGGCGAAAGCTGGAAAAGCCCGTGCTCATGATGTCGGCCTTTGCAGACAAGGAGAACGCGATTCAGGCGCTTTCACTCGGCGTCTTCGCGCTTCTTGAAAAGCCCTTTCGTCCCGCTCAGCTTCTACATTCCGTTCACCGGGCTTCCGCATATGGTGAGCTTCTTGAGATGACCGAAGGATTGCTGGGAACCTATCAGGCTCTTCTGGGTTCGATGTCCTCTTTGCTCGGCCTTTGTCGCGATCGTTATGTGCAAGCTGAGAATCAGGTCGGTGCTACGCCTGTTTCTGAACGTGACTTGAACAAGATCAAGGCCTACCTTGCAGCCATTCTTGAGGAATCACGCTTGGAAGAGGCTACTGAGCGCACGGGGCGGGAAATCGCGCATGTTCTGTCGCGACGGGAAAAGTTAAAAGCGATCCTCGTCGGCTCGGAAACGTGAATTGATTTCAGGCCAAAGTGCCACCGCGCGTGACCTGAGCGGTATCTCAGCTGCTAACCCTCTGAAACCAGAACCCGATTTCTATATGCTCTGCGGCATGGGGATTGAAGTGCTTCCTTAGTATTCGGCGTGAATTCGCCGGGGAGGTGCCCTATGAGTATTCAAAGAAAAGCCGGGATTCTGGTTCTCTCTTTGGTCGTATTTGCAGGCGTGGCCTATCCGTACGCGGCTCTTGCCGCGCGAGGCTGCCCCGTACCTCTCATGGATGTTGTCTATTCAGCTTCGTTTCAAAACGATCGGAAAATAATGATCAACGTGGGCTCGCGCGGCCTCGCGACGATTACGGTCGGGAATGATTGTCTCGCGGTGTGCCGTCTCAAAAAGGATCAGTCAAAGGTCGCGAACGATAGCGGCTCGATGGTAATGCGCTGTCGTAATCCGTTGCTCGGCTCGATGGAAACCGAAGCAATCATCTTTTCCAGAAAAGAGGCGCGCAAGCACACGCGTGCGATTTTGCGATCAGGAAGCTGGTTGCGTGGGTATCAGAATTCGAATTTGGTTGTGCATTATGATGGAAGCGTCAAGAAACGGTTGCTTCTGACGCGCCACGAATAACGATCAAGCGCGCGCTCATCATTGAAAACGCAAAGTCCCGAGAGTATACATTGGGACATGTCACAAAAAATCAAAATTGCAATCAATGGGTTTGGTCGTATCGGTCGTGTCATCGCGCGCCTCGCGATGGAGAGGGACAATATCGAGATCGTCGGTATCAATGACCTCTCTAAACCGGAGCAGATGGTTCATCTGCTGAAATACGACTCAGTTCATGGAACGTTGAAAGGCGACGTTCGTATGGAAGGGGATCACCTGATCCTCGGCAGGAATCGCATTCGGATGACGGCGGAGAAAGATCCCACGAAACTTCCGTGGAAAGATCTCGGCGCCAGCTTCGTCCATGAGTGCACCGGGGTATTCACCGAGCGCGAAAAGGCTTCCGTATTTCTCGGAAATGGCGCGAAGCGCGTGATCATCTCCGCACCCTCGAAAGATCCGGACCACACCATTTGCATGGGTGTGAATGAAAACACCTATGATCCTTCGAAGCACATGATCGTTTCGAATGCTTCGTGCACCACGAACTGTCTGGCTCCTCTCTGCAAGGTGCTCGACGATAGTTTCGGAATCGTGCGCGGAACGATGCTTACGGTCCACAGCTACACCAACGACCAGAACGTTCTCGATTATCCGCACAAGGATCTTCGCCGCGCTCGCGCTGCTGCCATGTCGATGATTCCTACAACGACGGGCGCTGCCAAGGCCGTGGGTCTTGTGCTTCCGCAACTCAAAGGCAAGATCGACGGTCTTGCCATCCGGGTTCCGACTCCGAATGTTTCCGCTGTCGATTTCACAGGGGAGCTGAAGAAGTCCGCAACCAAAGAAGAGATCAATGCGGCGTTCAAGGCTGCTGCCGAAGGCCCGATGAAGGGCATCCTCGGTTTCTCGATCGATCCGCTGGTTTCAATCGACTTCAACGGAAACAGGAACAGCTCCACGGTCGATGCGGACCTGACCACCGTCATGGGCGGCACGCTCGTCAAGGTGATTTCCTGGTACGACAATGAAACCGGCTTCTCCGCGCGTATGCTCGATCTGACCGAGTTCATGGCGCGTAAAGGACTGTAAAAATGGCTTCTCCATCATCGATTAAAAGCATTCGGGATCTTGAGATTTCCGGTAAGACGGTATTCATGCGCGTGGACTTCAATGTCCCGCTCAGTGGTCCGGATTCCTCGGGCGAGTACCATGTCGAAGACGACAATCGCATCCGCGAAGCGTTGCCGACGATCAAGTACGCGATCGAGAAGGGCGCGAAGATCATTCTCGCTTCGCATCTCGGGCGCCCCGACGGGCAAAGAAAGCCCGAACTTTCTCTCTCTCCCTGTGCTCACAAGCTCGCTGAAATGCTCGGCCAGGAGGTGACACTGGCCGATGACTGCGTCGGCGAGGGAATCGAACTGATGGCGAAGAGCTTGAAAAATGGGCAGGTTCTCCTATTGGAGAACCTGCGTTTTCACGCCGAGGAAGAGGAAAATGATCCGGGCTTCGCGGCCAAGCTGGCGCGATTGGGTCAGGTCTATGTCACCGACGCGTTCGGAACGGCTCATCGCAAGCATGCTTCAACCTATGGCGTGCCGGTATTATTGCAAAACCGTGGCATGGGTTTTCTGATTGAGAAGGAACTGAAGTATCTGGATCCGTTGTTGACGGAACCCAAGAAACCTTTCTACGCCATTCTTGGTGGAGCGAAGGTCACGGACAAGATCAAGACCATTGAGTCCTTGATGCGAAAAGTCGATGGCATTCTGATCGGCGGCGCCATGGGTCATGCCTTCTGGATGGCGGAAGGCCAGACGGTTCCATCCGGAGCCAAACAGCCGAAACCAGCTGACGTGGAAGCGGCGAAAGCCATTCTGCGTGATGCGCGTAAACGCGAGCTTCCGATTTTGTTGCCGTCAGATACGAATCAGGGCTTCGATATCGGTCCGGAGACAATCAAGAAATTCGGTCAGTTCGTTTCCAATGCGAAGACGCTTTTTTGGAACGGTCCTCTTGGCTGGTTCGAGAAACCCGAATACGCGACTGGAACGTTTGAGCTGGCCAAGACCATTGCCGAATTGAAAGCGGTGAAGGTGATTGGCGGTGGGGATACCGTTTCGGCGATCAAGGCCTCCGGCGTTGCGGAAAACTACGATCATCTTTCCACGGGTGGCGGTGCCGTCCTTGAGTATCTCGAGGGAAAAGGTCTGCCTGGAATCGAGATTCTCAAGATGACCACGCGACAACAGGCCACTGAGCAGAAGCCACTGTGAAGAAGCCTCGCGGGATACTGATTGCAGGGAACTGGAAAATGAATCATGGCCACGCGGCCACGGATCTGTTTTTCCAGGATCTTTGGAAACGGTCAGCTTCTGACCTCCCTCAGGGAGCGCGGGATCAGCTCCAGTCAAAGAGGCTGCGGGCAATGGTGATTCCGCCGTTCCTGAGTCTGGAACGGGCGCTCGCTGCGGCGAAAGGTGGGAATTTTCCCGTGGCCGTTGCAGCGCAGAACGTGCACTGGGAGAAATCCGGCGCTTTCACAGGCGAGGTCTCGGGCACCATGGTTCGGGAGATCGGCATTCAAAGCTGTCTGGTGGGTCATTCGGAGCGTCGTCAGTACTTCGGCGAGACGGATGAGACCGCGAGAAAGCGTACCGAAAGTCTCCTCGAGCAGGGGTTCGAGGTCATCCTCTGTGTCGGGGAAACCCGGGCGGAGCGTGAAGCTGGAAAAACGGAGGACGTGGTCACCCGCCAGCTCGACGCAGCTCTCCCGTCAGAGGGTCAGGGTGCCGCACGTTTTCTCGATGGCCGGTTGATCATTGCTTATGAGCCTGTCTGGGCGATTGGTACGGGTCTCACCGCAACGCCTGAGCAGGCTCAGGAAGCGCACCGGGTCATCCGAAGTCTTTTACGGAAACGCTTTGGCGATCCTGCTTCTGATCTCACCCCCATTTTGTATGGCGGAAGTGTGACGCCTCAGAATGCGGATTCGCTCCTCTCCAGTCCCGATATTGATGGAGCGCTCGTAGGTGGCGCCAGCCTGAAGCCTGAATCGTTCCTGGCTCTGGTAGGCGCCGGTTCAAGGTGCCTGTCAGTCTGAAGTGAACGGACCTTGGAATGAGCGAACAAAGCACATATTTGCCGTGGCTTGGGATCGCGACCGCTATCTTTGAGATTGGTGCTGGAATCTGGGTGCTTCGGGTTCCGGGTCGCTCAAGTGGCCCGGGTCGGAAAGGCATTCTCGGCCTGGTGGCGGCGCTTCTTTTTCTGCTGGCGGGCTATCAGATCCTGGAAGTGCTGATTTGCCTGGGTCCTGAGCAGCATCAGCCGGTTCTGTCACGAATGGCGTTCCTGGATATCACCTGGTTGCCTGCAATCAGCATTCTTTTGATCGCGAGGATCGTACCTGCTTATGTGTGGATTCGCAGATTCGCCATCGGTGCGTTGATACTGGCGGG
>Ga0209518_1002767_pt1 | contig 15884 bp, 6 predicted proteins | sample RifGroB1_FD_183993 | JGI IMG/M metagenome (GOLD analysis project Ga0209518, IMG submission 183993) | Groundwater microbial communities from Rifle, Colorado, USA - Groundwater B1 (SPAdes) (version 2) | ecosystem: Environmental > Aquatic > Deep subsurface > Groundwater | place: Rifle, Colorado...
ACTATCATTTCCCCCACCTTTGCTCCAGGTAGTCCCGACACCCGGGCCAGCGACTGCACTACCTCATCTACCACCCCCACTTCACCGACTTTGTCCAAATATTTATTAAAGTCGTTCATAAAAATATCACCCTCTCGTTCCCCCTCTTAATTTAAGAGGGGGATGCCTGAAAGGCAGGAGGTGATACAAAAAAATAACTTTCGAGTTTTTTCTTCAGCGAGTAGTCACTATACTTACCCTGGTAACTAACTACTGCCCCTCCCAATATCCGGGCATCTTTGGAAATATCCAAAATCTTCCCGGCCGCTTTGAAAAAAACTTCAATATCTTGGGGGCTTGGCTCGTAGGCCAAAGTCAATTGCACCACTTCAAGTTTTTTAACCGTTTCCTCCAATTTGTCTAATTCCGGCGGAATCTGCACTTTCCCTTTAGTCTTGTACAAACTATCTCTGTATGCATCAATCTCCCCCAACAATGCATCAACATCATCTTTAGTCCTCAACGTAGCCAGCCGGTCAGAGAACATGATTTTCCTTCGCCTCCTGCAGAGCTTGTACTACCAAATCCTTATGTTCTAGAGCGGTTATCCCTTTCCCCAATACCTTCTTCACTGTCTCTTTGACAATTTCCCCAATAGTGTCATCCACTTGCTTTAATTTCTGGGCTTTGTATTTCTCAATTTCTATCCGAGCCTTGGCTACTTCCTCGTCAATTTTCTGTCCTACCACTGCTGTGGCTTCTCCCTCTACTGAAGTGGCTACATCTCCCAAAGTCTTTTTAAACTCCCGGACCTCTTTTTCCTCAATCCGGTCCAGTCTAGTTTCTAATTTCTTATTTCTATTTTCCGCTCCCAACCTCGCCTCTTCCAATACTCTTAGTGCCCGGTCCTGGGCCTCAGCCATAATTTTTTCAGCCTTTCTCTTAGCCCCCGCCACTATCTCTTCTTCCCTGGCCACAATTTTTTTCTTGTCAAACTTAGTCTTTAAATACAAAGATATCGTCCCCACCATAGCCACTCCCAAAGCCAATACACTGATGAGTTGATAATCAACCATAATTTTTATATATCACCTCCTTGATCCCCCTCTTAAATTAAGAGGGGGAAACCCGAAGGGAGAGGGTGATACTTCATAATACCAAGATTAAGTAGGCAATTAATAGTCCCGATCCCATGATTAGAGCTGTCAGAAACAGATTGAAAACTACCCCCAACTGAATTAGCCTTCCTGCCAACGGGTTTCTCCCCAAAGCCTCTATGCCGGTTTTGGCCACCCGGCCAAAGTACCAAAACCCCAACACAAACGAGGCCACAGCCATAAACGCCGCCAGGATATACCTCAAGGAGGCCAAGGGTGTCAGAGTCGGTGACAACAGGGCCTCTTTAATCGTCTCCAGCAAATTCCCTCGGGTGGCCAGAGTTACAAAGGCTTGTTTGGCTCCAATAGCTACCAGTATCTTACTCTCCCCCGCATCCGCATCTTCCAAAGCCGTCCCTACCACATATCCCGATTTGGTCGCCTTTTGCCCCACCCCTTCTTTATCCGAGCTAGTCACATAATCCCCTTTCTTTACCTGGCCATTGGCGTCACTCACCCGGACATACGCCTTACCGGAAGTAGTCACAGTTTTAGCATCCGTCAGGCTCAAATTTTCCAGTGCTAAAGCCGGCTCATCTACACTCACCCCATAAATACTCCCGTCGTAGGCTGTATTGCACCGCTTAATTTCCCCAAGGTAATTGCAGACTATATCCCCATCCACTGTCTCTCCCACTATCGACATCGACACCGCCACCCCCTGCCCGGCTGTCTGGGCAGAGGCTTTGATCGGCAATATCAGCAATATCAGCAATATCAGCAAGAGCATTGCATCTAGTTTGGCGCCCATAATTAATAATGTCAATACGACTATTGACATTCATCCTATATTAATTAACACTTAGATTGGATACAAAACTTGGACATTTAAGATCATGTCCAACTTTGTCCAGCCTGCCAATGACCATCCAACAAGCTGCCCGATTCCTGCGGGTTTCCTCCAAAACCCTGCGCCGCTGGGAAGCCCAGGGTATTCTTATTCCCGCTACCAGAACATCTGGCAATCAGCGCCGCTATACCCAGGAGCAACTGGCCAATTTCTCCCACCCCGCTCCCACTACTCCTCCTCACACTCCCTCCCCGCTATTCAGCATTGATCACGCAGCCAACTTTCTGCATGTCAACCCCAAAACTTTACGCCGCTGGGAGGCCCTGGGAGCATTGGTCCCTTTCCGCACTGTCGGTAATCAGCGCCGCTATACCCAGGAGCAACTGGAAACCTTTACCCGGCCGCTCCAACTCCCCAAGATATTTCACTTTTCCAAAGTCCAAAAGTTCTTAATCACCACCTCTTCCGTAGCCACTCTCATCAGCCTAGCCATAATAATCTTTCGTATCACCCCCTTTTATCCCCCTCTTAACTTAAGAGGGGGAAACCCGAAGGGAGAGGGTGATACATCTAAGGTTCTCGCTTCCCAAACCGTCCTCGACGACCTGTCGCTCATGGTCAACGTCCCCGCCAAATTTAATCAGCCGGTAGAATTCACCGGCGGACTCAAATCCCCCGATCTACTCTACGGCGTCACTGCCGGCACCGGCGTGACCATAACCGGCGACGATCAAAACCCCACCATTTCCGTCACCGACCAGACCACTAATGTCAAAACTTTCAAAACGGTTAAAGTGGGCACCACCACTTTTGACGCCGGCTCCAATACCGACACCTTAACTTTGGCTGCGGGTGACAACGCCAGTCTTTCTATTAACACTTCTGACAAAAAGATTACTTTCTCGACCACTGTCCCTTCTACTGGATTTACCGATGATGGTAGCCTTATTAGATTATCCACTGCCACTGATTTACTCTCCGTAGGCTCCTCCACAGGTGCGGCCAAACTCTCCATCGAGGGAGGAAGCTATGCCGGTGACCTGCTCACCGCCTCCCAATCCGGAAACTTACTTCTTAAACTTTCCAACACTGGCAATCTCACCCTCTCTGGATCACTTGTTGTAAGCGGCGATATTACAGCTGGTGGTGCAGCTGGATACTGGCAACGTGCCGCTGGCGCCATTTCTCCCGCTAACATTACCGATGACCTGCTTATTGGTGCCACTTCCACCGCCTCCGCCAAAATCGCTCTCAATGCTTCCACAGGACAGCTAATTACCACTCTTTTCAAATTAACCACCGGCGGATCAGCCGGCTATTTTCTCACTTCTGACGCTTCAGGTGTTGGTTCCTGGACCGATATTTCCACCTCCGGCACGGCTGGCCCCTGGACCCTCTCCGGTTCCACGCTTTTCCCCGACTCAAATTCCAATAACCTTCTCGTCGGCTCTGCCCTGGTGGCCGACGACATCGGCAAACTCACCGTCTCCGGCTCCAAGTCTGGCAAAGCCCTGGTTGTTCTCAATGTCACCAACTCCGATCAAAATATCCTAGTTGCTTCCTCTTCCGGAGTTAACAAACTAATTCTCTCCAACACCGGCAACCTCACTCTCTCCGGCGACGCCACCCTCTCCGGCACTCTTTCTCTGGCTCCCAAACTCCAAGTCGACGCCGGCACCTGCAACGCCGCTTCTGCCGGAAAGCAATATTACGACGCCGCCAATACCAAATACTACTACTGCAATGGCACTAATTGGTTCCCGGTGGGAGAAACTTCTGGTCAAATTTCAGCCTTTGCTACTGCCTGCCCCTCCGGCTGGACCGAGTACACCGCCGCCCGCGGGCGCACTGTCGTCGGCACCCCTGCTTCCGGCACCATTGCCGGCACCGTCGGTACCGCCCTCACCGATCTAGAAGACCGTACTCACAGCCATAGTGTTGACCCGCCCAGCACAGGTACTTCAGGCTCTGGGTCCTCTCCAGGTTCCAGTGGCGGCGGCTTCCCCGACACCACCTTTGCCCCATCCCACTCCCACACTGTGGATATCGCCTCCCTTTCTTCCGGCACGACAGCAACAAGCAACGTGATCGCCTACATCCAGCTCACATATTGCCAGAAAGATACTGGATCCGATCTGGCTGAATGGATTGGATCTAATGTTGATATTTCTGCAGCCACCATTGTTTCTACAGACCCCCAAGCGGCTGAAAAGGTCATTCCCTCAACAGTTCCCTACGATCCCCATGTTGTAGGTATCGTCGCTACCAAACCCGGCTGGTTAATCGGAGATCAAAATACAGGCGGCATCCAAATGGCCTTAGTTGGCCGGGTTCCCACCCGGGTTTCTCTTACTAATGGTGATATTAAGATTGGCGACGCCATAACCACTTCTGACATTCCTGGTGTGGGCATGAAGGCTACCAAACCCGGATGGATTATAGGTAAAGCCATGCAAGACTTAACTGGAGATGTTGGCACTTTGGGAACCATCACCGTCTTTTTAGATCCCGTATGGCAAGATGGCGTAGGCGAAGAAAATCTCCAAGTCAAAATAGCCAGTATTTCAGCAGAACTAGCGCAGTTACGGTTCACCCCAGAAACCTCAAACTGGCAATATTCCACCGAATCAGGCAAATTAGTCACCACTTTCCCCATTCAAGTTCCAGAAATAACTGTTACCGGACAGCTCCAAGTCGGACTGCTTACCTTCGACGATCTAGCATCTAGCATCTCGTCTTTGACCGGAAAAATCACCATCAAAGGCGACCTGGCCGTCACCGGCTCTCTCAAAGTCCTGGGTTCTTCCGCCGGCACCGCCGTTTTCCCCTCTGGCACTACCGAGCTTCTAGTTTCTAGCGATCTAGTTTCTAGCGCCTCCGCCGTCTTCGCTACCGCTGAAGAAGCCGTGCCCATCGGCACCCAGACCACCCAGCCCGGCGAATTCATCCTCAAAATCCCCTCCGCCCTCCCCGCCGATCTGAAAGTCAAATGGTGGATCGTCAACTAATCTACATTCTCTCTAAGGCCTCAATTCCCAGCATTTCCAACCCCATTTTGAGTACCTGACCTACGGCTTGGGTCAAAGCCAACCTAAACTCATTGTCCATAATAGTGTGTTTGGCGTAAAAGCTATTAAATCTCTGCGCCAGCTCATATATGAAATTACAGATCAAATTCGGGGCCAGCCTCTCCCCTGCTTCCTCGACTACTTCTGGCCACCTATACAACCACCTCAGAACTGCCAGTTCTTCGGCATTTAGTTCATAGCTTTGCGCTTTGCGCTTTGCGCTTTGCGCTTTAGCAAGTACGCTACACGTACGAGCAAACGTATATTGAATATACGGCCCGGAATTACCATCTAACGCCATCACCTTTTCCCAGTCAAAAATAATGTCGCTTTGAACGTTATGTGATAAATCAAAGTATTTTATTGCGCCTATCCCCACTGCCCGTGCTGCTTCATCATTCTCCGATCCTAATTTTTTAGCCCTAGAAACAGCCTCTTGTAATACTTCCTCTAAATTTACCGTATCCCCTGTCCGTGTTCTAAATTTCTTTCCATCTGGTCCCAAATACAATCCGTGTTTTGTATGTATCAGAGTACATCCTTCTCTAACATAACCCAGCATTTTAGCTGCTTCAAACACCTGTTGAAAATGTAGTGCTTGTTCAACTCCTACCTCATAAATAATCATATCAGGATCCCATTTTTCTCTGCGAAATTTCAAAGTAGCCAGATCCCTGGTAGCATATGTGGTCGCTCCATCACTTTTCAGAAGCATTAGTGGTGATCCGTGTCCCGTTTCTATCACCCATGCCCCTTGGCTTTCTTTGGCAATCCCTTTTTTCTTAGCCTCATTAATTACCGCAACCATTTTCGACTCATAATAACTTTCTCCGAAGGAATTATCTATGTTTATATCCAACAATTTATATATTCTTTCGAATTCCCGCAAGGAGATTTGAACGCAATTCTCCCACAATTTCCGCGCCACACTATCTCCCTCTTCTAGCTTCTTAAACCACTCCCTAGCTTCATTATCCAAACTTTTGTTATCTTCTGATAGCTTGTGATATTGTATATACAACTTTTCTAGGTCACTGACAGTCATAGATTTCTCTTGCGGACTCTGTTTCTCTCGATCCAGCATATACAACAACTTCCCAAACTGAGTCCCCCAATCCCCCAAGTGGTTATCACCCACGACCTCATTTCCCAAGAATTTGTAGATGTTATACAGTGCCTGGCCAATGATTGTCGACCGTAAATGTCCAATTCCGAAAGATTTAGCTATATTAGGGCTTGAATATTCCACTAATATCCGCCTTTTTTGCCTTTTAAATTCCACTGTCACTCCCTGCATGAGAGTGATATAAGTCTGATTCTTGAGCCTAATATTAAGAAACCCCTGCACCACTTCCATCTTCTCAATCCGCTCATTTACCTCACTCTGTTTAATCTTCTCAATCAGCTCACCGGCTTTCGCTCCTGCAAACACTGCGTAATCCCCCCAGTCCTCGTTCTCCGGATGTTCCAGTTTCATGCCCACTATTTGCTTTAATTGATCTTTAATCTGCATATCTAAATTCTATCACAAACAAAAAGTACTCAATTTATGACTAAATGACTATTGACACTTCTTTCCACAACCCCCATAAATAATATAGTTGATAATACCTGATAAAACTTGATAATTTGAATTCAAAATGACCCCTGCCTGCCGGCAGGCAGGCCTGCCCAAAATGAGTACTCAAAATTATACAATCTCTCAAGCAGCTAAGATTTTAGGTGTCTCCGCTGTCACTCTCCGTCTCTGGGAACGTCAAGGCAAAATTACTTCTTCCCGCACGGCCGGCGGCCAGCGCCGCTATTCTCTAGGAGACCTGGAAGTTATCCGCCAAATGCCCCATTCCCGCTCGGCTTCCCTCATTCCTGAAGTCCCAGCTCCCAAATTTAACTTCCAGCTCTCCCCCTCTCAAAAACGCGTTTTACTTGGTTTCGTCATTGCTCTAGTTATCTCCACTCTTGGTTTTAGTTCAGTCCGCACAGGTCTTATTTCTCTACCTTCCACCTCCCAGCTTCAATATCTAGCTTCTATCTTCCAGCGTCCAACCTCTATTTCTACTGCCATCCGCGGGGCCGTTCTTGCTTCCCAAACCGCCCTGGAAGACCTGCGTTTCACCGTCAACGTCCCCGCCCTTTTTAACCAACCCATTACAGCTCCAAACATAATTTATTCCCTAACTGCCGGCGACAACATCACCATCACCCCAGGCCAGCGCCCCACCATCTCCGCCACCGATCAAACTACCGCTTTAAGTATCTTTAAAACCATCAAAGTCGGCACCACCACTTTTGACGCCGGCTCCAAAACCGACACCCTAACTTTTGCCGCTGGCGACAATGCCTCTGTATCCATCAACACTTCAGACAAAAAGATTACTTTTTCAGCCACCACTCCAACTGCTTCCGGTTGGACCGACGACGGCTCCATAATCCGTCTGACTACCGCCGGTGACCTTGTCTCCATTGGTTCAGCCACTGGTGCAGCCAAACTATCCATTGAAAGCAACACCAGCGCCGACTTGTTTACCGCCTCCCAATCTGGAAACCTGCTTGCCAAGTTAGATTACAACGGACTCTTCAATTTAGCAGCCACCGGATTTAACGCCGGACTTAAACTCCAAAACAGCACTATTCTCTTCTCGGGAGCAGGCGCCCCCAGTGATGCCAATGGATCCAATGGTGACTATTACTTCAGGACAGACGGTACCGGCAATACATCCCTTTACACCAAGGTAACCGGATCATGGATTCCCGCTGGTGGAGGAAGCACCACTCTCCAAGACGCTTACGACAACGGCAAAGAAATAGATTTTTCAGCCGGAGCAATTCTTCTCAAAAATGGCTCCACCCCTGTCACCACCCTAAACGTTTCTGGTATTACAACTACCGGCATTGCTTCTGTATCAGGCCAATTAACTCTTGCTAGTACTGGCACATTGCAAACCACCAACAATCTTAGTCTCACTTTGGGCGGAAACACTACCGGCAACATCATTCTCTCTCCTCTAGCTGGAGCTATTGCTGCCAACGTCGCCCCTTCCACAGATGCCCAAGTCGACCTGGGAACCGCCGCCAACCGCTGGAGGACCATTTATGCCGGCAACCTCATCACTGGCGGATCCGGAACCATTGGTCTGTGGCAAAGGGCTTTGGGGGTCGTCTCCCCAGACAACATTACAGACGATTTAACCATTGGCGGCACCTCCACTGCCTCAGCCAAAATCGCTCTCAATGCCACTACCGGACAGCTGGTCACCACTCTTTTCAAATTAACTACGGGTGGATCAGCCGGCTATTTTCTCACTTCTGACGCTTCAGGTGTTGGTTCCTGGACCGATATTTCTACATCTGGCACAGCCGGTCCATGGACTCTCTCTGGCTCGTCTCTTTTTCCAGACGTTAATACCTACAACCTTTTGGTGGGTTCGGCCCTGGTCGCCGACGACATCGGCAAACTCACCGTTTCCGGCTCCAAAGCCGGCAAAGCCCTGGTTGTTCTCAATACCACCAACACCGACCAAGACATTCTCACCGCTTCCGCCTCCGGCGTCACCAAATTTACCATCAGTAACGCCGGCAATGTGGGTATTGGAACGACAGCGCCGGATGCGGCTCTGGAAATTAATCATGCCACCGGAGATTCGCTGCGACTGACTTACAACGACCCCAACGGTTCTGCGACAGATTATACAGATCTGTCCCTTTCTAGCACTGGGGCTTTAACCTTAACCGGATCTGCTGCAACACTAGGGGCTAGCGCAACAGCCGAAAAAACCTTCTTGACCCTCACTCCGGGAACTATTACTCTTACCGCTCCCACGGCAGTTACCTCTCTCATGGAAACAGCCGTCTTCACCGGAGCCACCATTGCCGCTGATGCCGCCACCACTGTCAACAAAGCCACCGCAGTTTCTTTAACCGCTCCGGTTGAATCCACCAACGTCACTTTGACTGATACTTCGGCAGCAAGAGTACTAAATACCTCGGGAACCCCCACCAATCAATACGGCTTGTACATTGAAGATTTGACTGCCGGAGCAACCGCCGATTACGGCATCTACGTGGCTGGAGCAGACACTTATTCGCTCTACACCGCCGCCGGATCGGTAGCACATATCTTTGACGCGGCTGAAAACCTGGCCATTGATGCAGCTACTACCGACAATACTACCACCGCCGGCGTAATTGATCTCAATATCGACACCATTACTACCGGAAATATTGGCTTGAACATCGACCATATCATCCGGGATTCAGCCGGAATTACCGCCTACGGAGCCAAGATTAACCAAACTATCGACGATGACACAGGAGAAAGTTCCACTGGATACGGACTATATATTGCTGGAACCAACAACGACGCTTCCTCCACCCTCACCGCTTTGTATGTAGACGCCGGCACCGGAGCCGGAACCGAATACGCCGCCACCTTCATGAACGGCAACGTCGGCATCGGGACGACGGGGCCGGATGCGGCTTTAGAAATCAACCATGCCACCGGAGACTCATTGCGCCTGACTTACAACGACTCCAACGGTTCAGCCATCAACTTCACTGACTTCTCACTAGACTCCACCGGCGGATTAACCCTCACAGGTTCCGCCGCTTCCATTGCCTCAGCAACTTCCGCCGAAAAAACCTTTTTATCTTTAACTCCAGCCACGATCACTTTGACCGGCACCACCCAAGTCACCTCTCTTATGGACACCTACCAATTCAACCGTGTCACCATCGCCGGAGACACCGCCTCTGTGACAGTAGACGATGCCGCCACTCTCACCATCGCCGGTCCACCTGCAGAAGGAACAAATGTCATTCTCACCGAAGCTTATGCCTTGAAAATTAACACTGCTGCCACCACTGCCACCACCGCCTATGGCCTATTTGTCGAAGCTCCCACCGGCGCGGGCACCAACATTGCCGCCGTTGCTGCTGGCGATACCGAACAGCTCCGTCTCACCCGTGCCGATACCTCCATTTACACCAGCTTTACCGTAGACGCCTCCGGCAATCTGACAGTCGACAACTCCGGCACCAACACTACTTTCTCCGACAAAGTCGGCGTGGGCACTACTGCCCTAGTCAATGAATTCAATGTGGCCGGCGCCGCCACCGTCTCCTCCTCTCTGGCTCTGGGTGTCCAATCCGGCCCCCCTGTCACTTGTAACGCCGCCAATGAAGGCCGCCTGTATTATTCCGGTACTGCCGCTACCAAGCGGGTATATCTGTGTGACGGCACTACCTGGATAATTCTGGCAGCCGGAACCACTCTTACCGGCGGCGACTCTTCTACAGTAATTTCTCCTGAATTTCCCGGTGCCGTCATCTCCGCTGACGGCACAAATAATGTAGGCACTCTCACTTCCGACCGGGAAGCCACTGGTGCCGGTTCCCTCTACAACTTCAATTATTATGAATTCGCCTCCGGCCAGACCTCGCTCCAGGACTACGACGTCTACGTCCGCTACCGTCTCCCCGACAATTTTGCCTCCTGGACTACCTCAAACGCCCTTGTTGTCGATTTCGAAACCGAAGACACTACCAATACTAACAACAAGGTGGATGTCACCGTCTATAAGGACAACGACGCCGACACCGTTTCCTCAAACACCAATGTCAGTAATTACGCCACCACTTGGCACGCCGATCAGCTTGGTTCTGCCACTCTCACCTTTACCGCCGCCCAATTAAATACCGGCATCACCTGGGCCGCCGGCGACGTCATGACCATCAAGATCAAACTCTACAGCAAAGACAATTATTTCGCCCGCGTCGGCACCATCAAACTTGACTGGTAATGAGACTGGTAAAACAATACCTGCGCACCTGGTTCCGCTGGGCCACCAAAAACCCCCGGCGCCGCCTGGCCTCCTTTCTTCTGGTCACTATGTTTCTGGACCAATTCGTATATCCCATCATTCCTCTTCTTCACCCCAAAACCATTTCTGCCAATGGATCAATCGAAACCATCTCCGTCGGCCCGGAACTGTTTATCAACAAAAACCCGGATTTTAATGTCCGTTTCGGCGACCGCACTAATCCCACCAAACATAAAATGGTCTTTGAATCCCAGGGTAAAGAGCTGGAACTTCGTTTGCTACAAACCCAAACCCTGGCCATTCCAGCTTCCCCCTCCGCCGTTCCCCAAAACGAACTCACCGCCGAAATTACTGCCCTACAGCAACAAGTAGGTCAAGTCTTAGGCGAGGTTGCCCAATTATCAGACGAGCTTCGCCAGGATCTGCAAAAGCCCATTTTAGCCTCGGTTGAAAAACCCGACGGACTGGCTGATGCGATTGAACAAAAAATAGCTGATAAAGCCACCATCCGCTACGAAATCCTCCCCAACCGCGGCGCCAAAGAGTCGATTATTCTCTCCGAAAAAGGCGCCATCTCCAACGAAATGTCCTTCCTTCTCCGTCTTTCTCCTGGAATTCAGATCCATCAATCCCTCGAGAATTTAAATAACCAAAATATCACCGCTACCGACTCGGGACAACTCAAAAATCTTCCCACATCTCCCTCATATTACTTTACCGATTCAAAAGGTAAATATCTATATCACTTTGAGGCTCCCTTTATGGAAGACGCCGCCAATACCAAGTCCACCGACGTCTTCTACAAAATTGAGCAAATCGACGACGCCTCGTCCTTTATCCAGGCCAACTCCCTGACCGACTTTTTCCCCGGCAATAATTATTACAAACTCACTCTAATTGCCAGTAGCCAATGGCTAGATGCCAGTGACAGGGTGTATCCCGTCACTATTGACCCAACAATAGTCCACGACGTGGCCCCCAACTTTAGTTCCGGCACCGAAAATCGAACGCAAGTGACGACCCTGAGCGTAGTCGAAGGGCAATACCCACAACTCAGCGCCGATAACAGCACTGTAGGTCTATGGCACTTCAATGAAGGCTCTGGCACTACAGCTTACGACTCTTCGGACAACGCCAACACCGCCACTCTTACCAACGGCCCTGTTTGGAATGGACCCTCCGATAGTAAAACCGGCCCTTCCTCCCTCTATTTTGACGGCGTAAACGACTATGTGACTCGGGCCGACGATTCTGATTTTGATTTCCTCGGCACAGACAGTTTTACGGTTGAAACCTGGTTCAAAACTAACGGTACTGTTTCCGCCATCAACATAATTGCCGTTAAAGTCAGTGCTGTAACCGGAGTAGGTTATAAGTTATATCTGGATGCTAGTGGTGACGCCTGTTTTGGCACCGACGGCACAGCAGGCAGTTTTCCCGCCGACAGCGCCTGCACCAGTGCTGTAGATTATGACGATTCCGTCTGGCACCACATTGCCGGAGTCCGCCGTGGCACTACAGATATCAGAATTTATGTTGACGGGGTAGAAGTCGGCACCGCAGACACCGCCATCGGCGACACCGCTACTCTGGCCAACGCTGGAGCGCTATATGTTGGTATCGATGGTGACGCCGCTACTACTCCTTTCAAAGGCTCTATTGATGAAGTCAGAATTAGCCGAATCACCCGCACCCCCGAGGAAATTGCCGCCGCCGCCAATCGTTTCCCCTACTCCGTCCACGAGTCCCCCGTCATCGACTTTGGTTCTACTCCAAACTCCTTAGACTCGCTTACTTATACTACTTCAGGCGTGGCCACCGGCGACGGAGAGCGCCCTTATTCCACCGATGGCCTGGTGACCCAATGGAACTTCAACGAAACCTCCGGCACGACAGCCTACAACACCGCCGGCGCCAATTCCTGCGGTGGTACTCCATCTTCATGTAACCTCACACTCAATAATTTCGCTTCCACTTCCTCGCAAGACCAAGCTGCGGGGACAGGTTGGACAGCCAACAACCGCCGTTTCGGAGCCGGAGCCATCATGATCGCCTCGGCGGCCACTGCGGACACTCTGTCTCTCACCAATCCCTCTACCCTCGACCCCAATTCAGCGGATCTCTCTCTCGAAACCTGGGTCAAAACTACGGATGTCACCGCCGAGCTTTTTTCCAACAATTCTGCCAACGGAGTCTCCTGTACCAGTGATGGATATTACCTGGGAATTGATGCTAGCGGCTATCCCGTATTTACTCTGGACACCGACGGGGTCACCGCCGGCTGCGACGCCACCATTACCACAGGCATTACCAGAAAAGTAAACGACGGCGTCTGGCATCATCTGGCCGCCACCGTCACCCGGGGATCGGCCGCTTACTTGTACATGGATGGAGTAATCGTGGGGTCGGATACTTCCATCACTGCCTATGCCTCCGAAGCCCCCACCGGCAATGTTTTAATCGCCAGCACCAACGCTTTTGACGGCACTTTAGACGCTCTGCGTTTTTACGCCCGCGCTTTAACTTCAACAGAAATATTGAGCAACTATCAGTCCGGCCTCATCGAATTCCAAACCCGCACCAGCGCAGATAATTCTACTTGGGAATCATGGAGAACAACGAGTGGCACGGGAGATACCCAAATCGACTCTCTGGACAATCCCATCGATATTGCTACTCCTTCGGCCTCCATCTGGCAGGGCGTCCCCATTGCCACCGCCTCCTCCACTTTCAGAATCGAGGGCACCCAAGCCTCAAAAATCACTATCGGCGCACCCCAAGTAGAACAAAGCGTCGTCGCCCTCTGGCACATGGAGGAAACATCTGGTAATGTCAGCGACTCCACAGCCAATGGCTACACTCTTACTGCTACAAACACTACCGCCATCGACGGTTTCTATGGCAAAGGGAGAAATTTCGCCGGCGCAGATTACTTAACCGCAAGCACTACCGTTACTCCAACAGGAGCAAAATCCATTAGTTTCTGGATAAAAACCATAGCCACTGCCGAACAAGCTATATATGACAATACTGGAGAAGCCAGCGCAAATAACGGAATTGCTATTTTTATCAATAACACGGCTAACAAAATAACCGCTTTTCACTCAAAAGGCACGGGTGGAACTTTTAACTACCAAGTCGCATCAGCAACCTCCATAAACGACGGAAAATGGCATCACGTTGCGCACACATGGGACGGCACGACAACCGCAAGCAAGGCTATTATTTACATTGATGGAGCTTCCGATGCCACTGGCACCGCTCTTGCAACCACCGACAACACCCCGACCTACAATTTGCGCGTCGGAGCCGCTGCCACAGCTACCCCATCCAACTACTTTAACGGCTCACTGGATGAAATTGTTGTTTCAAATATTGCTCGTTCTGCCGATGAAATCGCCGAAGCCTTCCGCGCCGGCCGCGATCATCGTATCTCCAAAACACTAACGACCAGCGACCTATCGCTAAAGACTAAATTGCCATTCTATGTGGCTTCAGATCGTCCAGGAACTTTCCTCCAAGCCACCATCGGTGAATCCGCCTTCGCCAACTACGAACCCGATGCGAACACCCGCGGCCTCTGGCGTCTTACAGGTAATGGGGCCATAGCTAATAATACTTACAGCATCAAAGATGCCAGCGGTAATGGCTCCATACTTACGGCCAAAAACGCCAACGGCACCGGCATGGCCTACACAACAGGCTATTTAGGAACCGGAATTAGTTTTGATGGGACAGATGACTATCTCTGTGCCGATACCAACAGCGACGGGACTTGCGATGACAATGCCACTTTGGACCCAACGGGCACACAGGGATTTTCCATTGGAACCTGGGTTAACTTCACTTCAACCTCAGGAGCACAACGCCTCTTTGACAAATTAAGCTCGACTATCGGGAGCGGAGGATACTGGTTAGCCATCAATACCACTTTAGGTTCAACAGACTGCGCCAGTGGCAATCTATGTTTCGTTGCTGATGATGGATCTAGAAGAAACGTCATCACTTCAATACCACCAGCTGGTTCTTGGCATTTTATTGTAGGGGTGCTTGATGCTCCAAATTCCAAAATCAGAATTTACGTTGACGGGATTGAAATGGCCAATGGTACGGCAGCATCCACAGGAGTTGTTAACTCTACCGATTCTTTCTGTATTGGCGGCAACGCAGGTCCGTCGACATGCGCTGAAAGCGCTGTTCCTGTAAACGGAAGCATCGACGAAACATTTATTACAGCCGCTGCTTTATCCGCTGACTCCATCCGCCAGGCATATGAAGTAGGAAAAAGGACGCATCCGATTACGATTGATTTTAAAGCCGCTTTAGATTCCAGCAATCTTATCACCGGCTCGGGCGACACCAGCTTTGCCATCCCCGCCTCCGCCCCCAACATCAACAAAGGCGAGAAAATTATCGTCAAAGAAAACGTCGCCGGCACCGAATACCTCGCCCAAGGCACGGTTTCTGCCATCACCTACGCCTCCGGCTCCAGCAACCCCAACGCGGCAACGCAGGATCTAAGCTCCCAATCTCTAGTATCCAGTATCTCGGTCTCTAGCTGGGACTCCGGCTCCACCTTCCCCGGATCCGGTTTCACCGTAAATTCCACCGTCTTCAAATGGCAAAGAGAATATTTTGATCTCACACAAGTCACGCAAAGCACGCATAAAGACGCAATTACACGCATTACCCTAAGAGTCTCCGACGCCTCCCAGGGCGCCACCGTATATCTTGACGACCTTGAATCCGCCAATTACTCGGACGGACCCCGGGCAATTATAGGATCTACCGTCGCCCGCTATTTCCAATACCGGGCTATACTTAGCACCTGGCCCTTAGCACCTAGCCCCACATTAAACTCCGTAACCATCAATTACAACTCCGGCACCAATCCCCTTTCACCCAAAACAAAAGACGCTTCAGCAGACTTCAGCGCCACCGGCTCATCCAACAACCGCGTCACCGATACCGGCTCAAGTAATTCTCCCCAACTCGAGCTGGCCTACAAAGAACTCACCACAGATATCAATACTCAAGCTCTGTATCACTTCAGCAGTGGCGCTTGTACTAC
>Ga0209518_1002770_pt1 | contig 15870 bp, 29 predicted proteins | sample RifGroB1_FD_183993 | JGI IMG/M metagenome (GOLD analysis project Ga0209518, IMG submission 183993) | Groundwater microbial communities from Rifle, Colorado, USA - Groundwater B1 (SPAdes) (version 2) | ecosystem: Environmental > Aquatic > Deep subsurface > Groundwater | place: Rifle, Colorado...
CGGAGGCGGAGTGGCGAGCGCAGCGCGGCGCGCCGCAGGCGACGCACGAGGAGTTGACTTGCCTCGCGCGCCGTGCTTTGTCGCGCGCCGAAATGAAACGGACGCGCTGAACGGGAGGCGGACGGACGCCGCGGTGGTGAGGTGACGACATGACCGAGACAGAGATGGACTACAAGAGGCTCCTTCAGCGATACATCGCGCACGTCGTCGACATGGAGGGGACAGACTTTCTCGACTACCCAAGCCATCGCAAAGAGCCGTTCACGGATGAAGAGATGCGCCAACTGCGCGAAGCGGCGGAGGAGTGACATGGACCCCGTTGAAGCCATCGCCGACAGCGTGGTGGACCGCGAAGAAGAAGTGGACGCCACCGTGGACGCCGCACAGCGCGTCGACGTCGCGGAGGTTGTCACCGGCAGCGACGACGCGGCAACGCTCGTCGAAACCGTTCTACACCGCGCGATGGCCGTTGGTCTGTCGCGCGCTGGTCGGCAGGTGCGCGTGGCCAGGGGTGCGGTACAACGCGAGACTGCCGCGCTGCGTGACGCTGACCCGCGCACGGTGCGGTCGGTGACGTCGGCGGATGTTGCGGCGGCGAAGGCGAGGAGGGTGAATCCATGAAGACGCTCGCGCAACTGTTCGCGCTGTTCGCGTTGTCATTCATTGGCGCGGTCATCGGTCCACTTCTGGCAGACCGAGTTCCGCCGCTGCTGGTCTGCGTGTTCCCTGTTGTCTTGGCAATCCTGCTCACGCTTGCGAGGGGCCAGCGCGACGGTGCGCCGTGGTCTGAGTTGCGCGCCGCGCTGGACGCGCTGGTTGCCGCGCTGGTTGCCGCGCTACTCATGCACCGCACCGCCGTTGGCTTCGCTGCCGTCCGCCACCTCGGCTCGGGGCTGCTCGCAATCTGCGACAACTGCGCCATTGTGTGCGGCTGCTGCGGATTGTTCGCGCCGTGCTGCCGCTGCGAAGTGGAGTACATCGGGCCGCACACGGAGAAGTTCCGTCCGCACGAGCGCGACGTGGGTCCGTGCGCCTTCGCGCACCATCCGGCGTGGTTCTTCATGGCGCGCGAGGCGAGGTGACCCATGGCACGACGGATCAGGCTTGACGGAGTGGTGCAGCCGTACACCGACGACGTCATGCGCATGCAGCGTGTGTTGCTTGCGCGAGGTGTGTACGCTACGCCGCCCGAGTTGTTTGATGCGTGGTTGCAGGACAGCTACCTCAAGGCCGCCGGATGGCTGTGCCTTCACGACAACGACGACGACCTAGCGTCCCATCTTGAGCGGTTGCTTGTGTTCGATCCACCCTCCGACCTAGAGTGACACCATGGCCGCACGCAAACTCACCGCAGCAGAGCGCAGCGACATGGCCGACGAGGCACGCCGCGTAATGCGCGCGTACGACGAGCTTGACACACCCACGTACGAGGACGCGCTTGCGATGGACCTCGACGAGATGCTGGCGGAGTACGAGCGCCGCGGCGTCGAGATTGACGTGGACTTTCTGCGCGAGGTGGTGCGCACGTCGCTGACGCCGAACACGCTCGCCGCGTTCGACCGCATCGAGTTCAGCGAGGCGCGCACCGTCGCTGCGGAGGCGTCCACGCGCAAGGCCGTTGACCGCGCGGTGGCCGTCGTCGCGCGCGATGCGATACGCCAGGCTGGGCAGACCGCGCTGATTGAATCGGACGAGCGCGACGAGTTGGAACAGTGGTTCGTATGGATTGGCGTTGGCGATGGGTGCGAGTCGTGCCTGTCACTGCATGGGACGGTGCAGCGACGTGACATGTGGGAGGGCATTGAGCCCGGCACGCCCGGCGTCACCTTGTGCGGCGACAACTGCAGGTGTAGGCTCATGCCCTGTTCCGCTCCGCCAGCCGGCGACGGCGGGCTGAGACGGGAGGAGTTCAGGCCATGAAGGTGTCACCAGCAGCAGACGTTGACGCCGCGGAGTCGTGTATTCTGGACCGATGCTGCGGAACGTCGACCCCCGTTGCGTCAACCGGCACGGACCCGGACGGGCGCGAGTGGGCTACGATGAAATGTGCCGTATGTGGAGCATTCGTGTCGCGAGTGAAGACCGGCGGTGCGGTGGTGGAGTGTCGAGTCGAGATTGCCAAGGAGTGGAACACGATGATTCGCGAGCAACACCACCCCATGCGTGCTCAGGTGTTGCGCGTCGCAGCCGCATTGGGCCACGAAGCGGTGGAGAACGGAGGCCGCGCGCAGTGCACGCGCTGCATGCTGTACGCTGATTGGGACGGCGAGCGGTACGCCGGTCGGTTGTCGCGCATGGCGTGCGACGTGGCCGCGCTGGAGGCCGCCGAGCTGGACGCGGCAGCACCCCACGGGCTTGTCGTGCCCTCCGCCGTCGCATCCGCACCGCCGTACACGCCGCGGCGTGGCATCCTGATGCTGGTGGACGACCCGAACGGAGACGATGTCGCATGAGCACCCGATGGCAGATTGTTGCGAAGATGAGCGATGGGCGCTGGGGCGCGATATACGTGCATTGCGACGGGTACAAGGAGCACGCGCTGCGCACGCTCGGCAAGTTCTACGACACACAGGATGCGGTTGAGTCGCTCGTTGGGCTGGGTGATTGTCTGAGCGTGAGTGGTCCGACATTCATGGCGTGCGAATCGTTTCACAGGCGCGGGGAGGCGTGGTCAGAAGCGTGCCCGACATTCTCTGCGACAATGGAGGATGCGTCCAACAAGCACATGCATGGAGACGAAGAGTTCCGCTACGTATGGGATGGCGAGACGTGGGCGTGCGACGTCGTGGTTGGAAACAAGTGCTGCAAGCGCGTGTGCACGCTGGCGCAGTACATTGAGGCCGTGCCGCCATGACCGACGCTGACACCACGTGGGCGCAGTACAAGGCCGCGTACGCGCCGTACGACGCACCGCCAGGGTTCCTGCGCTGGCTGCGCAATGAGACGGACAACGGTGCGCGCGTGGCTGGCTCGTTCGCGACGCGCGACGGTGTGCTTGCTCTGCTCGCCGCGTGGCAGGCGGGAGAGCAGAAGCGCGGCCCGGCCGGGAGGTGGTGGTGATGTGGACCGCAGCGGTGTGCGTCGTCGCGGTGGTCTGCGTCGCGTGGGTGACGGTTGCCGCGCTGCGCTCGCCGCGCCCCGCGCGCTTCACCTCCGCCGCAGCGGAGGCGCGCATTGACACGCTGGAGCGCGACAACCACGCGTTGCGTGCCGCGCTGCTGGCGACGGAAGAGGACTGCAGGGCTTGGCGTGTTCGCGCTGAACGCGCCGAGTTGATTGTGAGACAACGCACGCACGTCGTGCAGTGAGGTGGATGATGGCGAGGAAGATTGTGCAGATTTGCGTGAGGCCCAGAGCAATCCTTACCTACCCGAACGGCGCGCTGGAGTACTACGAGAACGATCTGTACTCACTGTGCGACGACGGGACGGTGTGGGCGATGTTCGATGGCGACTCGGCTGCCGGATGGCAGCCAATCGAGCACGGTATCCCGCAGGACGACGACAAGAAGGAGGATGCGAGCAATGGCTGATGACCGCAAGGGACGAATGGCCGTGTATGTGATCAACGAGCGCACCACGCCGGACGGGCCGCGCTCGTTCTGGACCCGCGTCGGTGTGGCGTTCACCAACCGTGATGGCTCGATCACGTGCAAACTGGACGCGCTGCCGTTGAGCGGTACGCTGCAGATTCGCGACGAGGGGGAGCGCGACGCACGCAAGGGCGCGGCGGCTGCGCCGGTGAACAAGGACGACATTCCGTTCTGACGTGGTACGGGGCGGCGCGTTGTTGCGCCATCATCCAAATATTACCAACCCTAACATGCTGGATGTGTGGTGAGAATGGCCGGCATGAGTGGGTGTGGTTGGACCAAGGGCGGAAAGGACCGCCCTCCCCATTAACGATGCGAGGTGACGACGATGACGATGGAAGAGTTGTTCTGCATGCTGCGCGACATGGAGATGGACGACCGCTTCTACTGTCGCCCTGTTGTGCGACGTGTTGCCATGCATCCAGACACGCTGCGAGAAGTGTCATTTTCTCCGGTGGTCAACCTGGGGGTTTTGGACTTCGTGAACGGCGTGCGCATCTTTACGTCCGAGTGCATCCAGCCCGGAAAGGTGTACCGGATACCCGATGACAAGCAAGACAGCGACGCAGCGGCCATCTTCGGCAACGCGCCTCAGAGGTTGACGACATGACAATGGGGCCTTTCGAGTGCAACAACTGCGGCGCGACGGTGACCGCGCATGGCAACACAGACACATGCTCGCGCTGCATGCACGGGATGACGGAGCCGGTGCCGGATGAGCCGGCGGCGGTGCCGTGCGGACAGCACTCCCATCGGATGGGTGAATGCCCTCTTAGTGGATGCGCACACGTATGCGCAGATCCCATGTCGTCGCATAGCGCCGTGCCGGGGTTCGGGCACCGGTGTGGATGTGGCGCTTGCTGGGTCTGCATATGAGCAGCGCCCACGCCCTCGCGCTGCGCCGCGCAAGGTACCCGCGCAAGCCAACGCAGCGTGGGCCGCGCTTCACTACGTGCGACGTGTGCGGCGGCGACGGGCGGTGCTACCGCGCGGCCGGGCATGGCTGGCGGTGCGACGCGTGCCGGCGGCGGCACCATCGCGAAGTGGCTTGACGCCGCCGCCGTCCCGTGGCAGTGTGCGCACGTCGGCGGCTCCCCTCATCGGGCTGCTGGCATGAGGCGCCGGTCACCTACTCCCGTTGTTGACCGGCGTCTCGCTTTGTGCTGTGATACGCGCACGCTGCACCACGCAGCGACACGGGAGAAAACCATGCTGACTCGATCACTGTTCTCGCATTCGCGCCATCGCGGAGGGACGCGCATGATGCCGCACACCGCAGCCGCACTCGCATCGCTCTTGCTTGCCGGCTGCGGCGCCGCACCGTCCGCCTTCGACGTGTGCGCCGAGCGCGACTACGACGGCAAGAACGCGTTCCGCATGACCGTGACGACGCACGTCGTGCCGCAGCAGGGCGACGTGCACATCACCGCGACGGACAGCGCCGGGCGCACCACCGCAGAGAAGACCGTGCCGGCCGGCCACGGCGTGCGATGGGCGCAGGTGAATCCGCCGGTGATGCGCGTGCGCGCGGTGCACGGCGAGGACGTGCGTGATGTGTCGTTGCCATGGCCCGCGTCGCACGGAGAGCGCGTGCGCGTGTGCTCTGGTGATGGGTGGTTCAACGCGGGGGTGGCGCCGGTCGCCGCACGTGTTACGCTGCCGCCATGATCACCATCCGCGCGACCATCAAGGGCAAGCCATTCGCGTCCACGCTGCGCGAGCGACTGAGCGGCGCAGCGGCGGAGGCATTCGTCAAAGAGGTGCAGCAGGACATGGTGGAACAGGTGCGCCGCAACATCACCGTGATGGGCGGGCCGGGCGGGCGCTGGCCACAGCTGTCTGGCTTCAACCAGGCGCGCACCGAACGCAAGGCCGCAAATACCACCATTCGCGGGCTGCGCACCGCAGGGCTCGGGCTGGGCGACTTAGACGCGGACCGCGCGCGCGAGCTTCGCCGGCAGGCCGCGTCAACAGGTCGGCACGCGGGCTACGCCGCGCAGAAAGACGCGGGCGTTGCCGCGGGACGCCTCCGCTTCGGCGCGGCCGAGCGCCTGCGTGCTACGGGTGGGCTCGTCGCTGCGCTTGTCGCGCGCGTCACGCGCACCGCGTACAAGATGGTGATCGCGCTGGGCGCAGACGGCCACGCGCCGAACGGCACGCCGTACGACGTGGTGCTGCTGGCCAACGCGAAAGGCACCGCCACCATCCCGGCGCGCGACCCGACCTCTAACATGGAACAGTTTGAGCGGCGCGTGGGTGTGCGGCTGCGCCGGCTGCTTAGCGGGAGATGATGCGATGGCACACGCAGACAGGATGGCGTTGATTGCGCAGGCGGTGGCGAAGCACCAGCCGGAGCACCGTGGGCGCATCATTGAGTGCGAGGATTGCCAATGCGACGTGTGGCAGCATCGTCGACGCGGAGGCAAGCGCCGATTGTGTCGCGGGTGCAGCAAGGCGAGGGAGTTGCGGAGCATGGCGCTGATGTTCGGCGCCCGGCCTCGCTTTGACCCGCTGTTCGGATCCGCGGTGAGTTACGACATCCGCACCAGCACGCCATCTGGAGAGTAAAGCGCGGAGAAGGCGTCAACTGCGGCATCCACCTACGATGCCCCTACGGTAATGGCACGCTAAGCGTGCACAACGCGCACAACGCGCAACATAACCGACATAGCCTGTACGATTCTGCGTTGTGGGTGCCCTCCGCGGCGTGTGTAATGCCTTCCAAACACGGAGGCACTACGCATGAGCACGGAGACGCAGGCACCCGCAGTCACGGCACCGCAGACCACGCAGGCACCGGCTCCAACGCCGGCCGCTCCGTCCGCACCGCCTGTTGACGTCGCTGCGATCCAGGCTGCACTCGCATCCGAGCAGGCCGCGCGCAAGGCTGTCGAGTCCAAGCTCGCGGAGATGACTCCCGCGCTGGAGAAGTTCGCGAAGGTCACCGCGGCGCTGGGCGACGACAAGAAGGACCCCGCTGCGGAGTACGCTGCGTTGCAGCAGCAGGCGGCTGCGGCGCGTGCGGACGCGCAGCAGGCGCGCGCTGAGCTTGTGCTGCACCGGATGGCCGAGAAGGCGGACGTTGCGGACCCGGGCGACATCGTCATGGCGCTCGCATCGAAGTTGCCGCTCCGCGCGGATGGCAGTGTTGACGAGGCCGCCGTGCAGTCCGCCATCACCGCGCTGCTGGAAACCAAGAAGCACTGGCGCAAGGTGCCCATCAGCGCCGCGCACGCAGCGCAGGCTGGCGGCCCGCCGCTCGCCGCGCCGCCGCCCGGCGCGCCAGCGCCCACGACCGTTTCACGCAGTGCAGAACCCACCGCCGCAGAGATGCAGTCCATGTCGATGGCGGACCTGAAGAAGTACCGCGACGAATACAACGCGAAGCACGCGCAGCACTGACCACGGAGAACACCATGAACCCCACCGGCCGCTACAACTTCGTCAACGTCCTCGAATCCGACAGCGGCATGTGGGCCGGCGGTGTGCCGAGCCTCAAACGCGCAGCGGCCAAGGCGTCGCTGGTGTGTTTCACCAATGAAACCACCTCGCACAGCTCGCACCTTGGTACCTCGATCAGCGGCACGCGCGTTGACCCCAACCTGATTGTGGAGTTCCGCGAGACGCCCATCCTGTCCGGCGTCATCCCCACGAAGCAGTTGCAGAAGGGCAGCCTCACCGCCGCGTGGCCCACGCTGAGCACGACCGTCTCCCTGTCAGCCATCACCAGCGGCACGGCCGAGGCCGATGCCGTCACTCCGTCCGCGCTGACCACGGCCGCCCCCAGCGCCACGGCCGCCAGCAAGGCCGCCGCGGTGGTGGTGTCCTGGCTGTCCGACTTTGGTTCCGAGGTGGACTGGAAGACCGCGGTCCCGCAGATTCTCGGCCGCGCGGCGGCGGACCTGCACGAGGTGGACGCGTGCTCGCTGCTCAGTGCGCACGTCAACACCGTCGGCACCTCCGGCATTGACAACTCCCTCGACATCCTGCGGCAGGCGTCCGTCCTGCTGCGCACCAACGCGCTCGGCGCGGCGGCGGGTGGGGCGGCGTTCTACCTCCACGACCAGCAGATTGCCGACGTGGATGCGGAGCTGGTTGCTGGCAGCGGCACGGGCCTGTCCCCGGTTGTGGCGCGCCAGGACGTCGTGAACTGGTACGGCGCCGAGCCCGGCAGCGGCATGCTGCAGAACTACCGCGGTCCGCTGTTTGGGATGCCCGTCTTCCAGTCCACCAAGGTCCCGCTGGCCAACGGCTCCGCGGACCGCGGCGGTGCGCTGGTGGTCCCGTCGCTGGCATACCGCAAGGTCGTGGCGTGGGACCCGCGCACCGACTTCAACAGCCAGGCCGTGAACATCCAGCTGGCTGACAGCTACCTCGTTTCCTGCGCGTACGCGTACGTCGAGGTCAAGGATCTTGCCGGCGTGTCCGTCATCACCGACGCGTGAACAAACACCACTGAAGGAGTTCCCACGTGACTTCCGTTTCTGTCGCACCCGCAGCGCGTGCACCATCGCTGGACTTCAGCGATATGCAGCGTTTTCCGAACACCAAGACCATCAACAGCCGGCCGGTGCAGTTGTTCCCGCTGCTCCTCGACGGCAACCAGATGCGGGTGAGCGGCGATCATGGTCTGGTGTGGTGGACCAAGGACACCGCTGCGGTTGGCGGGAAGCGCGTGATCTTCGAGCGCGTGGAAACGGACGTCGTCACCGGCGGCGACAAGGTCGACGAGAACAAGAAGGCGGTCACGTACTTTGAAGACGTGTACATGCGCGCCAACGGGAAACACATGCATTGCATGCGGCGATACCGTAACGCCGAAGAGCAGACGATCAGCAACCTCGTCAGCCAGGGCGGCAACAGCATGCCGCAAGACCTGTACCTGCAGAAGGGCATGCACTGGTGCACGCCCGAGGAATACGTGAGCTTTCAGGTGCAGTCCGAGTTGAACGCCGCGTTGCACGACGCAGCGAAGCGCGCCGCGGACCCCAAGCGGGACATGGCGCGGCTGGCGGACCTGATTGCCGAGAGCATGAGCACGAAGCGCCCCGCCGGCAACGTTCAGGACGCGCTGGCCGCCGCCGCCGCGGAAGACAAGGCCGCCGCGGAAGCCGAGCGCAAGGCCGAGAGCACCAAGACGCCGCCCGCCAAGACGGGCAAGTGAGGTCACCAATGTTCGCCCGCATCTTCCGTCTGATCCTTGCCGCGTGGGTGCTGGCGTTCTCCGTCGTTGCGTCAACCCCGGCGCATGCCGCCGGTGGCTGGCGCAAGGTGGTTGTGAAGTACAGCCAGTTTGAGGCGGCGTCCACCACCGACACCGTCGTGCTGTACACAACGAAGAAGTTCGAGACGATCGAGCGCATTGTGATGCGCCGTGACGTGGACTTCGCAGGCGGGTCGCTGACGACGTACACGATCAGCGTGGGCAAGTCCGGCGCGGTCACCAAGTACCAGGCTGCTATCGACGTGTTCACCGGCGTGAGCAACGGCAACACCAACAGCATCGTCACAACGGGGCCTGGCGTTGAGCCTGCGAACACCGAGATCATTGCCACCGCCACCGGCTCGCACAACCTGAGCACGGCGACGGCCGGGCAGGTGACGTTCTTCATCCTTGTCAGCGAAATGCCCCCGGGCATCTGAGGTCAGCCATGCGCTACGCCGCCGCCACTTTCCTTGCCGTCTTCGCGGTGTTCGTCGGCGCGCTTGCGTCGGCTGACACGCGGTACATCGCCGCGGACACCGTCTCGTACACGTTCGCCGATCCCATCACGCTGGCGTCCAGCGACAGCATCAACAACGCGACGGACGCCACGTTTGACTTCACGCGCGACGACGCCGGAACGGTGACAATCACCGCATCCGATGACGACGCCACCGCCGCGCTTACCGTGCTCCCGGGCGGCGCTGCAGCGATGACGATTGGCGGCGCGAGTACCACAAACATCACGCTCAATTCCGACGTCGGAATCACGTTCGCGGAGAACAGCGAGAGCCTGAACAACCTCGCCGACGGTGTGTTTGACTTCACCCGCAACGACGCTGGTGCGGTGTCTCTTACGTGTTCCGACAATGATGCGACGTGCGCGCTCACGGTACTCCCTGGTGGTGCCGCAGGCATGACGCTGGGCGGCGCGTCCATGACCGCACTGACCGTGACGACGGATAGCACTGGCACAGCAGAGGTAGCGCTGCCGGCTGGCTCGATTGACGGGACGGAGATTCTCGACGGCACCATCAACGCGGCCGACGAGGCGTACGCCGGGCGCGGGCAGATTGTGATCTGCGGCGACCTCGTCACCATCAACAACAACACCGTCTACTACGGGCCCAACACTGCGGTCAGCGCGACGGGCAGCGGCGGGATGACGTGCGACACCTCGGCGGCCGGCAACGTGACCGAGGCAACGGCTGACGCGCCCGCGTTCACCGCGAAGGCGTTTCAGGTGCGTGGCATGGTGTGCCGCACCGTGGATACCAACGCTACGGTAAGCTTCACACTGCGCACCGCGGCGGGTGCGACCGTGCCGAGCGTGACGTGTTCCGCCGCTGACAACGAACTTGACTGCGTTGGCGACGTGCAGACCACGACGGAGATTGCCTCCGCAGCGACGGTTGCGGTTGCCGCCGCATCCACTGCGGACGTCGGTACCGCCGCGTTCGTGTGCACCATCGACATTGCTTACTGAGGAGACGCCCATGCTTCGCGAAATCGCAGGAATCGCACACAGCGTTCTGGACCACGGCGACACCATGCTGTTCGTCGACGCCGCAGGCCGTCTCACCACGGGGCAGAGTGGTTGCCGCGCGATAATGAAGGGCGGCAAGACGTGGCTGCCGCAGCCGCTGATTGACGCATTTGCGGTCAAGGGCTTCAAGCCCGCCACGATGGCCGACGCCAAGAAGGCGTTTGTCCTGAGCGAAAGCCCGCGCGGCGAGGACGGCAAGCCATCGCCGCTCACGCCGGAACAGGAGAAGGCGTTGTCTGCGTCGTTCGCATCGCAGGTGGTGCGCTGACCATGGGCCGCACGCTCCTCCGCCTTGGTCTGCTCGCCACCATCGCTGGTGGCGTGGTGTGGTCTGCGCGTCCGGCGCAGGCGGACCCACCCGCGGCGTCCACGACGTCAACCAGCGTGGCGTGTGGCGCGTTCAACTGGATGGACGGCGGCGGCACCATGGTAGAGTGCGGATCTGGTTTCCGCGCGGTGTTCATGGAGACGGAAGCTACCACGACGACGCCGGCATACGTATGCGGCACCACGGGTTGCACGTCAGCGAACTACTCGACGGTGGGGCTGAAGCGTTGCGTGGGGTGCAACAACGGTTCGCAGTTCACCATTGACGGAAACCGCGGGACCGTGAAGTGCGTGTCCGGTGTCGCGGATGCAAGCGTGACTTTCGCGGTGCACTGCGCACAATGAGGAGACGCGATGCGCCACCCTGCTGTGATTGTCCTCGCTTGTGTGCTGGGCCTCGTCGCATCTGTCGCGATTGCTGACCAGTACAAGATGGGCGGAAGCGGCTTCGCCACCGCAATCCTTGACAGCCTGATTGTCGACGCCGACGTGAACGCCGCGGCGAACATCACCGCAACCAAGCTCGGCACCGGTGCGGTGAGCAACACCGAACTCAACCTGCTCGACGGGAAGACCACCCTGGTGGACACCGACGACGCGGTGGCCACGGCTATCACCGCGACGGGAACACTCGCGTCAATGACTACCTCCGGCACCATCACGTCGAGCGGCGTTGCGACGGACGTTGCCTGCGGCGCTGGCGAGACGTGGACGAACAGTTGCACCAATGCGACGTTCACCACCGGCAAGGTCACGGTCCCGACGCTCGCAACGACGGTGAGCGAATACAGCCTGTACTCCGCGCGCGTCGCTGCGACGTTTACCGCCGGTGTGTCGGTGCTCGGCGGATGGCAGTTGCCGCAGGCGCACACCGTCACGCGCATGACCTCACGTGCTACGACGTCGGTCGGTACAGGTAGCGCGGTGTTCACGGCGTCTGACGGCACCAACACATGCACGTGCACCTTTGCATGCCCGCTGTCGACTACAGAAACCACGTCCTACGCGTGCACCAACGGTGCCGGCACGGGGTGCAGCTACGCGGCGAACGCGTCCGTCTCCGTCACGTACACCACGGGGTGCACCACGACGCAGCCGACGTTTGTCGGCGTAGCTGTCTACGGCCTGTACAACTGAGGTGACACCGTGAACGCACTCCGCCTCGCCGCACTGCTGTCCGTCTCCGCCGCGTCATTCGCAGGCGGTCGCCTCGCGCAGCCAGCGCTGTACGAGCCATTGACCAGCGCGAGCCTGCCGCGCGTGACGGTGCATCCGTCCGGTGAGTGCCTCACGGGAGCCACGGCTGGCGTCACCGCCGGCACGTGCTGGATGACGGAGGCTCCGTGGGAGGTCGCCAGCACGGACGGCGTGCTCCCCGCGCTGCGCGACACGCACCGCAGCGCGACGAACGCCGCGACCGTCCTGCAGGTGCAGGGACTGATTGAGCAGGTTGGCCTTCCCGCGTCGCGCGCTGTGATGGCGGCCGTGCTCGCAACGGGTGTGTTCGCGGACCCGGTCATCACCGACGTGGAATGGGCCGGATTCGTGCTGCGCCCCGGCGGCGCCCGCCTCGCGCAACCCGCCGCGCTGCCCGCGCTTGAAATGCGTGTCACGTTGCGCAGCATGGTGGTTGGCGTCCCGCCCATCACGCGCATTGTGCAGGTGCCTGGGCCGCACAACGTCGTGGCCGGTGTGGACGCTGACGGCGGTACCACCTACGCGCCGGCGCCCGGCACGCTCGCGCCCGCAGCGGTGGCCGCCGCGCTTGCGCTGATTGACGCGCATGTGCCTGCGGCCATCCGGGCGGAGACGGGGCTGCGGTGATGGGGCGTGCCTTCAACCTCGCGCTGGCGGTGCTGCTGATGGCGGCGACGACGGCGCTTGCGTCCGACGGCGGTCCGCCTGACGACGTCCCCACGCTGGTGTGGTGGATGTTCGGCGGTGTGGTGGCCGTATGCGTTGCGCTCATGCGCCTTGCAACGTGGCTCATGTCGCAGCGCGTGGACCGCATCGAGTCAGACGCCGTGCACGCCGTTGCGCAGGCACGCGCCGATGCCTCCGCGCTGGAGGTGCGGCTGCGCGCGCTGGAGAACGGCTCTCACCTCAAGGGGATCGAATCGACGCTCGCCGACGTGCGCGAACGGCTGGTGCGGATTGAGACGCAGCTGGAGAAGCAGCGATGACCACTACGACCACCACCGACGCACCGACCGACACGCACGAGCTTGCCAGCGCGCGCGTCGCACTGTTCCTCCAGCGCAACGGGTGGAAGCAAGTTGACGCCGCCCCGTGGTGCTGGGCGCGCGGCGGTGACGCACTGCCGTGGTGGGAGGCGCTGGATGCGACCGCGGCAGCGCCCGCCAAGCAGGACGCGCTGGGGCGCCTTGAGCGGCTGCTGCACAGCAAGGCCCTGATGACCGCCGCGCCCGTCGTGGCGGGCCTTGTGGTGGACCTGGTGCCCGTGCTGGTGCCAGCCGCGCAGATGCTCGCGCCGCCCATCGGCACCGCCGTCGGCGCAGCGCTGGGCATCCTGGGGCGCACGCTGGCCGCACACCTTCAGGCGCGGAGGGGGTGAGCCGTGACGCTCTACCAGCCCGGGCTGCGCGCGATCCAAGACGTCGGCTACGGCCTGACGTCGCAGAGGATCACGTGCCTACCCGAGGTTGGCGGCGCGGTGCTGGACCCGTCGTCGTACACCGTCGACATCATGCGCGACGGCGAGAGCATGGAGAACCCGACGATCACCGCGGGTGTTCCAACAGAGGATTCCACCACGCACCTGCTGACGTACTCGCTGGACGCGAGCAACACAGGCACGTGGTCACTCGGTCTGCCGTGCGTTGCGCTGTTCAAGTACACCGCCGGCAGCGTCGCGCGCTCACAGCGCGTCATGTTCGATATCGTGCGCGTGCCTCTCTACGCGCACCCGCCGTGCAATACGAAGGACGTGCTGAACTGCCACGCGACGCTTGAAGACGCGATGCAGCAGGCCGGCCTCACGACGGACGGCACGACGACGGCTGACCCCGATGCGACGCCATACATCAACGAGGCGTGGGCCGACGTGCTGGAAATACTGCGCTCGCGCGGACGCCGGCCGGCGCTTGTCACCGACGTCACCGCGTTTGCTCCGACGCTGCGCGCGCTGTCTCGCGTGCGTGTGTTGCGTGCGCTGTTCATCCAGCCAAACGACCTCTACGACAAACTCGCGGATGCTGAACAAAAGTACGCCGATGAGGCGATGACTTCGCTGTCCAACAACCTGCGCTACGACGAGGGCGACAACGGCGGCGCTGGTCAGCCGGTGAAGGCGTTCATGCAGCCGCGGCTGTCTCCGTTCCGTGGTCGGGGGCTGCGATGACCCTGCGTGGCGGCACCATTCTGTCAGCGGTGGCGACGTGCCTTGAGGGCATGGCCGTCACGACCGACGCAGGCGGGCCGCCGAAGTTCCACGAATCGCTGGTTGATGTGGACAACGACGCTGCGCGCGACCGTGCATTTTGGATTGAAGGCGTCACGATGGACACGCGCAACGTCGACGGCGTTGGCGGGCGTGTTGATCGCACCATTCGATTTGCGGTGCGCCTGAAGTACGTCAACGAGCGCCGCAAGTCGTCCGCGTTTGAAGCCATCATTGCGCAGGACGTGTCCCGCATCCAAGACCGCGTGCCGGTCTACTGCCGCACCAACGTGACCGGGTGCGACGGGATGGAAACCGACGGCGAGTCACGGCACGAAATCAGCGAAGGGTCGCGCATCCACTTCGTGACGATTCCATTCCGCGCTGAGTTCTACGACGACGAGGTGACATCATGACGACCGCGAAGCACAACCGAGTGCACTTTGAATCCGTTGCCACGTTCGCGACCACCGCGCCATCGTCTCTGTCGACGATGACGCACTTGCCGGCAATCGACGCGAAACCGCCGAAGGCCGTGCAACTGTTCGACGATGCGCAGGAGACGGCGGCGGATGGCCTGCAGTCGCGGCGCTACCCGACAATCAAGTCCGCTGCGTGGGACTTGATGGTGCGCATCTACACTGGATCCAAGATGCTCGCCAGCAGCGGGAGCGACGCCACGGCGTGCTTCTGTCAGGCGCTTCTGGAGAACTACTTCGGCGCGGTGGCGAACACGTCCGCCGGGTTCACTGTCGCCGCCGGCAGCACGTCCACCATCGTAAATCTCGCGGACGCGTCCACGGTTGCCGTCGGTGAGGCGCTGATGTTCGGCGGCACGTCGACTGACGGGGAGGTTGCCTTCGTCATCAGCAAGAGCGGCAACGCGCTGACGCTGGACCACGCGCTTTCAACCGCAGCGAACTACACTACGGGTGCAGAGGTTTACTGCGCGTTCAACTTCGTTCCGACCGTCGGAGCGTACGCACCGAAGATCTACGCCAACTGGGAGGGCGGCAGCCATTCTCGTTTGCTGGGTCCTGGTGATGTCACGGGATTCAAGATGACCGGACTGGCGGCTGGAGACGGGTGCCGTTACAACTTCACGCTCGACGGAAACACCTACGCAGACGGCATCACGTCGGGGACGCACACGGAAAACGCCTTCACCGGAACTCCGCTCGTCGCTGTAGGCTCGCCTTGGTACATCAACGGGACTGCCGTGGCGGTGGCTGACCTCGAAGTTGACTTTGGTGTGAAGAAGGAAGTCATTGACGCCACCAGCGGAACCAATGCGCGCAGCGGAATGGAGATCACGGAGATCGCTCCGTCTGGCTCGTTCACGGAGTTCTACAACAGCACGCGCTGGACGCAGTATCAGGCAGGCACTCCGGTGGCGCTGATGTTCGTCTGTCAGGTGCCAGCGGCAGGACACGCCGCAAAGGCAAAGGGGTCCATTGCGATCTACGTCCCTGACGCTGAGTTGACCGTTGAGGACGTGGAGCACAAGGGTCAGCGCGCCACGAAGGTGACGTGGGTCGGCAAGCGCACGACGGCGGCTGAAATCACCGCTGGGTTCTCCGCGCCGATTCGCTTTGCGGTCTTCGGAGGTGAGTGATGTGGGGTGGTACGCGGAAGGTCGTGATCCTCGGCTCGCTGCCGCAGCGTCTTGCTGCAGAGCCGCCAGCCGGCGAGGCGCCAGACGTCACCGCGGCGCGCCGCGCCGTGCTCGCTTCGCTGATCGACAAGCGCACATCTGACAAAGACGAGCGCTTCATCATCGAGGTGCGGCACATCGGGACGCC
>Ga0209518_1002773_pt1 | contig 15851 bp, 19 predicted proteins | sample RifGroB1_FD_183993 | JGI IMG/M metagenome (GOLD analysis project Ga0209518, IMG submission 183993) | Groundwater microbial communities from Rifle, Colorado, USA - Groundwater B1 (SPAdes) (version 2) | ecosystem: Environmental > Aquatic > Deep subsurface > Groundwater | place: Rifle, Colorado...
AATGCGTAACTAACCCACATAAATGAAGTAGCAAGTGAAGATCCAGTTAAATTAAATATCCTGATTAATAGGAGGTAGTTCATTATGTTGATAGTCACTTGAGAAAGAATTTGTGACGACCAAAGATAGATAAAATTACTATTTTTGAGGACAGCTTTGTATTCGGCAAACATTTAAACTATTTTTTTATCTTTTCAATTAATTTTAAACTAATAAATTTGGGGTCACCTTTACCGTGAAGTATTTTCTGCACCTGTCCTATCAAAAAGCCAATTACCTGACCTTTTCCATTTTTATATGACAAAATAACATCAGGATTTTTGGATATTACAACCAATACTGCCTCATCTACTGATGCATCATCAGAATAACTAATCTTGGTTAATTCTAATATTTTTTTAATTAATCCACCTGCTTCAGGATACTGTTTATCCATTTTTTTATTTATCATCAGGCTGGCGATAGTTCTATACTCACTACTTAATTTAGCAGCATCTTCAAAATAATTAGATCTTTTTATATCTGACACCAAGACATTTATGTATTCATTACTCAGTCCGTATTTTGTTTTAAATCTTATTCTTTTTTCTACAGGTAACTCCGGAATTTCTGATTTTAATTTAGAAATCATTTCATCACCAAGTTGTATCGGTGGTAAATCAGCTTCCGGAAAATATCTGTAGTCCTGAGATTCTTCCTTTGATCTTTGAGGAAATGTAGTTTGTTTAACTTCATCATAGCCCCTGGTTTCCTGTATCAGTTTTTCACCAGCTTCAAGGGCTTTGATCTGTCTTTCAATTTCAGAAGTTAAAGCTTTTTCCAAAAACCTGAAGGAGTTAATGTTTTTAAGCTCTACTTTATAATCTGGAATTTTGCTGTCAGTTGTAACCGATATATTTCCCTCCAACCTCATTGTTCCCTTTTCCATATCGGCACCACTGATGTCCAAATATCTGGCAATAAGCTGTAATTCTTTAACAAAAACCAAGACTTCCGCTATATTACGGAATACAGGTTCGGTAACTAATTCAATCAACGCGCAACCGCTTCTGTTGAAATCTACCAATGAGAATTTTTTCCCATCTATTGTTTCATGAACTAATTTACCTGCATCTTCTTCAAGGTGTATATGATTAATTTCTTTTCCTAAAAGCTGTCCTCCAATACACAGTACTTCATCTTTCTGACTTGTCTGAAAAGCTTTTGGTAAATCAGGATAAAAATAATGTTTTCGGTAAAATCTGGAGAATTTACTTATTTTTGCTCCCAATGCTAGTCCAAGTTTTACTGTTTTAAAGATAGCTTCTGAATTAGCAAGAGGTAATGCTCCGGGAAGACCCAAACAAATAGGGCAGGTTGTGGTATTTGGTTTTTTTCCAAAGTGATTTTGGGGACATGAACAGAACATTTTACTTTTGGTATTTGTTTCTATATGAACTTCAAGTCCGATTACCGGTTTATAGTTTTTCATATTTAAATTGCTGTTTCAGGTTTATAATTTATTTCTTTGTGATACAACTTACCCAGTTCGAATAAATTATGTTCTGAGAACCTCGATCCCATCAGTTGAAAACCTATTGGTAGCTTATTTTTTGAAAATGTTGAAGGTAAAGTCAAAGAAGGAATTCCTGCTAAATTCGCTGACGTTGTATATACATCTTCCAAATACATTTTCAAAGGATCAGAAGTGTTTTGGCCAATCTTAAATGGAGGCGTCGGTGACACGGGTGATATAATTGCATCAACTTCTTTGAATGCTTTATCAAAATCTTCAATGATTTTAGAACGTACTTTCATCGCTTTAAGGTAATAGGCATCGTAATAACCTGCAGATAATACATAACTTCCAAGCATAATTCTTCTTTTAGCTTCTTCACCAAATGAGTTTCTGTCATTCCCATATCTAATTCCATCAAATCTTCCTAAATTTGAAGATACTTCAGCAGGCATTATTATGTAATAGACAGGAACCATATACTTTGTATTAGGCAGGCTTATTTCAACCACCTCAATACCTGCTTTTTCATATACTTTTCTGACATCATCAATCATTTTTTCTACTTCATTATCCAACCCTTTTATAAAGTACTCTTTAGCTATTCCTAATTTGAATTTTGTTTTAATTTCAGCTTTATTGAAATTTTTAACAACAGCGTCGAATCCGTCTTCACCACGAAGGACATCAAACATTATTTCTATATCATCGACAGTATGGGCAAGAGACCCAACCGTATCCAACGAAGAGGACATAGCAATGACTCCATATCTGGGAATTGCTCCATAAGTTGGCTTCAATCCCACCAGATTACAAAAATTTGCAGGTTGTCTGGTAGAGCCGCCTGTATCGCTGCCCAAAGAAATTAAGGACATACCTGAGGCAACTGAAGCAGCCGGTCCACTTGATGAACCTCCAGGGACATATTCTTTATTCCATGGATTTAAAGTCGGACCAAAATCAGAATTTTCTCCCGAGGCACCATGTGCCCAAGCGTCACAGTTTAATTTTCCCAAAGGGATAGCTCCCGCTTTTTCAAGCCTCAAAACTGATGTTGCAGAATAAGGTGGGATGTAACTTTCTAATACTTTAGATCCTGCACTTGTTCTTCTTCCCTCAGTTAAAAATATATCTTTATATGCAGCAGTTACTCCAAATAATGGGTTATTTTCAATTACTTTTTTATCGAACTGCGCTAATAACTTGTCAACTTCTTTAGCTTTTGAATAAGCAACTTCGTCTGTAACAGTCAGGAAAATATTATATTCTTTATTATGCTTACTAATCTGATCAAGGTAGGAATCCACCAATTCAACAGCCTTAAACTTCTTTTCTAATAAGGCATTCTGTGTATCCTTTATTGTTAATGGTAAATTCATATAATTATTTGTTTATCCTTCCTTCCAGAATTGCCGGTACTTTAAATAAACCATTATGAATGATGTCTGTGCCACTTAATGCTTTATCTTGAGGTAAAATGTTTAACGCTTTAATTTGATCTTCTCTGAAAATATTCACCAACCCCGTAGTCTGGCTTGTAGGTTTAACTTCTTGGGTTTCAACTTCAGAAAGTTGACTAATATATTCAACCACTCTTGATAATTGTGGAAGAAATTTCTTAATTTCAGCGTCCGTCAATGTCAGACTAGACAACTTAGCAACATGTAGGACATCTTCTCGGGTAAGTTTAGTTTTAATATTATTCACAATCTTTGATCTTTTCGCCTCAGGTGTCTTTAAACTATGTTTTACCATAGGCATATCATAACGCCTTTAAGCCATTTTTTGAAGAGTCTTAATTCTTTCTTCAATAAGAGGGTGGGTATTAAACAATTTTGAAAACCAACCTACAGTACCACCAACTTTATCTTTAAAAGGATTTGCAATATATAGGTGAGCAGTAGCCTTATTTGCAGCTTCCAGAGGTTCATGATCAGCCGAAATTTTCTTTAATGCTGAGATTAGTCCCTGAGGATGCCTGGTAAGAGTTACCCCTCCTGCATCCGCCATAAATTCACGGCGTCGGGAAATTGCGAGTTGAATAAGAGTCGCAATGATTGGAGAAACAATCGCAAATATTATTCCCAAGACCATCATAATTGTACCCAACTGGTTATCTTCTCTGTCTCTGCTTCTTCCTCCACCAAAAAACCTGACTCTGAAAAACCAATCTCCCAATAAAGCCACTAAGCCAACCATAACGCTGACTACGCTCATTAACCTTATGTCAAAATTGATGATGTGGGTTAGTTCGTGAGCAATTACTCCTTCAAGTTCTGATCTGTTCATCTTTTGCAGTAGACCGGTGGTAACACACACCACAGCGTGTTTAGGGTCACGTCCTGTTGCAAAAGCGTTTGGTGCACTATCTTCAATTACATAAAGTTTTGGTTTTGAAATTCCAGCTCCTATAGATAAATTGTCTACAACTGAAGTAAATAATCTGTCCTCATACGAATTTGCGACTCTAGCCCCCGATATAGAAAGGACTATTTTATCGCTATACCAATATGAGATAAATGAAGAAATACCTGAAATTATTAAGGCTAATCCTACGTAACCCAAGCCTCCAGGTTCATAACCCATATAAAGTCCAATTGCCTGAGAAAGAACCCAGACAGTAATTGAAACAAAAAGAAAAAAGAAAACAACCACTACAAAAGACTTAATCTTATTGCTGGCTCGCACCTCGTAAATATTTTTCATTACAGGTTAACCTTTGGTGATTTCATTTCAGCTTCTGAGACTACAGTATGTTCACCAACTTCAGCAGTTTCCAATCCTTTCATTTCAGAAAATCCAAACAAACTTGCAACAAAACTACTAGGTACAGAAACTCTTTTAACGTTGTAATCAGCGGACAGATCAATCAGAAGTCTTCTGGCATACATCACTTTATCTGATGTATCCCGAAGCTCTTCCATTAACTTAGCAACCACAGTGTCAGCTTTAAGTTCAGGGTTATCTTCTACAGCTATCGAAAGCCTTGGAAGGACATCAGAAAGTGTTGTACTGGCTGCAGTCATTTGAGCCAAATCGCCGGATTTTATAGCTCCAGCAATTTGTTTTCTGGCCATTGTCAACATTTCAAATATTCCCTTTTCATGCTTTAAGTAACCTTTAGTTGAACTTTCAAGGTTAGGAATTAAATCTGCCTGCCTTTTAAGTTGATTTCCAATTTCCTGTATTGATGCTTTAATTCTGGCTTTGGTTGAGACGAAGAAATTATAGGTTGAAACAACCCAAAGCAAAATACTAACTAATAATATAATTAAAATAATTGTAAAATTCATATTCTAATCACCTCTTTTCAATTCTTTTTCAAACTCAATAAGTCCCATACAGTTTATCATATTTTTTTTCTCACACCACCCCCGTCTGGCTATATTTACTCCAAATTCCATATTTCTCAGATGATCAACATGGTGGGCATCTGTACCAAGGGTTAGTTTTATTCCTCTTTTAACTGCTTCTCTTACCAATATGTCAGGTAAATCCAACCTCATCGGATCGGCGTCTATTTCCAACCATTTGTTATTTTTCACGCAAAACTCAAAAATTTTTTCCCAATCCAATTCTATTCCTTCACGCTCATTAATTTTTCTGGCGGTTGGGTGTGCAAATACCTTAACTTTTGGGTGAGATAATGCTTTCACAACCCTTTCGGTCATTACATCTTTCGGTTGATCGAAACTTGAATGTATTGAAACTAATGCAAAATCCAAAGTATCCATTCCAGCATCCGGTACAGGTAAACTTCCATCCTGAAGGATATCGATCTCCAAACTATTGAATACTTTATATACTCTATTATTTTTAAACTTTTCACGGGAGTAATTAATTACATCTACTTCTTTTTTCTTTTTCTTTAAAATTTCTACGATCTCTTTCTGAGAATGTTTTCCTCTACTCGGGTTGTGTTCTGAAAAGGCTATATATTCATAATTAAGATTAATGGCACTTTTCACGATTTCTGACATTGTGGATACTCCCAAATCGTGAGAAGTCTCAATATCAAAATTGGAATGGATTTGCAAATCAGCTTTAACATCTTTTAATGTTATTAGTTCAGGTAGCGCTCGTTTTTGAGCAGCTATTATTTCACCTGAATCTTCTCTTAGCTCCGGTTCAATATATGCCAGACCTAAATGGTTGTAAAAATCTTCTTCTGTTTTAAAAGTATTTAGTTTATTAGTTTTTTTATCTTTTATGCCGTATTCACTCAAACTCAGGTTCTTTTTTAGACTGTATTCACGCAGAGCAATATTGTGGTTTTTACTACCTGTAAAATGTTGAAGTGCTGAGCCATAACTATTTTCATCCGAAACTAATAAATCCACCTGTACTCCACCTGGAACTATAATAGAAGCCGTGTGTTCACCCTTCTCAATAACTTTTTGAACTTTTGGATAACTAATAAACTTATCCATAACTGAGGAGGGATTATTTGTTGAGACAAGCATATCAATATCTCCAATTGTAGCCACTTTTCGCCGCAGTGACCCTAAGACATCTATTTTAGCGACATCAGAACTCGTCTCAAGCCATTCTATGATTTCTGAAGCTATTGTTTGAGCATATGGGAGAAGATGTCTTTTGTTTTTAATTTGCTTTCTTTCAGCTTCTTCAATTAATTTATCAATCTCACCTCTGCTACTTTCTTTAATCAACTTTACTGCTGTTTTTATTCCTATCTTGGGAAGCTCCATTAAAATAAACACTCTTGGATCAATTCCTTTCATTATTTTTTCAAAATGCTTTGATTTACCTGATTTAAAAAGTTCGTCTAAATGACTTTCTAAAGATGGTCCAATGCCTGCAATATCTGACAATTTTCCGTCATCCCATAAATCTTTGAGTTCTGAAGTGGCATGTTCGATTGAATCTGCAGCATTATTATATGAAATAATCTGGAATCTGTACTTATTTTGATCTTGTAGCTGATATGAGGCAGCAACATTTCTTAACATACTGGCAATTTGTTGATTGGTATGTTTAATTTCAACCATTAATTCATTATAACAGCATGATAATAGGAGTATGTTGTTGGCTGAGTATAATTTATGGTAGAATACCAATTCGAGGGGTTGTAGCTCAGTTGGTTAGAGCGTCTCCCTGTCACGGAGAAGGTCGCGCGTTCGAGTCGCGTCAACCTCGCAAACACTTAAGATGAAATAAACAGGTAAGTTGAAATTTATCATATATAGGTATATAAATAATAAATGGAGTTTAAATCTTTTATCGATGGGATTACTGGAAAAATAAAATTTACACTTTATCAAAGAAATTTGGCAAGTCACATATATGATGATCCAATAATTGCACCATTAGATCCATTTAACGCAGAAACCTCGAAACACATAGGAAATAGCACTGGTTTAGGGTCATCAATTCCCCGAAGCAGTCAGAATAGTGTTCAAAAGTCTCCAATAACCGACTCCAAAATTAATTCATAATCAGGCTATTGACAAGAACCCTCCTATAATCTAAATTGCATCTTAACTTCTGCCCAACAGAAGCGGGTGATTTAAATTGAAAAAACTTCTTAAAACCATAAAACTTAATGAATCTACAATCAGCATGGTCTTAGGTCTTATAGTTGTATTAATAGTGGGATCTTTGGTTGTAAGTTATTTAAGAAACAAAAAAGGATCTGTTCCTGATGAATTGTTAAATCAGAATAATCAGGTTGAAAATCAGATTAAAACACATACTGTCGCTAAAGGAGAAAGCCTTTGGGATTTAGCAGAAAAATACTATGGAGACGGATTTAAGTGGACTGAAATAGCAACAGAAAACAAAATTGCAAATGCATCAGTAATTACTGAAGGTCAGGAACTAACCATTCCCAACATAGATGTAAAGGCTGACGAAAATTTAGCAGCTGTGGATGGGGAGGATTTAACTACCAGTGCAGATAACTCTGTTGAGTCTATAACAGCAGCTACTTATGAAGTAGTAAAAGGGGACAATCTTTGGAATATAGCTATAAGAGCTTACGGTGATGGTTACAAATGGGTTGAAATAGCCAAAGAAAACAAATTAGCTAATCCTGATCTCATACATCCGGGTAATGTTTTTGTATTACCCAGATAAATTAGTCTTTTGGAAAAAAATAATTTTTCCATTTGGAAAGTATTAAATCGGTTTCAATACCATTATAGATCATTGAGTAGTTTTGATTATATAATCCCGGTTGCTTATTTATTAAAAGTTTGTAATTTTTATTTTTTTGTTGTCTAGAATAACTTAACTGGACATCATTCTTTTGGCCAATTGGAACAGTTACCCAAAACCCAACTGTTTGATATCCATCTTTTGTTTCTATTTTGTAAGAAAAATCTGCTGAAATTTCAGGTAGCGATTCAATCGTCTGGTTGTTATTTAAAACATATTCCTTACCATTGACGAAAACATTTTCTACAATTGAATCTATAGGTAATACAATTCTTAAATAGTTTTGATAATCCCCTCCCCAACTTTTACTTTTTTGCGGGTCGGTGTGTGTGCTCTTGTTTTCATAGGAAATATTTAATTTTTCACGCAAGGTACCATCTTTGTTTTGTATTTCATGAACAATTTTTCGATCAATACAACAATCAGCCTTATTGGATCCTAAATTTGAATTTACAATATATAAATAATCGTCTTTTCCTGATTTTATTTTACCGTCATAATCATTTTCAGCGACAAATTCGGCTAATTTGGGATTGTTTGAATAAATTAGTATTTGTCCGTCTTTTAGTTGTTCATATATCAATTTTAGAAGATATAATTTTTCACGAGTATTTCCACGACTTATCCTCTCTATTAAAGCATTGGCTAAGCTGGACAAAAAACTTTTCTTTTTAATTGATCCCGGGAAAAAATCTTCTTCTGAATATCTTTGGGTTATTTGATAGAAATTATTTTGATCTACCTCATTTTCAGGAAAATCCAAAGGATCAACCGGTCCAACCACTGAGAGAATATTCTGTACAATTCCCATGTTTATGGCAACAACCGTATCAATGTCAGAAATTCCTGCAGTTTTGAAAAACCATAAAATATCGTTGGCGCTGTCAGCAAAATCCAATTCCCAATTAGCATTATGTAGCCTCCATTCCCCTGTTTTAAACGCTTGCTGAATTGGTAATTTTGCTTCTATATGACCCACAATTTGTCCATCAGGTTGATAGATATCTTGAATTTCAAAATCAGTCACCACACCTTTTTTTATATTTAGTATTGCAAAAGATCCCATAAATCCTCCAGAGGGTCTTAATTCATAGTTATTTTGGAAAAGAATTAATATTCGTCCATTCATATTTTCAAATAATTTGGGTACTTGAAAATAACCCAGTGTTAATCTGTTTAATGTATTAACTGCCTTTTCAAATCTTTGAGATTCTCCTTTTAATGAAGTTGAAATAACTGAATTCGTTACGTTTAATAAAAAATAAATGTAAAAAAAGAAAATTATCGAAAGAATAAATAATAAGACTAACAATACAATGGGTTTATTTATTTTAGGCATGGGTTGTATAATATCAGTATATCAACTCGCGGGATTAGTTAAACGGCTTAACGCTACCTTCCCAAGGTAGAGAAACGGATTCGACTTCCGTATCCCGCTCCCATCCCCGACTTAGCGCGGCGGCGCGTAGCGCCGACCAAGCGTTTATCCCTTCCCCACGGACCTTTTTGTCTTTGAGTGTTAAGTTCGAGCTGAAGATTTTTAAGGCCAACACCCTTTTAGCCTCTAGATCATTTCCGTCTGCGACGAATGGTACATTTTTAGCTTCTATAATCCATTCTCGCATGGGTTCGAGCCAAGAATTATGAGTTTGTTGGAAGTTAAAGATTTTCTCTTCAATAGTTTTCTTTTGGGACAATAATTCATTCTTTTTAGAAAGGTAACTTTCTTTATCAATATCCTGTTCTAAATACGATTCTAAAAGAAATTTTAACTTGGAGGAAATCTTTCTAACTTCCTCTTGTTTGTTTCTTACAAACTCATTGTTTGATTGGGCAAGGTCAATTTCTTCCTCGTCTACCTTCTTTAACATTTTACTTGCCCAATCACCTCGCAAAGTATACTTTTTGATCAGTGCGGAGAGTTGAAAGTCTAAATCCGTCTCATTTATAAATGGTTCTCTACAACTATGAATTTTTGACTTTCTAGTACAGCGGTAATATCTAAAAGACTGAGAAGTACCATTACGATAGTTATTAGTATGAATTTCACCAGTAATACTCATACCGCACTCTCCGCACTTAAGAAGTCTTAGGTACGACTTTAGAACTTTCTCTTTAGACCAAGGCTTTGGTCTACCAAAAAAGACTTCTTGTGCCTCATCAAAAAGTTTCTTTGTGATTATTGGCTTGTGAACCCCTTCGTGGAGCTCTCCTAAATACCTAAAATGGCCGTAATAGAAAGGATTTTTTAAAACTATATTACCTACTCTATCAATTTTCCAAGTTCTTGAATTACCACTTAATACGCCATTTTCCGCCAAAAAGTCAGCTATTTGGTAAATTCTATAATTGCCTGTGGCAAACATCTTAAACGCTTTAACAATGAGAGGTGCTTTCTTTTTATCGACAACAATAGTTTTAGTTCTCGAATCATTGAGATACCCAAGAGGTGCTAAACCTGGCATTTCACCTCTCCTGACTTTTTGGCGAAGTCCTCTTTTGGTATTTTCTGAGAGGGCATCCACGAAGTATTTGCTCTGACCAAAGGCTATAGTTAGCATAAATTTTCCTTGTGGTGTTGGCTCAAACCAAAATTGCGGGCATTTTAAAGATTTTATTTTTCCTGTATCTATTAAGTAAATTACTTGTCCGCCATCTACTGAGTTTCTTGCAAGTCTGTCAGGATGCCAACAAATAATTCCAGTGGCCTCAGCTTTTTCAATTTTCTCTAACATTTTATTAAACACAGGTCTCCCAGGGCTTTTGGCGGACTGTTTTTCAATAAATTCCTCCAAAACAAACAAATTCTCACGTTTCGCAAATTCATGAAGTTCAGATAGTTGTGCCTCTATAGAGAGAATTTGTTTGTCTTCAACATCAGTAGATTTTCTAGCGTACAGGAAAAATCTTTCTTTTATGGAAGTATCCATCAATTAGTTATATATCTACAAAAACTCACCATCAATACATCAAATGTCATCAATTCTGGTTTGCTTCAAGATTTTCTTGTGTTGATAAGAAGGGATAAACGCTTGGTCGGCGCTACGCGCCGCCGCGCTAAGTCGGGGATGGGAGCCAATCTACAATTTAGCTCGAACTTATTTTATCAAACAAACTTAACATTCTCCAAGAAAAGGGGTAAAGGGGAAATGAATTGGAGAATGTTTGCGTGTGTTCTCGCTCGCCCTGCGGGCTCGCTTAGCTTACAAACACAGCTCGTGTCTTCTTGCTCCCTCGCTTCGCTCGGTCGCAATACGCCAAAAGGATTAGTCATATGTTGAAGCTAACTGAACAAATAGTATATTCTTTTATATAATTGAATAAATAATATATCCAACTGAGACTAGTTGTTCTTACTCCAGATGCCTAATTTCTTTTGTTTTGCTTGTTCCTGTGCCTTAATCAGTTCTTGCTGATGTATAAAGGGTCTTCGTTTCTGGTAAATAACTAACTCACCCAATCCTTTCTTAACAAGTTCTCTTGAAACATTAGTTCCATTAGAAAGAATTGGGTATGCAAGGATTCTTCCAAATTTGTCCGAAGTGTAATTATCATACTCAAGTTTTATTTCTTTTCCTTCTACTAATCGTCTATTAAGTTCAGTAGATTCTTTTTCGAATGATTCTCCTGTTTCAGGTGCTGTCATACCCACATACCTAAGTACAAGACCGTTAAATAACTCTACGGTGTCTCCGTCAATAACTTTTTTAACCACAGCAGATTTTGGTAATTTTGTAACATCATGATTTTCGATAGCCTCTCTTGAATCAAGAACTTTTTGTAGTTCATCTGAATATTGCGAATCTTTGGCTAATTTTAAGTTCTTAAGTAAATTAACTGAAATTAAGACAAATTTATTATCGTTCATTTATATACGCCTAAAAAGTACAAAATAGAACAAAAAAGGTATGCAATAACTATATATGCAATCCAATTTGGTATTTTAATATGTAAAGGCTCTTTTTGTTTATTATTTTCCATTATCTTTAATTGGTAAAACCTCCCTAGGTTTTGATGATCCATCAGATGGACCAACCACCTTTTTACTTTCTAAAATATCCATTAATCTTGCAGCTCTTGCATATCCAATTGATAATCTTCTTTGTAAAAGTGAAGAAGAAACTGCATCATAATGGCTAACTATTTCAGTAGCTTCATCAACTAATTCGTCATCAGTTGAATCAGGAATATAGTCAATAGCGCTTGGCATTTCTCTGATAAAATCCTCAACTCTTTTTAGTCTTATTTTTAAACCAACAATTTCAGTTTCTAATTGTTCTATTGTTTTAGGAGATTTGATGTCATCTGCCATATCTTAATAGTACTCCTTTTTGTTGTCCCCGTACTTTTGTTCCTGCCGTATTTACTTCTGGGATTACTTTCGTTGGTACTCTACCCTTTTGGATATTGGCTTATTAGGTACTAAATTGTTAATCTTTCCATTAAAAAAATCTTCTGGTGCTTTAACAGGACCTCTCTGCTATACTTCCAATAGAGAAATTTTGAACATCTTTTTCTGAAGAGCAGAAAATCGCTGCTATCCGTCTAATGCTTTTGCATTTTGACGCTGGCAGGTTCGTAGAAGCTGGCTAAAAATAAACGGCTGAGAACAGATGAGGGGAAATGCGGCGTCCCTCCAGAAAAATATATTTCTTAGTTTTATAATTTGCTAATCTAAATGTCCAGATTGAAAGTACAAATTTTGATTTATGCGATTTTATTAATATTTGGTTTTATTGTGGGATATTCACAAAAAAATAAAAAATTAGTTATCGTCCAAGAAAAAAAGGTTGTAGAACAGGAATTGCCGGAATGCTTTTCAGGCCAATGCCCAAGCTATTATTCAATGAACGTTGATGGTGAAAGCAATCAGGAAAGCGCAGTTATAATTCCAACCGCTATGAGTCAAGGGTTAGGCAAGGTTTGGATCATTGATGAAGGAAAATTGATTTTTGATAGCGGTGAAAAAATGAGAATTGGCATAACTCAGACAAACGAGCAGAAGGACCTAGGAACAGGTTTCATTTTACGGTATGCAACAGAATTTAATTCAAATGAAGGTGTCTCCGAAGAGTATCTTTATCAAGACGGACATTTTGTGATTGTAAATGAGTAATATGAAGATTGAACGCTTCTACTTTAGAAGAGCGACAAAACTTTTTACCGCATCTACAACTTCTTTGACGCTAACTTCCTGCTTGAATATTGTGGTTAGATTCAAGGCAAAATTTGGAGTTACATCTAATTCAAACTCTAACTTTTTCATAAATGGATTATAATACAATTTTAATTTTATTGTGAAAAGATAAGCTTTGTTTATTTTTCATAATAGAGATAGATTATTTAAACCAGCTTAATTCCTCAGCACTGTCTGGCCTGATTGTCATCCTTTTAAGTAATTCTAAATAAGCATTACTTTCTCTATTAAAAAATTCAGTGGATTCACCAAAAAAATCACTAATTTCAAAATAAACATCTTTTATTTCTCCACTCTGTAATTTAATTGTTAATAAATCATAGTTATTCAGATTATCATTGATACATTTCTGCTCAATTAGTTCGAATCTATAATCACCATTACAATATAAACAGGCAATCAAATCTTTTTCCAATAAAATTCCAAGATTATTAGTTAATAAAATTTTAATTGCATCTGTTTTACTATTACCATACCCACCAGAAATAGGAAAATTTAAATTGTATTTAATCCACAAGTCTTTTTTTAGAATCATCATGATATGGTTTTTATATATTTTTGTCTAATTATTTAAGTTCTTCATTTTTCTTCATTGAGTTATTTATCAGGAGCAGAATTATATGATTCTTTTATCACTTTTATTAAATAATTAAGGTCATTAGTATTATTTATACCAATCCACCATAGTGGTGTAGTACCCCACTTATAAGAATCAGGGACTTTTGTAAACTGTTTTTTATCGTCATTATCAATTTTTTCTTTTCTGACATAAACTTTTAATCTATCTTTATATACAAAAACAGATACAAAGTTGTACCAATTAAGTTTATACCCAATATAGTTTTTAACTGGTCTTTCTTTGATATTTATATCTAGCTCTATTATCTTTTCTCTTAATATTTCAAGTATCTCCTTAGTTTTACTAGAAGCTTTTTTATAATGGTCATCAAGTGAATATTCTTTAATTTCTTTTGCTATATCTTTTATCAATTTTCCCTTTGCAATTGTTCCTATCGACTCTTTAGTTTCGGGCGGTTTAATTTGATTAAAAAGAATTAAATTATTTTCAAATCTTTTTACTTCCCAAAGCTCAATTGGAAAGTCACGAAAACCTACAACATTTTGTTGATGCGAAGTAAACCTTTGTGCAATGAAAATAACTCTTATTTGATTCCAATCAACAGAATCACGATTTAAATTTTTCTTTTTTCTTTCATTATATTCCAGAATAAGTTCTGCTTTATTTCTAAATATTGTATTTAAATATGAAACACCTTGATCTACAATACTAAAACTTTGATCACGTTTATATTCAATTACAACAAATGATTGTGTTTGTGCATCAAATGCTAATGTATCAATTCTAAAGTTCTCTAAAATAAACTCAGAAGTTATAATTTCAAGACCAAAAATTTCATTTAAGTTTTGTTCAGTTAAAATTTGAATGTCTTTTTCGAGATTAATACTATTTTCCTTGGTCTTAATAAACTTACTCTTCTCAATTCTAAAAAGTAACATTTGGAGCAATTATACTATATTATCACTTCTTTAGAAGGGAATTGTCTTGTCCTTCTCGTTTCTGGATTCTGTATGAGTAATGGTGTCTCCCAAATGCCTATATTCACACCATTTACACGCGGCTCCTTCATTGGGGGCTTTCCCAGACAGTAATCTATCAATCTCCTGGGCAAAAATAACAAATCCTTCTGTATCCAATGGCACCTCCAGCCATTTAGGTGGAAAACTTACAAAAGCATTATTGTCTTTATACAAAACTTCATCTGGATAAAATATCAAGAGACCAAGTTTAGTAATTTTAATTGAATCGCCTGTTTCAGTATTTTCCAGTGCAAACTTATAAGAATTAAGTTGGGTTTTATATTTATCAATTTTCCCAATATCTGCCAAGCTAATTTTAAGATCAATAAGAGTAAAAGTTTTGTCAGGGTTTTCCATAAGCAAATCATACTTACCCTTAATGAATACCGAAGTCCCCTGAACAGGAACAGACTCAACCCATCCCTCTTGTTTAACAACAATTCCATCTGGCAATTCACTTGATAAAGTTTGTAATTTTTTACCAACAACACTTCCTTGAAGCCTGCTATTCATAGCAGAGAAAACTCCGGGCATAGGCATTGAAGGCTGTTTTACAGCATGTTTAATTTTGAGGTAGTAGCAAAGCTTGCATTCCTCGTACAGGTAAGCAAAATCTGATGGTGAAAGTTTATACATCTGAGGCAATTATACTACTTTACTTTGTGACTATAAGTACTATATTCAAATCGAAGATCTTTAAAAAGCTGACGAGGATAACCTCCCGGGCTAATTTTTGGGTATCAGCCTAGCTCAGCCTCCTCCTTGAGGACATTAAAAGTGTTTTCAGGGGGGAGCTGTAGCTAGCTTCTCAAAAAAATAGAAAGGGGGTGATTAAAATGCCAAGATTCATAATTTATTTGGATCGAGCAGGTCTTTATCGGTGGCGACTAGTAGCCGGAAACGGCGAAATAGTTGCGACAAGCGAAGCTTACGTCACGCATGCAAATGCACAACGCTCAGCCGAGCGCGTTAAAGTTCTTGCTTTCACAGCAACTATTGGGGGTTAAACCCTAATATTCAACCTCGTCGGCTTTTTGTAGACCTTCAAAAAAATTAACTTTTGTCATTTTCGACACCTTTTTCTTCAAGAAGACTTTGTTGAATTTCCTGAACCTCATATATATCTATTGAGGAAACTCTAAGGTTTTCGTCCAAGTGAGCAACGCACCTAACTTTTACTAAACCATTATAGATAAAGTATTTATAAAAGTTTTCAGGCTTTTCGATAGCGAACTGATAAGAAACTCTAGTTCCATCAGTTAAATTAAGAAAACCTTTATTTGTGGATTTTGTTAAAGAATTAAATTTACCGTTCAACCAAACTTCTTTGGTTTGAGTAGCATCTACAATTGTAGTATCAAAATAAGGCTTTTCGGAAACTGA
>Ga0209518_1002776_pt1 | contig 15848 bp, 13 predicted proteins | sample RifGroB1_FD_183993 | JGI IMG/M metagenome (GOLD analysis project Ga0209518, IMG submission 183993) | Groundwater microbial communities from Rifle, Colorado, USA - Groundwater B1 (SPAdes) (version 2) | ecosystem: Environmental > Aquatic > Deep subsurface > Groundwater | place: Rifle, Colorado...
CTTAAACATGATTAATTCTGAAAGAATCAAGGTTCTCGCTGAAAGACGAGGTTCTTATTTATCCCACAAAACCTTTGCTTCATTAAAATGATTGGTCGCGATTTCTCCGTCCCTGATATGCACCACCTGGCTGCTGTAATCGGCGATGGTCGGATCGTGGGTAACAACGACAATGGTTTTCTTTTCGTTTTTATGGAGATTGATCAGAATTTCCATGATCTTTCGGCCGGTGGTTGAGTCAAGGTTCCCCGTGGGCTCGTCAGCCACGATGATTTCCGGATTGTTAGACAGGGACCTCGCAATGGCGATTCTTTGCTGCTCGCCTCCGGAAAGCTCGGCCGGCCGGTGTAAAAATCTGTCTTGCAGTCCGAAAGAAGCAAGCAGGGATTCTGCCCGTTTTTTTCTTTCGGTTTCGGACTTCCCCTGGAAAATCATGGGCAGCACGACGTTTTCAAGGGCGTTGAGGTTTTGCAGTAAGTTGAACTGCTGGAAAACAAATCCTATTTTTTTCCCTCTGGCCTGCGCCAAATCATCTTCCGACATTTTCGAAATGTCTCGGCCGTCAAGCAAGACCCTGCCCCGGGAAGGCAGGTCCAGGCAGCCCAGCATATTCAAAAGAGTTGATTTGCCCGAACCGGAAGGCCCCAAGATTACGACAAAAGCGCCCCGATTGATATCGAGGGTGATGCCCTTTAAGACAGCGATTTCTACCCGGTCAAATTGGTAGATTTTCCAGACATTTTCTAGTTTAATTACCGGATCGGCCATCGTCTTAATTTATTTTGTGACGGCTATTTGTTCACCCTCTGTCAACCCTGAGATTATCTCAACCAGGTCGTTATTGCCGCTCAAGCCGATCTGAACTTCTCGTTCTTCCAGGTTTTCCCCGTTTTTGGCAACCTGCACGAACGTTTTGTCATTTTTCTTTTCAATAGCCGCTCCGGGGACAACCAAGACATTGTCCTTTTGAGCGGTTTTAATGGTGATGTCGGCGCTCATGCCCGGTTTTATTTCCTGGGGCGGATTCTCAAAATTGATTTTAACCCCGTAATAAATCACCCCTTCCACCATCTTTTCGGCAGGATCTATCAAAATTACTTTGCCGGGGAAGACTTGATTCGGGAAGGCGGGAAGCTTGATGTCTACCGGATCGTTGAGTTTGACCTTGACGATATCTTCTTCGTAAATATCAACCTTAATGTCGTAGGGGTCGGTCGGTAAAATAATTATGACGTTATCGCTGGAGGCCGGCTGGACGGTTTCCCCTACTTTCTTGTTGACTTCCGTGACGCGAGCTCGCACTGGACTGCGCAAAGTAGCTTCTTTAATTTGAGTTTCCAGCAAGTTGACTTTGGCCTGAGCCTGATCCACCTGAGCTTGGTAGTAATTAACGTCGGTTTGTCGGGGGCCGGCTTTTTCAATAGCCAGCGCATCTTGGGCTTCTTTCAAATCGCCTTCAGCTACGTTAACCTTGGTTTGATTGGTTAACTTGGCGGAACTGATGTCCTGTTGGGCATCGGTCACATTGGTGATGACCGTATTTACGTTGATCCGGTCGGTATTAAGAGTTGTTTTATTGGCGGCAGAAACGATATCTTGATAGGGGCCGGCTTCGGTCATGTCGCGTACCGTGTTCAGTGAACCGTAAATGCTGCTCAACAGCGTTCTGGACTGGCTCAGGGCGGTGTCTGTTTTAGTTTGGCTCGGATCGGCTTTGGCATCGTCAAGGTAGTTTTTAATTTGAGCGAGGTTGTTCTCAATACTGGTTTTGGCGTTTTTGACCGCTGTTGATTCTTGGTCGCCGCCGTAAAAATAAGTAGTCTGGATGGTTCGGACCGTATTGAAAGCGCCCACGCCTTTCAAATAAGCGTTGTCCAGCGTGTTTAAGGCGTCGTCATAGGCATGGTTAACGTCTTCGGTTAATTTTGCCTTCGCGTCTTCTAAGGCTGTTTGCGCGTTATCTACGTCGGTTTGGGCCGCTTGGATCTCTTCGGGGCTGGTGCCTGCCAATATCTGGTTAAGCTTGGCCTCGGCCACCTTCAAAGCATATTGGTTTTCACTCAATTCAATATTAAGCTGCTTGGTGTCAAGCTTCGCCAAAGCTGCGCCCGGTAAAACTTCCTGGCCGACTTTAATGTAAACCCAGTCAATAGTACCGGCGGTTTTGAAATTAAGCTTGATTTCTTCGCCCTGTTGAACCTGGCCCGTCTCGGAAACCTCCTGGACCACGCTACCCTTAACAACATCAGCCAAGGTAAAATTAACCTCTTCTTTTTTCAGAAAAACATTGTAAACGATAAAAAAGATTACGATAGCGGCCACAACAATTAGAGCGATTTTTTTTGTTTTCATATTATAAATCCTATCAAAAAAACAGCGTTTTATCAACAATATTTTTAAGCTTAAAAGAAAAAGTCTCCTGACTGGCTGTCAGGAGACTTGATACTTGAGCTTATTGCTTATTTTCTTCTTCACGCATTTCTGTCGCATACTTTTCCGCTTCCTGACGAAGCTCTTCGGGACCTAAGGCTCGTATTCTCTTGTATTCTTTCTTGCGTGCCCTCTCTTCTCTAGCGATAGTTTTTAGAGGTAAGCCTCCGCCTCCGCTTATCGAACCGAGTTATTTACTTCCGAGATAGTTGATTACATTTTCCCCCAAAACAGACTTGAGTCGCTGATATTCCTTTAATTCTTCTTTATCTAGCAGCTCCTCTTCGATAATCTTTCCCATAAACAGTATGTCGATTGCCAGGGTGCTCCTCACAAAACGGATTGCTTGATTAACTGCCCTTTGCCACTCTTGAATTTCCATTCTATCTTTCTCCTTTATTTTTAAGTTATTTTCTATCTATATTATATCATATAAACTATTGATTTGTCAAGCCCAACCAAAAAACCGCCTGTTTGGCGATTCGTTGGATTCAAACCACCTGCGATAATAGATGTCTTTTTGAGAAAGCTCTACCCGAACCGGACTTTAAATACTTTTCAAATTTATAGGCCTTATATTTATCCTCAAACGCTATATAACACACTAATTTTATTGGCAATCTATCCTTGGTCGAACTAACTTCTCTTCCTTATATGACGTTTAATTCTATCTTCCAGGTCATTGGTGCAACCAACATAATCTGTTTCATTTTCACATTTTAGAATATAAACGTAATACATTAATGTTTCTCGCCTTCGCAAGCTACTAAGCAGGCCTTGCCTGCCGTAGCTCGCTTCGGCGAGCGAAGGCAGGGGCGCCGGGACTTGAACCCAGAACTCTTCTTTTGGAGAGAAGAAGTTTACCATTAGCCTACGCCCCTATATTGTTCAATGTTTGTTTAGCTATTGAAGTTAATTCTCTCGCCAAAGCGGAATCATGATAAGCGACATTCACACATCCCGGATAATTTTTTCTTATTCTTTTTCCGGTGTGCGGTTTTTTATATGGTTTGATAAATTGGCGTATTGGAATATCTGTTATTTTTGACCAGAATGATATTTGTTTCTTGGTAGAATGGTATTCGTGTAGATGTAGACAAATCCTCAATCTTTTTTCATCTATCTTGAAAGATGATCTGAATAAAGCAAGGAATGTTTTAATCAAAGATGGGTCGGAATTTACAAAATGTACTCCGCTTTTAGTATTCTTGCTCCCTTCGCACCAAAACAACAAAGCACAAATTATTTTACGATGATTTCTCGCTAACGGAGCACTTTTAATTAACTTTTCTGCTCGGTTTTCTAATATTTGGTCAAATATCCTACGTCTTAATTCTCTAGTTTTCTGGGCCCTTGCTCTGCCTAAATTGCCTCGGTTTGCCAGTCTTTCGATAGCGGGCGGAGGCAATTCTACATCTCTCAACCACAACGAAGTGGTGCTCTTCGCGATACCTAATCTTTTACCTATTTCGTCGAGAGAATATCCTTTCTTTCGTAATTTTACCGCACTTAAGTATTTTCTTTGAAATCTTTTCATAGAACCCCTATAATGAATTACCGTAACTACTATTATTCTATTATCCAATTATTGTATTGTCAATATGCAAATATCCAAAAACTTCCTGATGTTTTTCGTAAAACCTCTGATATCTCTTATCTGATTTTTGGCATAATTATTTCTTGCTTTCTTTGTGGGCAGTGTGTTTTTTGCAAGTCTTGCAGAATTTCTTCAATTCCAACTTCTTATCGACCACAGCTTTGGTTTTGTGGGTGAAATAATTGGTTCTCTTGCAGACCTGGCACTGCATTTTGACGAATGGTTTTTTTGCCATATATTTATATTACACTAAATTTATTAAAGTGTGAGCCAAGAGTGGGGATCGAACCCACGACCTCGTCATTACCAATGACGTGCTCTGCCAACTGAGCTATCTTGGCGTAGTATGTGGGTAGGGAGGGATTCGAACCCCCGAAGTCCGAAGACAGTTGATTTACAGTCAACCCCATTTGACCGCTTTGGTACCTACCCGAAACTCAGAAGTATCTTAACAAAAAAATAAACTTTATTCAATAGCCTTCTGATGTTTTTTGCGCCACTCTGCTATTGTTTTATGGTCGCCTGAAAGCAAAACTTTGGGCACCCGCCAGTTCTTGAAGACTTCGGGGCGGGTATACTGCTCGTATTCGATAAAACCTTTGTTTTTAGTGATTCTTTCTTTAAGTAATTGAGGTTTGCCTAAGACGCCCGGAATCAACCTGGCTATCGTCTCAATCACCACCATGGCCGGCAATTCTCCGCCCATCAAATCGTACTCTCCGATGGAAATTTCCTCGTCAACCAGGTGTTGAGCCACTCTTTCGTCCACGCCCTCATAGCGGCCGCAGATAAAAATAAGATGTTTAGCTTTAGCAAGCTTATAAGCCGTCTTTTGGTCAAATTGCTTACCGCGAGGGGTGAACAGGATTACTTTAGTACCCTTTTTCTTTAAGGCTTTAATGGCTTTAAAAAGCGGCTCAATCTTAAAAACCATGCCCAGTCCCCCGCCGAAAGGCCGGTCGTCAACCCGCCCGCAACGCTTTCGCGTAGCGAATGCGGGCGTGGCGGTTTTGTGCCGGTCTTTGGCCCACTTCCTCAAATTGTGGACACTAACCTTAATGAAGCGCTTTTTTTGGGCACGGGCCATCAGCGACTCTTTCAAATAAGAGTCGAAAATCTTCGGGAAAATGGTGATAATGTCGAATTTCAACATAGAAAAAATAAAGCCGCGCTACCCTATTATAATAGCACGGCTTAAAGCGTAAACAAAAACTGCACTACTATTCATAGTACAGTTCTTGTTAAACGTCAAGGATACGTTTTAGAGTTTTAATTCATCGAGTCCCGATCCTTCGGGCCTTCTTTCATATCCTGATTCCTCGGGTCTTCTGACGCGAGGTCCTCGGCCACCTTCTGGCTCTTCGATCTTTAAGTTCACTCTCGCGTGGTTCTTAAGACCGATAATGCGAACCAAAGTCCTGATGGCTCTCGCGGTTGAACCTTCGCGGCCAACGATTTGGCCCATGTCTTCGGCGTGAACGTTCAATGAGAGCAAAACTCCCATTTCATCAACCTTGCGGTCGACTTTAACGCTTTCCGGGTGGTCAACCAACGCTTTGACGACGTAATCCAGGAATAATTCGTCAACAGTTTTTTTGTCTGCCATGTTAGCTAAAATTCTATTATCATTAAACCTCTAAGTAGTAGCCCGACCTTTAAACAGCGTTCTGCTACTAAATCTACTGCTCTAAGTATAGTCCGGTTTAACCCTTTTGTCAAGCCATTGAGTAATTTCTTTAACCAGTTTTTCAGGAGCATCAATTTGGATGCTGTGGTTGGCCCCAATGATGATTTTTGATACGGAATGAGGTATTCTTCTGAAAAAGTTGGCTCCGTTCCTGATAACAGGGTTTTCTTTTGTGCCCAAAAGTATCAAAACAGGCAGAGTCATTTTTTCAACATCAACGAAAATCTCCTTAAAGTCTTTATTGATCATTCTTTGCCAGGCCCGCCACATTGTACCTCTTTTGCGCCAGTAAAACTTGAACTGCCGGTGTAGCCACCTCCGCAGTCTTCTGAAGAAAAATACGGGCGGCAGAAAAAGCTGCGAAAGTTCGGCGATAAGTAAATATAAAATCAATCCCGGACGGCCAATCTTCGTCGTAGCTCTTACCACAAAAGGCGAAGGCACGGCACAAAGAACTATCCCCCTCACTCTTTGAGGATGCAGCCGGCCTATTTTAATTGCAATCAAGCCGCCAAAACAGTGTCCGTAAAGGAAAAAACGCTTAAGTTTTAACTTATCGGCGAAGCTAACCACGCTTTCGGTGATTTCATCTTTATCACTCTTAAGCGCCGGCAAGGAACTGTCGCCAAACCCGGGCAGAGAAATGACAAAAACCCTGAAGCCTTTTTTAGCCAGGATTTCCTGGAACTTGAGGTTATGAACGGGACTCGTCGATCCGCCCCAGCCGTGAAGAATCAGAAAAGGCACTCCTTTGCCTTTTTCGTAGTAAACAATCTTCTGGTCACCTAAAAAGAGTTCTTTTTGCATTGGTTTACACTGAGCTTGTCGAAGTGTGCGCGTGGAAAGAATCTCCGCCCAAGGCGGGTCCGCCTCTGGCGGAGAACCTTCAACCTGTGCCCCGTACTAAATTTTGGGTGTGGGCACGGAAGGAGTCGAACCTTCCACTTCTTCATTATCAGTGAAGCGTTCTACCGCTGAACTACGTGCCCAAAATTTTAGTACCGGGGTCAGTGAAGCGCCCCAGTACTAGAAGATTCGCTTCAGTACGGGGCAGTCCCGTACCGAGTCGCTCCGGTACCGGGACGTTCTACCGGTGAACTACACGCGCTTATTGTCGCTATTCGCTATTTTAGCCAAAAACCTTAACCTTGTCAAAACAAAAATGAGGGAGGTCAGCCCCCTCATTTTGATCTCCCCCGCGTCTGTTATATTTTCTTTCTTTTCTGCATCGCTTTCCACTCTTTTGATCCGATAACTATCAAAGCTATTAAGCATAAGCCTGTAATCACTGTCACAAGAGTTAATTGGCCGGTGCCTCCCCAAGCTACAGACAAATCAGCCAGGAAGTTTGTTTGAGGTATTTCTGCTGTAACAACATTTTCTTCAGGCGCTTGAACTTCTGTCGTTGGCTCCTCCGTTACCGGTTCTTCAACTGGCGCTGAAACCGGAGCCGCGGCTATACTGAAGGATGTTTGAACATTGCCTAAAGCAAGCAGATTTTGGTTGGTGGCATCAAGAGCCAGCGAGTTGCTGCCAAGTTTAATGATTCCGGTACCTGTCTTTCTGGCAAAGAATGAAATCGTGCCGAAGGTTGCCTGCGAGGCGATGCCTCCAGGGTAACCCGCGGTTTTGACTAAGATCCCGTTGATATTATCAATTGAATCGTACCCGGGCTGGCTGACCGGCATCCAGCTGGTGCCGAAGGTAAAAGAGTTTACCCTCAAAAGATCGGCCGGGTAAGTCAGTTCCATCTTGGCGGTATAGTTCTTCAGGCCCTGTGGGTCAATTTTGACCGTAAGGACGAAGTTTCGCCCTTCGGTAGCGCTAATGCTCGTTGGCGACAAAGAAACGGTCGTAGCCGCCAATACGGGCGCTGTTAAGGCCAAAGCAACTAATCCTGTTATTAAGACTGTAAATATGGTTTTTTTCATAGTTTTATTTTAATTACCCGGTCCAGTTGACCATCAAAAGGTTGAAGTCAAAAATATCGACTTTGCCGTTGCCGTCCAAATCGGCGTTTAGGTTGGCGGGGCTGTTACCCCAGTTGACCATCAAAAGGTTGAAGTCAAAAATATCGACTTTGTCGTCTTTATTGATATCACCAGTAATCTTTACGCCTAAGGCCAAAGTAACGAAAGTTTTATCAGTATAACTGGCCGTATTTCCGGTGGCATCTTTTGATTTAATTTGGTAGTGGTAAGTGGTTGCTGGAGATAAATCATTTAAGGTAACGGAGTGAGACGCAACATAAGTCGTTATTTTTACTTCTTCGCCATAAGTTGTAGTTTTGCCGTAAACGAGCCAAGAGATTGATGCTTCGTTAGTCTGCCAAGTAATAGTAGCGGTAGTATCTCCAACTACAGCATTTATTGCGCTGATTGAAGGAGCCGTGGTATCGGTTGTTGCCGCACCACCGCCTCCACCTCCGCCAGCAGGAGGCGTTGGAGCTGGAGCCGGTTCAGAACCAAAGATTGCGTAAGGTGTTTCAGCTGAAGAAACGCTGAAAGTAATAGTATTAGCAGATGTGTTTAATGTGTAAGGAGAAATTATCACCCAAGAAGTCCCGTCAAATCTATAGGGCATTATAGTGCTTTCATCTATGCCCGTGTCGTCGTAACTTATAGTTACAGAAATAGTTAAATCGGTTCCCGTAATATTTATTTCAAAAGCATTCAAAAGATTGTTTCCGGCAATCACAGCTGCTGAGCCCGTGAAAAATGAACTGGTAAGCTTTTTTACTTCATTAACCACAGCACTGGTATTCGTTTCGGAAGAAACAGTAATGTTCAGATTGTTTCCCAGCTTAATGTTGGTTGGCTGCGTTGGCGCAATCGGGGCAGTTTTGTTTTCAATAACCGCATCTTCATTCGTCTCCTCAATAGTGCCGACAGTACCGGGAACGGTTAAGTCGAGATTGGTGGATCTGGTAGTGTCATCATTACTGGCAAATATTGCTGTTTCATTCGCTTTAATACCAGAGACATAAAACTCAACAATTTTTCCGGCATTGTCGTTATTGGGATTAGTTGCGAATAATAAATCTGGAAGGTAGCCGTATTTCCCCTCATTAGTCACGGAACTACCCATAGTGATTCCTCCGATTTTTGCCTCTACCATCAATCCGTTTGGGGCTACCCCATTATTAAAGTTGACTGTTCCGTAGAATTTATGAGGGATGCCGGGACTTGCGGCTAATGCCAAAACAGGAAGAAATAGACCAACAGAAATTAAAGCTACAAATGTTTTTTGGGATATCTTCATATGTATCTTAAATTATAAAACAATTCGTTCTGTTTGTCAACATATAGAAGCCCTTTTTCGAGGGCCCCTATATGTCTGTTAGCCGTTAAATATTACTTGGAGTATATTCTTTTCCTGAGGTAAGTGAAATCCAGAAAGCATCGCCAGGCAATATCGGGATTACAGTTGACTTAAACACTCCTCCGGCATTGTCATAGCCCCACAGACCCGTGTAAGCGTTCTCTAAGCTTGCGAATGCCTCGGAAGGCGTGCTTTCATCCTCTCCAGGAATCTGGTAATAGCCGATAAGGTTCCAGCCGGTGTTCAATGTTCTCGAAGGAGGAGCTGTTGGTCCTGCCGTAAGCAAGCTGCCCCAGCCTTCGATATTTGTGTTGCCTGTAACGCTTATCCAATAACCATAACCTGTAGTCATTATATCCAGATTGTTGGTTCCTTCCGGATCTGCGGAAGCATACATTAACCAGCCACTGTCGTCGGCATTAGGATGCGTAGGATCGTATGTCCAAACTTCCTCTATGTCTGGAGAAGCATCTCCTAAAACTGTTTCTATGGCAGTTTCATTGGGAACCACTGGGAGTGAAACTAAATTCCATCCAGTAGATGTAAAATAGAGAGAAATGTTGTAATAGGTGGCTGTGGTAAAGTTAATGCTGTTGTAATTAGCCATCACGTTCCCAGCTAAATCGGTCACTCCAGAAAGGGTAATCGTGTAACTGGTGTTGCTCTCCAGCGCGTTATTTGGATTAATACTAACTATGTTGGTTTCGGAATTCTCGATAACGAAACCAGCGATAGTCGGGCTGAAAGTTACATCACCTATTTCAACAATTACCGCCTCGCTAAATGTTATTACAATATCATTAGCTGGCTCAACGTTCATCGCGTTTACGGTAGGAACGTGAGAGATAACGGTCGGAGCTACGGTGTCTTTGGTCAGCGAGATGCTGTCTGTACCGACATTCCCCGCCGCATCCGTGTCTATAAGGTAAAGCGTAAAAGTTCCTTCTGATAGTCCTGCAAATTCCGCAATACCGTTTAGGGTTGTTGTATTCGTCACACAGGTTGTCCAATTAGTACCATCTACTGAGCATTTGGGTAAACTCTCATCTGTCGTGAAAGAAATTACCGCATCACCATTGACCTTATCGCTCTCTGCGGGAGTAGAAATACTCACCACCGGTGCGGTTCTGTCAAAAGTAACACTTGAGGCGTCTGTGGCTACTGTTACGGCCGTACCGTCGTTTCCAGCCAAGTCGGCAAAAATAATAGAGAAAGTTACTATTCCTTCTGTGTCGTCTGACATCATTAGATAGGTAGCGGTCCAATCTTTCGCGCTACCAGTTACGCTAGCTGACTGTCCGGCAATCGTGGCAGTCGGAGTACTAATGTTTTCGTCAGCTACGATTGTCAGGGTAATTGTATCGCTAACTTTAGCCCATCCTTCGTTTCCGTCAGAAGTTATGGAAACCGTAGTTAGGGTTGGATCGGTAGAATCGTAAGTAATACTGAACTGCGTTGCGGCTGTGTTATAATTTCCAGCCAAATCCCAAGATACCTCGGCAGCAATATCTACTGTAACCTCGTCATCCGCTGTTGGCGTAATGTCTACCGTGTAAACTGTATTGTCTGACGTCAATAAGTTGGCTGGAGTTCCATTGGCTACGTCTATGTCGCCAATTTCAAAATTGTATACTGACTCGCTGAAAGTTATAGTTATCGGAATTGGTGAAGCATTCGTCGGCGAAGTTTCGGTAGAAGAAATTCCCACGGTCGGAGAATCTACATCAAGCCCTGTTAAATCAGCCGTAGTATACCAAGGTCGATAATCAACATTATCACTGACAGCATCTCCCGTACCGCCTGGGTTTGAACTATGCTCAGGTCCCAAAGAATCTCCCCACCAGTTTTGACTGGCATCAATCTCAATACCTGTCGTATTATCCAACCCAAAATCATTACCATCAATGCTGTTGGATAAAACTGCCACATCATAAGTGCCATTTTGGTGGGGCGAACCGGACTGCAAACCAACTTCAATCCCTACATCATTTCCAGCGATTGTATTGCCTTCAATTGAAAGACCTGAAACTTCTGCGCTCCCGTCATTTCTCTCTTCTGCTACCACGAAGATACCCCGGGTAGCTCCGGTAACTGTATTGTTTTCTATAGTCACGCCGTCAAGTAAGGCGTTGCTTGCAGCCTGATATGCCCGCGAAAGGATGTTTATTCCGGCGCGCTCTGGCGCAACTCCGTCGCCGGTAATCTCATTATCGTGCACCGAAACATTGGCGCCGGCGGTTACTTCGGTACCATGGTCGCGAACCGCCACCTCAATACCCACTCCGGAATCATTTGGATCCCAGGAAATTCCTTCGCCGATTGTTACATCGTTGAAAGCGACTTCGGAATTAGTAACATTGGTTAATTCAATTCCGGCATAGTCGGCACCTTCAATAATGTTTCTCTTTACTGTCCAACCGCTTTGGGTAGTGCCGTCATCGCTGCCGACCAAAACGCCGTTCCAACCAAGGTCGTGGAGATAGTTATCCTGAACAGTTATGTTTGTTGCTCCTGAATTCCAGGAAAGTACCGCACTGCCGATTCCGCCGGTAAATAAGGCTGGGTCATTGGCGAAATTATGAATTTCAAATCCTTCAATGGTTATATTGGATACTCCGCTTGAAATGACGAAAGCAGAAGCAAATGCGCCGTCTCCATCAATGACCGGCGTACCGGCTGGACCTGCATCGTCAATAGTCTCGCCCTGGGCTCCAGGGTCACCAGTGATAGTCAGCGACTTTTCAATACAGAACATAGCGGCGTCGCCATCACAAGTTCCAATAGTCTCAGCGTAATTACCATCCGCGACATTTACCGTTCCGCCTGCTTCAACCGCATTAATACCTTCCTGAATCGTGTTGAAAGCATCGTAGCCGAAGTAATGGCTGTCATTTTCTAATCCGTCTGTATATGTGCTATCTACATATGCAACAGTAACTGGAATATCACTAAGGATACTCATTCCGTTCTCAACATAATAAGGGTCAAAATCAACTGTTCCGTTTATCTTACTGCCAACCGTAGAGAGAACAGCACTTCCCCACCAGTTTCCTTCAGCATTTACCCCTGATACATCTTCGTTTTTCAATGCTTCTCCAGTTCCGAGGAATTTGTTCTCGCTCACGATTACGGAGGTAACTCCGTCTCCAATCCGTAGCCCTCTTAAACCCCAATCGTTGAATGTGTTTCCGGACACCGTTACATTACTTACATTTGTGTCAGGAGGAATGTCTCCTCTTAAACTTGAAATAAAGTCCGTAAGGAAAGCGACCTGACTACCTCCTGAATAGCTAACAGCGTTGTCGTTGAAGATAAGATTGGAGAGGTCGGATAATTCACTCGACCAGATTGTAGCCGAACCACCGGAAGCACTTGTAGTTATTGTATTATGACTAACTTCTGAATCAGTAACGTCGTATAGCTCAATAGGATTTCCGAGAGGAACTGTAACTGTATTTGCGTTTTCAGCGCTTCCACCAACCAGCCAGCCACTGTGTGCTGGAGTTGAGTGGTCGGCATAAATACCTGTTGCCTCATTATTAACCGTAATATCACTCTTTATGATAGTGAGACCTGAAACCGGATCCATTCCGTTATTGGAACCTCCTATCCAAATACCCATCGCCCCGTCTCCAGTAGTCTCTACGATGATATTATTTATCTCCAAATTGTCCGCTTCCTCAACCGAAATGGCTTTATTTGGCGTAACATCTGGCGGAATGCTTGAGTTTGACGTGCTTACTTTAACATCTTTTATAACTACGCCGTCAGCAGTTATTGTTATGCCGTCTGTGTCTATTGCCGGCTGGATTACGGTTGTGGAGCCAACACCAACAACCGAAAGTGTTTTATTAATTATTATCGACTCGGTATATATCCCTACTAGAACATTAACTACTCCCCCTTCTTCAACCGCACTAACCGCTTCCTGAATTGTAGCGAAAGCGTCATAACCAAAGTAAGTTGCTGGGCCTTCTCCGTCAGGATCTATCCAGTTTTCTGTTCCTACCCAGTTAGCATCTACAAAAACTACTGTTGGTATTGGGAGAATATTTCCTGTTCCTGTCGCTGTACCATCGTAAAAATAATTAGCAACGTCGGCACCAGTAATAGTAATGCCAGTAGCTGTAACTATCTTATCGTTACCTATAATTGCATCCTCAAAGATTGCTACACCATCTTCGTTTGGGGTTACGATATCATCCCCAATTACACCAATAAGTGTACGACCAGTAATTGTTGCTGAATTATTTCCATCAACAACCTTATTTGAAACAGTAATAGTAGCAGTAAGTGAAGCTTGAGTGATTGCACCGGTTAGGTCAGCAATAAAATTATAACTATAATTATCGCCACCGTTTCCATCATCTACCACTCCACTCGGCGTAAGTATCTTTTCCGTACCAACGTTTTTGGTATCATATGCTTCAATAAAATTAGCTGTATCACTACCGACCAACGAACCTTCGGGAAATGTAGGTGTTGCTATAGCATCCATGTTGCCATTATAGGTTTTGGTGTTTGTTACCGCCGTCACCGTAATTGGCTTAGTAGTAATTGTGAGGTCAGCGCTTACGAAAGAGATGTCATAATTGCTGTTATCTAAATCACCTTGCTCAATGGCGCGAGTGCCAACATTCTCGCCAGCAACGCGTGAAAGTGAGCCAGTTAATATGTCTCCATTAACGAGAGCACCAGAAGTAATTTGATATGTGAGTGCTGGGTCAGTGCCACCATATATTTTTGTCTGAGCATCTGCTGTAATTGTAAGTGGGGCTTGGGTAATAGTGAGTGTGCCAGGAACAAAAATTATACTGTAGTTGGTGGCAGTAGCACCAGAGGCAGTGATCACGTATGGACCAACTGGGCTTGTAGCATCAGCTGGTACGGAAAGTATAACTGGTGAAGTGAGGACAGTTGAAGTCTCACCATTAACAAAACCTGAATATGCGGCAGTAAGTCCCGGGTTAGCGGTACCGTAGACTTTGGTTTTACCTTCAGCGGTGATAGTTAGTGGCGCTTGAGTAATTTCAAAATCAGTACTAATAGCAGGTGCAAGACCACCCGCAGATGCTGTTAATTGTTTTCCCGTACCAAACTCGTCCACCGTCAAATTAGTAAAAGTTGCGATTCCGTTACCTACACCTGTTCCAATATCAAGTACATTGGTACCAGTAAGGACGCCAGTGCCAGAAGTTTTGGTAAGTGTTACATCCAAATTTGCGGCAAGTCCGCTTGTTGAATCATTGCCAAATTGATCTTGAGTCTTTACCACTGGTTGCGGGCTCAAATTCGATCCGTATTCCGCAGAGCCGGGCTGTGTCGTAAAGGCAAGCTTCGTAACTGTACCAGCTACAGTAGACAGCGTCCCAAAACTTGTGCTTCCATTTGTCACTCCAATAATATCCGCACCGGAATGGGTAATATTGCCATTGCTCGTATTCGGATGCTGTGTGGTTGGTCTAACTTGCAACCCGTTAAAAAATAGGGTGGAGTTAGAGGTAGAAATGCTATTTACTGTAAAAGAAAAAGATGTTTGGTCAGGTGTAATATTATATGACGCAAGCACAATAGCATCGGTTCTAAAGATAGTTATGGTTGAAGCCATATTAAATTCCCATCCAGAGGGCAAGGAAATAGTATGAACACCCTGTGTTATTTGTCCAGGAACAGATTCTGTGATAGAAAAACTATCTAATGTCGTATAGTCTCCTGTACCTCCAGGAAAAGTTGTATCAATGGAGACATTTTCTCCTCCCGTAGCAGGACTAATGGCTACTCCTTCAGCCGCTAAAGCGAAACTGGCGACAAAAAAACCGCTAACGATTAAAATTGCGGTTAAAATAACTGACTTTTTCCCAAGACCTTTGACTAATGCGTTAATGATTGTTGTGTTCATATTAATTTAGATTAATTAACGAGAACTTTAAACGCGGCAATCGACTAAATTGCCGTTTATATTAATAGTTATTAGCTTGTTTTCCATAATACTTAACACTAAAACAACCCAAGTGGGCTGTCAAGCCTCTGCTTCCAATCTAATCCTATCCCAAAAAGTGTCAAGCCATAACCAAAAACCGCCCTTGGAGCGGTCGTTGTAATTATTTTACAGCAAGTAATCCTTTCAACTCTTTTAACCCTTCTTCCAGTTTTTCAATCCTTTTTTATGATCGGCGAGAATCAATTTTCTATTCTATCTAAGCGATTTTCCATGTCGTCAAAACGGCCGTATACCGCTTCAAAATCTTTTTGAATCGCAACAAAATAAGGGTCAACTGCCTCAACCACCGTTTCTTTTATTTGCTTCAGATCGTTTTTATCAAGCGGCATATAGGTTCACTACTTCTATTTTATCGCATCAAACAATATTGTCAAATGGGCAAAAAAACCAAAAACCGCCTTTGGGGCGGTTCTTGAAGATTAATTAACACGTAGTTCCTTAGAGTTGCTTCGTAGATCGATATTTAAAGGCCATTGATCAAGGCCTCAGAATTAAGGAGAGAATTCTCACTCCTCAATTCGGTCAACGCTGTTTTTTCCCAAATACCGGGCAACATGCAAAGCATATTGCGCAATATAGAAGAGAAAAAAATAAATGTAGTGATCCATGCACAGCTTCCGCTACGCATGCCTTGTTCATGTTGTTCTCTATATCGCTATAAAGCATGGACTATATCTTCACCCAACAATTTGTTGGGGCTCGGCGTGTAGTCTCTGAGGGGTCATCCGCCATTTGGCGGAGACTTCCCTGCTGATTGTCTGCACCGAAAGCATTTTTACTCATATTAATCTAATTCAAGATTATATATTTTA
>Ga0209518_1002778_pt1 | contig 15841 bp, 23 predicted proteins | sample RifGroB1_FD_183993 | JGI IMG/M metagenome (GOLD analysis project Ga0209518, IMG submission 183993) | Groundwater microbial communities from Rifle, Colorado, USA - Groundwater B1 (SPAdes) (version 2) | ecosystem: Environmental > Aquatic > Deep subsurface > Groundwater | place: Rifle, Colorado...
TCACAAGACAGTTATAAAAAAGGTCTTTCTCGGTGGACGTGGAACGTATTTTTGTCCTTTCTGCCAAAAAGAATGACCGTTATAATTAAGATGATGAACGAGATATTGAATGAAAATACTTACCGGGAAATAGAAGCTTATACACTTTCTCAAATGGCTAAGCTGGAAAATTCTAATCACAATGATGAGCATGTCGTCCGTGTTAAAAATAATGCTTTAAAAATATTGACACTTTTGGGGATTGAGGGGCAAGTGGATAAAAATCTTCTGAAAGCAATTTGCTTACTTCATGATTTTACTTATACGGTAAAAAAACCTGGTATGTATACATATATTTTTGAGGGACAAATTGAAAAGAGGATTGTCCAACCTGTTCTTACTAAATTTGAAATATCAGATGAAACTAAAAAAATAATTATTAGTGCCGTATCTCAACATGCACACAGCTTTCCTTTCAGAAAATTAAACAAAAGGCATAATATTTATGCGAAAGTTTTACAGGACGCCGACACTCTGGATTTTTTTGATTGTTTGAGAATAAAAAACTATATGGAAAGAAATAACAGGAGCATTATCGGGAAAATTAAAAATAAAATCGGGGGGAGAATGATAGTGTATGGTTTGCAGAATCTGGGGAGTTTTCTAAACTATCCGGTTCTTGCCAAATCTTTTTTTGCGGATTCATCGATGAAGTGTATTAGCTAGTTTTTGAATGTATAAGAAATTAATAAATAAGAGGGGTAGCGAATTTCACTATTACGAATACGGTATCGGAAATACCAGAACACTCCTTTTTCTACCGGGCTATGCCGATAGCGGCCTGATGTACCAAAAGCTGGGAAGAAGTTTAGCCAAAGAATACAGAGTAATTGCGCTGGATTTTCCGATAATTCATAAGTCAGACAAAATCTACGACCTTACCGGGCTTACTAATTTTGTTGCCGAATTTGTTGATGAGCTTGCGATCAGGGACTTTACCATTGCGGGATTTTCCTCTTGCGGGCTTGTTGCCATTAGTTATGCATATAACCATCAAGACAAAATAAGGGAGCTTATACTTCTAAACTCCGTACCAAGATTTATTCTTTCAAAGGCTAATCGTAGGTTTTATAGAATGCTTAAGCCATTTCTACTTTTAAGACCCATACTTTTTATTCACTCGAGACTTAATACGAGTAAATTTATTAGAAAATTTATAAAGTTGCCTCCAATATCATCATTCACGGCGGAAAGGATGAGAAATTATTATTATTCTGTTATGGGTACGGCTGTAAATTTGGTAGGGGAATCAGTTTTTGCCAGATTTAAAAAGATTAAAGCACCCAAGAAAATAATATTCTTTAAAGACGACACAATTCTTCCCTGGGAACGTTACCAACGCTTCGTAGAGAAACTTGATTGTGAGGTCATAGTATTTTCGGAGGGGCTTCATGCCGATAAAAAGATCTATTGGGAGAAATTGAAAACTTTGTGGTTAAAAGCTCCGGAAATTGAATACCAGAATGTGAATATTGAAAAAAGTAAATAAATTGTATTTAATTCAAGGGCACTCCCAAAAATACCGCTATGATTAAAACAATTAAGCTCCAAGGTTTCAGGAATTTCAGTAAAGTGGTTTTTGAATTTACACCCGGGATAAGCGTAATACTTGGCCCCAACGCATCCGGTAAAACCAATGTTCTTGAAAGCCTGCACATTCTTTCTACGGGTAAAAGTTTTAAGGCAAAACTTGAAGAAGAGGTAATTCAGTATGACGCGGACATAGGCAGAGTAGGAGGTGTTGTTGTCGGAGAAGAGGAAATATCTACCACCCTGGAGGCAGTTATAACCAGGGGTAAAATCAATATAGGTGCGGCACGACCCGAGATAGTACCCCGTAAAAAACTCCTCGTAAACGGAGTACCAAGACGGATGATTGATTTTTCGGGTAACTTTAGAACTGTGCTTTTCGGGCCATGGGACCTGGATTTGGTTACAGAATCCCCCTCAATCAGGAGAAAATTTTTGGATACGGTTTTGGGACAAGTGGATAGGGAATATCGAAGATCAGCCCTTTCTTACGAAAAAGGCCTTAGACAAAGAAACCGTGTACTTTGGGATATGAGAGAGGGAAACATCGGACCGGATAGGCTTCTTTTTTGGAACCAACTTCTTATTAAAAACGGCAATTATATCACGGATAAAAGAGAGGAATTCATAAATTTTATTAACGGACTGGAGTTTGAAATCAATGGTCTAAAACTGAACATCTCCTACGACAAGAGTGTTATTTCCGAGTCGCGTCTTGAGCAGTATAGCGAGGAGGAAGTTGGTGCCGCAACGACTTTGGTTGGTCCTCACAGGGACGACTTTATTTTTAACAAAGGAGAAAGAAGTCTATCGAGCTACGGATCCAGAGGCGAGCAGAGAATGGGAGTTCTGTGGCTGAAAGTGGCGGAACTTTCTTATATTGAAGAAAAAACCGGAGAGCGGCCGACACTGCTTTTGGATGATATATTTTCGGAACTCGATGAAGAACATAAAAAAATTGTCATGGAGATATCCCTAAAGCAACAAACAATCATTACCTCGGTCGACGACGATTTTACAAAGGATTTGAAAAAAGTAAACAAAATCAAATTTTTAGGTTAAAATGTAGTTATGGATAGCACAACCGAAAGGACCGGAGATAAAGCCAGAGACGAACAAGTGGAGCTGAGGTATTTTGAGGAGCGCTTGGCCAAATCCCCACAAGAGGTAAGAGAAAGGTATTCAGGAATTTTGCTGGATGAACAGTTAAGGTTGGCAAAAGAAAACAAAGGCAGGCCAGTAAAAGTTTCCCTTGATGTAAGGGAGCACTTTTTAAATATGGCTATTTCCGGGCGTGATGTTGACTCCGTTAGAATGTCCAGAAACATGGCAAAGTATTGGGAAGCGGCCACTTCAAAAGACGGAAGACCTCCCATCGGAGGGGCACAGGACGATTAGCTTTCTCATTATTATGGAAGTTTTTGATTCAACAAATCTGAAAGATTTAGTGCTGCCTTTTAAAGGTTCTTCAAAAGGACAAAATGGCCAAGTGACAATTATCGGTGGGTCAAAACTTTTCCATGGGGCACCGCTTTTGGCATTAACTACCGCCTCCAGACTTGTTGACATGGTTTATTTTGCCTCACCGGAGCCGTCCGTCGGCGAAGTTGCAGAAAAAATAAAATCCAGTCTCTTTTCTTTTATTTGGATTCCCTGGGAAGAAAGGGAAGACTATATTAGAAAATCAGATGCAATTCTTATCGGTTCCGGAATGATGCGTTACAAAAAGGAGTGGAATGACGGAGGAGGGGATGAAACCAGAGAAATTACAAGGGATCTCTTGTTAAAATTCCCCGATAAAAAATGGGTAATTGATGCCGGAAGTTTGCAAATGATTGAGCCGGAATGGATCCCAGAGGGATCCATTCTGACCCCCAACCAAAAAGAGTACCAAAGACTATTTGCCGATCAAGATGCATTTGAAGTAGCAAAAAAATACAAATGTGTAATTGTGCAAAAGCTTCCCGTGACCAAAGTTTGCTCTTCCCAAAAATGCGTTGAAGTGAATGGCGGTAACGCCGGTTTAACAAAAGGCGGAACGGGGGATGTGCAGGCAGGGCTTGCGGTAAGCTTACTGGCAAAAAACGATGCTTTTACCTCCGGCGCAGCTTCATCATATCTTGTAAAAAAGGCGGCAGACAATCTTTTTAATTCAGTCGGGGTTTCTTACAACGCCGACGATCTTTCCAGGGAAGTATCGAGGCTATTTTCAGGCCAATAACCTTACTCGGAAAACACTAGTGTATTTTCCGCAATTTCTGCGTTAATATATGCTTACGCTATGTATTCTCCCAAGTATATTATCAGTAACAAGATTTTAAAAAATATAGGTTCGATTGAGGCAAGCCGTGAGATAGTAATGAACGCCCCCTTAGTGCCTTCATTTGCAAAGCAATTTCAGTCCGATGCAATTGTCCGTACTATTCACCATGGAACACATATAGAAGGAAACGATTTAACTCTTTATCAAACCAAGAAAATTCTTGAAGGAGCCGAGGTGTACGGCCGGGCGCGCGATATTCAGGAAATTATAAATTATAGAAACGTCATGCAACTTTTGGATGAGTTGGCTGCTAAAAGGGGCGGATATGAACTTGACATGCTCAGGGATATTCATAGAGTTACTGTAGATAGGATTATAGTTCCCGAAAAAGTCGGTGTATTCAGATCAACCGAAGTTGTAATCAAAGAAGAGGGGACGGGAAAAATTATCTTCCAGCCGCCACCTTCCCACGAAGTTCCTTTTCTTTTGGAAGAATTTTTCGAATGGCTTAATGATCCTGCGGCCCGAGAGATGCACCCGATACTCCGTTCGGGAATAGCACACTATATATTAGTTGCGATCCATCCTTTTGTTGAAGGAAACGGCAGAACGGTCAGGGCTTTTTCAACGTTGGTTTTGATGAGGGAAGGGTATGATACGAAAAAGTTTTTTGCGCTTGAAGAGCATTTTGATGGGGACCCCGCAGCTTATTATGAGGCTCTGAGCACGGTTGATAGGCAATCACCCAACATGGGAAACCGTGAGATCACCCCATGGCTTGAATATTTTACCGGGGTTGTAGCAATCGAATTTGAGAAAATTAAAGACAAAGTCAGGAAGCTTTCGGTTGATTCACGTCTTAAGGTTAAATTTGGTGAACAGGTAGCCCTAACCGAAAGGCAAATGAGACTAATTGAATATATCTCCGACCAAGGTTCAGGCGGGATGGCAGAACTCAAAAAAGTTTTGTCGATGGTTTCCGAAGACACAATTCTCAGGGAACTTAAAGATCTTTTGAATAAAGGGATTCTCAAGAAACAGGGTAGTACAAAAGCCAGTAAGTACGTGATTGCTAATAAGTAGTCGGTAATAATAAAAATGTCGGCAAACGATCCGCAGATACTTTACATGATTTTGGTGGTGCCATGCCTTTTTGGCCTGACTTTGGTCGGTGAGGGAGTGAATAAACTGGTTCGTGAAGAAGCGAATGGTTTGGTCTCGATTATTTTTGGCTTTTTGTTCATAGGACTGGTAATTTTTGCCTACTTTTTCTTCTCAAGCTTCTTGGTAACAAATGTGGGAGTATAGGGTATAATCTTAAGTTAACATGCAGCTAACCCTCTTTGCACATTTTTTGGAGAGGCTGGAAAAGACTCCATCCAGGCTTGAAATTACACGAATACTGGCGGAACTTCTTAAAGAAACCGATGCCGTAGAGACTGACAAAGTGGTTTTTCTTTCATTGGGAGTTTTGGCTCCGAATTACGAAGGTGTGATTTTAAACTTGGCTGAAAAAATGATGATAAGAGTATTGGCGCTTGCTTTTGATAAAAGCGAGATTGACGTAAAAGCCTTATATAAGAAGGCGGGAGACTTGGGAAATGTTGCCGAAGAACTTTCAAAACAAAAATCGAATAATGATGCCAACAGGGTGAGTGTGGCTGAGGTGTATCAGAAGCTTTTTGAAGTGGCCAACGACAATGGAGCGGGATCCCAAGATCGAAAAATTGAAAAGATGGCCAGAATTCTTTCCGGAATTGATCCGCTTTCGGCAAGGTTTATTGCCAGGATTCCCGTTGGAAAACTTAGACTGGGCTTTTCCGAAAAAACGGTGATTGCCGCACTTGCCATAGGAGATGAAAAGAAAGAGGAGGATATTGAGAAAGCTTACAACATCAGGCCAAATATAGGCTACGTCGCCAAACTTGTTAAAGAGGGGAAGCTGGAATCGGCAAAGCCGGAAATCGGGGTTCCTGTTGTCCCAATGCTTGCCCAAAGGCTCAACTCAACCAGCGAAATGATTAAGAAAATGGGAGAAGTCTCCGTAGAACCTAAATTCGATGGCTTGAGGATTTTTATTCATTATAAGAAAAAAGGAAATATTACCAAGGTTTTTACCCGTAATATGAACTCGATTGATCTTGATACATTTCCCGAGCTTAAAGAAGTCGGCAAATTTATCCGCGCGGATGAGGTAATCCTGGACTCGGAAGCAATAGGAGTAGATCCCGAGCGCGAGATGTTTCTGGATTTCCAAAAGACAATACAAAGAAGAAGAAAACACGAGATTGCAAAAAACGCTTCAGAAATTCCCTTGCAGTTCCAGGTGTTTGACATAATTTTTGTTAACGGTCAAAGCCTGATTAACGAACCATATGTTAAAAGGCGTGAGACCCTAAAAAAGGTGGTAGAAGACGGTAAGCTTTTGAGGGTCGATGAAAACGTGGTTACCAAAGACCCCGAAGTAATAAAGACACTACATCAGAAATATTTAAAGATGGGACTTGAGGGCGTGGTTGTAAAAAAGGCGATGGGAAAATATGTTTCGGGAAGGACCGGTTGGAACTGGGTAAAAATGAAAGAAGTTGAGGGTAAGAGGGGGAAGCTCTCCGATACAATCGACTGCGTAGTGATGGGGGCAACAAGCGGACGCGGCAAGAGAGCGGGTTTTGGAGTAGGGCAGTTTCTGGCAGGCATTAAAGACGGCGACACATTTAAAACCGTCACCAAAGTAGGCACGGGACTTACGGATAAGCAATTTAAAGAGTTGAGTAGTAGGCTTGATAAAATAAAGACCAAAGAGAAGCCTAAAGATTATGAAGCAAATAAGGACTTAACACCTGATTTTTGGGTTACTCCCAAGGTTATTGTTGAACTGGCGGCAGATGAGATTACAGTGAGCCCCAAGCACACCGCAGGACTTGCACTGAGATTTCCCCGATTGGTTCGTTTTAGAGATGACAAAAGCTCCTCCGAAGTTACTTCAATCGATGAACTTAAGGAACTTTTCAGGCTGCAAAAAAGTTCCAATTGACCTGGTTATGGGTTTGTGAAAAGATGGTAAAAAGAGACGGGAGGTGATTACAAATGGCAGAAAAAAGTAACGATATGAAAAAAGAAGTTGCGGGAGCACTTTCTTACGTTTTAGGCCCTATTACCGGAATATTCTTTTTGGTAACAAATAAAGATCTTTTTGTCAGATTCCATGCAATGCAATCGACAGTGGTATTTATTGTTCTCTTTGTTCTTCAGTGGGTTTTGGGAATAACAATAATCCTTTTTCCTTTATCGGCATTAATAGGAGTCGTCGGGTTTGTTCTCTGGTTGATTCTTATTTATAAGGCATGGCAAGGAGAGGAGTGGAGTGTACCTATATTGGGTAAAGTGTCCAGGGATTTACTGAAAAAAGTAAAATAATGAGTCTCTGAAGTGTTTAAAGACAAAAACCCGGGTAGGCAAGCTTCTTTCTGGAGAGATATTTCCTATTAAAAAGGATTTTGATTTGGTTGTGCCATAAAAACAGCAGGTGGTACAATTGCTTCATAGGATAAAAGAAATGAAATTAATTATTGGCTTAGGAAATCCCGGTGTAAGTTATAGTGAGACACGTCACAACATTGGTCATATGGTGATTGATAAACTTCAGCTGGTGAAAATTCCCGGCGCAATTATTAAAAAGACGGGAGTTTTTATGAATGAGTCCGGAAGTTTTGTTAAAAAATTAATCACCGACCATAAAATACCGGCAAGCGCTCTTTATGTTATCCATGACGATCTGGACATTCCCATTGGTGAATATAAAATTCAATTTGCCCGGGGTCCCAAAGACCACAATGGTTTAAAGTCGATCGATGAAAACTTGGGAACGGATGAGTATTGGCATGTAAGGATCGGGGTTGATAATAGACCTTCTGATAATCGTCCGATGGGAGAGGAGTATGTGTTGCAGAATTTTTCCGACGAGGAGAAAGTAATAATTGATAGAATAATCAAGGAAGTATGCAAAAAATTGGAGACATTGTTAATAAATACAAACTAGAAGACAAGGATAAATACGTAAGTAGGGAATTTCAAAAATACGCTTACGACCTTGCGGTCGATTTAAACGATTTACCTCATAAGTCTCTTTATATGAAGCTTGCTAAGGAGACCCCTAGGATTTTACTGGAAAAGGCCAGAACCTTTGTTAAGGATGCAACAAATGCTAATTCTAAAGGAAGGCTTTTTATGTGGAAGCTTGCGCAGCTAAAAGCTGAGGCGGCCAAAAATAATAAGGCAGTTGAAAAATAATAATTTTTTTGAAAGGGTCTATGCGGTAGTCAGGAAAATACCCGAGGGGTATGTAATGAGCTACGGTCAGGTTGCGCTGGTTCTTGATATGCCACGGGCGGCCAGGGAAGTCGGTTGGGCACTAAGCCGGGTAGAAGATCGCGATATGGTTCCATGGTGGAGGGTGGTTAATAATAAAGGCAGAGTCAGCATCAAAGGCCAGTATTCGGCTGAAGAACAACGACAGCTTTTACTTCAGGAAGGAATTAAGGTTTCTAAAGACTTCACTTTTGAAATAGAAAAATACAGATTTAATCCCTGAAAAAACTGGCGTTAATGTGACATAATAAGTTAATAACTGCCATGCGACGCGATCTTTTTATTCATTATGCATTTTGGTTCGCTTTCTTTGTCCTTGTTTCTATTCTCGGGGGGAAAGTGTCTTTGGGTTATTGGCCGTTTTGGATTGGTGGAGCGATCGGTACAATTTTGCCGGACATTGACCACCTTATTTACATTTTCTTTTTAAATCCCCACGAACTTACTTCGCAAAGAGTGAATTATTTAATTAAGAAAAAGGAAGTTGCAAGGGCAAGAACGCTTCTATATGAAACCAAAAGTGAAAGAAGAAATATGATTTTCCATTCCTTCGTTTTTCAAGTGATATTTATGCTATTAACATTTTTAATTATCAGTTCATCAGATTCGGTTTTTGTTTATGGAATAGTTTTGGCTTTTTCTTTACACTTTTTGGTGGATCAATTTATCGACCTTATCGATAACAAGAATTTGAACAATTGGGGACAACTTATTAGCGGAGGCTTGGATTACCGAAAATCAATTATTTATATTGCTGCATCATTTTTACTTCTTTTTTTGATGGGACTTTCTGCTTAGTTATTTATATTAAGAAATATTAGTACTTGTTGTTGAATACCCGCCGGATGTAATATCTTTTTCATGAACGCAATGCTTAATGCAGCGCTAAACCAGATCAAAGAAACATCACTTCTTCTAAGCGAGGATTACTCCGACAAGAAAACATTCAAAAAAGTAATTGAAAAAATTCTGGTACCCCAAAAAATCATTAAAGGCAAAATCTCAATAACAGGAAAAAGCGGAAAGAAAAAAACGTTTAAGGCCTACAGAATCCAGCACAATGATGCCAGGGGTCCTTTTAAGGGGGGAATAAGATTTCATGCCAACGTCAGTGAAGACGAAGTCCGGGCCCTTTCAACTTTGATGAGTCTGAAGTGTGCAGTTGCCGGAATCCCTTACGGTGGAGCAAAAGGGGGAGTGGTAGTTGATCCGTCAAAACTTTCTAAAGAAGAATTAAAAAATCTTTCAGTCGCTTACGCAAAATTTGTAACTCCATATATCGGTCCATGGCGTGACGTTCCTGCCCCCGATGTTAATACCGACGGGCAAGTTATGTCTTTCATGCTTGAGGCCTATGAAAAAAAGATTGGTCAAATGGCTCCTGCAACTTTTACCGGAAAGCCGGTAGAACTGGGGGGTTCTCTTGGTAGAACGGAGGCAACCGGAAGAGGTGGGGCATATGTTTTGCAGTCTTACGTAAAACTCAAAAAGTTAAACATAAAGACGTCTTCAGTAGCGATTCAGGGTTTCGGAAATGTGGGATATTATTTTGCCAAATTTGTTTCAAAACTCGGTTTTAAAATTGTTGCAATTTCCGATTCATCAAGCGGAATATATTCTTCAAAAGGTCTTAACATTCAAGCGCTTAGTGAGTTTAAAGATAAAGGTGGAGCATTTAAGGATTTTCCGATAGAAAAGGGAATGAAACTAATCAGTAACGAAGAACTTTTGGGTCTTTCTGTTACGGTCCTGGTTCCTGCGGCTTTGGAAAACGCCATTACCAAAGACAACGTAGAAAATGTTTCTGCCGACGTTGTTTTTGAAATGGCAAATGGTCCGACCACAACAGAGGCGGACAATTACCTTTACGAGAAGGGTGTCGATGTAATTCCGGATATTTTGAGTAACTCCGGCGGAGTAACTGTTTCATACTTTGAATGGGTGCAAAACTTGGGCGGTTACTATTGGACAGAGGAAAAAGTTAACGATGAATTGAAAAAAACGATAACTAAAGCCTTTGCCGATATTGATAAAATTAAAAAGGATAAAAGAATTTCCTACCGCAGAGCGGCCAACTACTTAAGCCTCAAAAGGATAATTGATGCAATGATACTTAGGGGAAGAGTATAAGGGGATTATTCTCTGCAGCAGTCGAGGGCTTTATTAACAATATCTCCGAGCTTGGCAAAAACTGAAGCAGTACCTTTTGCGGTTCCTTTCTCATCAATGAATTTAATATCTTTGTTTGAGGATTTTACCTTACCGTTTTTAGATAAATTCAGTGCCCAAAAAAGGGAGTAGAGTTTGTAGGATTTTTCAAAAAGATTGGCGGCCTCTTTTTTATTACCTTTTTTGAGTTCTTTTGTACCGACTTCCATAACACGCATGGATGAGGAGAGTAGGTGTTTACTTATACACCAGATTTCTCCTTCGGGATCTTTGACGATTCCCCTCATAAGTTCAGTCCTCATAAGCCTGACTTCATTTAAAAGATCAAGGTAGTTTTTGTTCTTTGTTTTTTGCAGAGTAAAGAAAAGATGTTCTTCTATCGAAATCAGATTCATTATTCCGATGGAAAGATCTTCGCCCGCAGAGAGATCTATGTTCTTATCTATCTCGAATTTTTCAACCTTGTCTACGAGGTCTTTGTAAGTTTTGATTGCCATATTATCTTGTCACCAGGAAAAAAACTGCACTTGCCAGTATAAGACTAAAAACAGGAAACGCAACTTTTTGGAAAGGAAAAAGCTGCTTGCCGCGCATCTTTCTTTCCTTTTTATCCGCCCATGCTCCGGCCAGAAAAACCAAAGAACCTACAATTGTTCCCAGAATTACTTTATCTATTCCCCAAAGAGTGTTTCCGGTAATTCCGATTGAACCGGTTGTCTTGAGAGGAACCAAAACCAAAAGATACATAAGAGCGACAAAAGGAATGGTGAACCTTTTTATTTTGAGTTTTGGCCACTTTTTTTCGATCCAGTCGATTGTTATAAAAGAAAAGGACAGAATGAATGCTCCTATCCAGAGAGAGGTGAGAGCGTCATCAATTCCGAAAAATCTCGAAATTCCGAGGCCTGCGATTACGGTTACTGTACAAACAGGGCACATAATGTTATTTGATACTGTATCCTGATTTATTAACTACTTCAACAATCTTTTTTGAGTCATGTTCTCCCTCAACGTCCAAAGTGCCTTTGGCATAGGAACATTTGGCTTTGACGCCTATATCCTCAAGGTCCAGTTCTATCATTGCTGCGCAGCTGGCGCAGTGCATACCCTCAACTTTATATGTTTTCATTTGATTACATTAAACGAACCTGAATACATACCCATGCTACAAGTATAAGTCAGTAATCCAGTCCTGGTTGGCGTAAATTTGATTGTCGTGGTACCTGTCTCAGGTAGTATCTTGGCAATATCTAAAGCCGGAATTGTAAAAGCTCTGACACAACCTCTAACACCGTTTGTTGTCAGGTTAAGAGTTACCGGCACACCGACCTTTAAAGTATTCACATCTGATTTGTAACCGCCATTTAACACTTGGATATTCACCTCGTTTCCAACAATACTTTTATCGTTGGAGCCTGCTATAACTTTCCAATAATTTTGAAAAGTGTGTACGCTGCCGCGCAGGATTTGCCCACTATTTATTGATGTTATTCCGAGTACTAAAACAAATAGGGAAGCAATTATGGCAAACGCTTTATTTTTAAGAAGACTTGTAGCGGCAAGGCCTATTAAAAAGAACACAGGACTTGTACCGAGAATAAAGAAAAACATTATTGATCCTCCCAAGAAAGCCGACCCCGAGGATATTGCCAAAAGCATCATTGCCTGGGTTACACCGCAAGGGATAAGAACAGTCAAAAATCCAAGCAGTGCAGGAGTAAAGAATGATTGAGATTGCGAGCTTTTTCTGAGCAGTTTATAAATTTGTTTTGGCGGTTGAATAACAAAGTAGCGAAAAATCGGGTGGACATCCATAAGTCTTAAGGCTGTTACGATCATATAAAATCCTACAAAAACCTGTAACCAGCCCTGAAACTTGGGAGAGATTACAACGGCTGATCCGAGCGTTCCCAGGATTAAGCCGAGTAGGGTATAGGCAACCAGCTTTGCCGACAGGAACATTAGTATGCTTTTTTCTTTTTGGAATTTTATGTCTCCCGTTCCTTCGCTAGCCAGTGCAGAAGTTAATAACCCGCCTTGTACTGCGAAGCAGGAAAACCCTCCTGTTGTTAAACCGGTTATAAGTGGGAGCCAGATATTTTCCATGCAAACAGTTTAACAGTATTTTAAATTGATCTGAAATTTTGGGTTCAAAAAGGGACTTGACATACCCCCCCCGGGGGGATAGGATAAATGCATGCAACACAACCAGTTTAAAGAAGAAGCATTAAATCGTATTAAAATTGCACAGGGACATCTTGATAAAGTCCGTAAAATGCTTGAGGGTGATGAATATTGTCCAAGTATAATTCTTCAAAACAGGGCGGTGCAGGCGGCTCTCAAGAAAGTTGATGAAGTGGTTCTTCATGGACATCTGCATACGTGTGTATTAAAAGATTTACATGGGAATAAAGATGATAATGAAAAAATGGTTGGTGAGATTGTTGAGCTATTCAAGAAAAGTTAACTCTCATGAAAAAGACAATTTTTATATTGATCGGGGTTGTTGTGTTAGGACTCGGCGGTTATTATTTTTTTAATGGAAATTCGATTCCGGACGCTGCATTGGCACAATTAAGTCCCGCACAGATCGAAGTCTCTCCGGCAACCTACGATATAGGCCGTGTTGTTATGAAAGAAGGGGTTGTTACCAGAGAATATGAAATTAAAAACAATTCCTCTGATGTATTAAGACTCAAAAAAATAGTCACTTCCTGTATGTGTACAAAAGCCCAGGTGATAGCGGGCGATAAAAAAACAAGACTATATGCAATGGAGATGGGTGGGGCTGTTAACCCGGTGATCGATTTTGACATCCCCGCAAACTCGACGGCAAAATTGATAGTTAAATTTGATCCCGCAGCACACGGAATTCAGGGTACCGGACCTATTGAAAGAACAGTGTCACTTACTTTTGTTGATCCTGTCGGAACTCGTGAAGTAGGTTTTTCCGGGGAGGTTGTCCTCAAATGAAAAAGCTTTTGGCTTTTTTGAGCATCCCTGCTATTTACTTTGCATTTCCCAGAATAGCCTATGCACATTGCCCACTATGTGTTGCAGGAACGGCATTCGGGATTACATTGACAAGACTTTTAGGTGTGGACGATTCCATAACAGGGATATGGATAGGTGCACTTTTAGGGGCAATATCGTTTTGGACTTATATGGCCATAGTCAGTAAATTGAAAAAGGGGTCAATAAGTTGGCTAAAACCTACAGTCTATTTGGCAATTTTTGCCTCGACTTTATGGTCTTTCTATAAATTTGGTTTGATAATAAAAATGGAAAAAATGTTTGGACTGGATAAATTGACATTTGGAATACTAGTCGGAGGAGCTGCCTTTTATCTTGTAGAAATTATCAATAACTTGATAGTGAAAATCAAAGGCAAATCACTATTTCCATATCAAAGAATCGCCTTTAGTTTAGGAATGACAGCCATTTTATCGATAGCAGATTATATTCTAATCGGATATTACATATGAGTAAATTGAATAGATTTAATAAATTAATCAAAATCTGTTTGGTAATAATACTTGCCTCAGGGACATTTTTGGCAGGTGTTTTATATACCAAAGTTAATGCTCTAAAAACCGGAGGTCTGACAAGCCTAAATGATGAAAAGAGTATAGACAAGGAAAGCGTGCTTCCCACAAATGGATTTGAGCTACCTATTTCTTGGGGAGACCTGGGTCCGAAATTAATTTCAGCAGGAGTTATAGATGAAGAGAAATTTGTTCAAACAGTGAACTTAAACGGCGATGAAGAAAAAATCCTAAAAGAAGGAACGGATAAGCCGATAACTATTAATGAAGATAACAGTCAATTTGTTGTTGATTTACTTTGGGCCATAGGTCTTGCACAAAAGAGTAATGCCTACATCGATGGGCCAATGGGAAGGGAATATAAAAAGGATATAGCCAATTTCAGTTCAACTGCAGGGTGGACTTTATCAAAAAGTAAAGCCACCGACTATCTGGGAAAGTTTGAACTTTTTAATTTGACCCCTGAACAGCAAAAAAGAGTGGAGGAAATTGCTAAGAATATTTTTAGACCTTGTTGTGGTAACTCCACATGGTTTCCTGATTGCAACCATGGGATGGCAGCCTTGGCCGCAATTGAAATGATGGTTGCCAAAAACTTGCCGGATGATGAAATTTACAAAAATGTCTTGAAACTTAATTCTTTTTGGTTCCCCGGTACATATCTAACCACCGCTCAATATTTTGCGGATCAGGGAACACCATGGAATAAAGTGGATGCAAAAACGGTTCTTGGCGCGGAATTTTCTTCAGCCCAAGGAGCTGCTCAAGTTGCAAAGAAAGTTGCACCGCAAGAGGGCAGTGGTAAGGGATCCGGTTGCGGAGCATAATCATTTATAGAGGGGGTGATTTATGTGAAATTCAAGAAATTGGCTTTGGCGAATACGCTTGGTTTATTGGGGGCAATCTATTTTGTCGGTTGCTACGCAGTGACACTTGTCTCACCATCTCTATATAAGACAATCGCAGAAAGTTGGATGCACATGTTGAATCTTAGCGGGCTCTGGAAAAGTGCACCTGAAGCATTTCTTTTGGGGATTATAAGTTTTACGGCGACCTCTTGGGTGACAGGCTGGTTGTTTGCCTGGCTGTATAACAAATTTGTAAAATAAATTATGGAAAAAATAATAGTTATTGTTTCCGGAGTTGGTTTAATCGGTTTAATTTATTGGTTTTTCTTTGCCAAAAAGGAAGATGTTATTGTGGCTGCGGGGGAGAGTATTGAGGTTTTGGTTGACGGCGGCTACAAACCCGAAAATATAAAAATTAAAAAAGGTAAAACCACAAAACTGATATTTAAACGAACAGATGTGAATACTTGTTTGGAAGAAATTTACATACCAGACTTCAAGGTAAAGGAATATTTGCCACTGAATAAAAGTGTGGAAATAACTCTTACACCAAAAAAAGAAGGAACTTACCAGACACATTGCGGTATGGGAATGTTCCACGGAAAAATAATAGTTGAATAATATGACGATCAAAAAATCATTTCCGATTGTGGGTATGCACTGCGCAAGTTGTGCCAAGCTTATCGAAAGAAGTCTTTCGAAAGTGCCGGGTGTAACCGGGGCCAGCGTTAACTATGGCAGTGAATCTGCAACTGTTGAAGTGGATGAAAATAAAGTTAAGGATAAGGACTTGGAAAGTGCTGTGACAAATATCGGTTATAAGGCTGTATTTGCGGATACTAATAGTAATAAAACTCCGGATGAGATTAAGGAAGAAACTAAAGAAAAAGAAGTCAAAAAATTAAAAGTTAAAGTCATTGTTTCGGGGATACTGGCATCGATAATTTTTTTGGGAAGTTTTCCTGAACTTTTTGGATTTAGTCTGAACCCCTTTATACTTCTTGCTCTGGCGACACCTGTTCAGTTTTGGGCGGGGAGAGAATTTTATCTTGCGACTTGGTCCGGACTCAAAAACAGAG
>Ga0209518_1002780_pt1 | contig 15835 bp, 19 predicted proteins | sample RifGroB1_FD_183993 | JGI IMG/M metagenome (GOLD analysis project Ga0209518, IMG submission 183993) | Groundwater microbial communities from Rifle, Colorado, USA - Groundwater B1 (SPAdes) (version 2) | ecosystem: Environmental > Aquatic > Deep subsurface > Groundwater | place: Rifle, Colorado...
GCATGGGCTTGGAACTTTGCTAGCAAACGGAGCGAAAGTAGAATGGATAGACCATCACACACAAGTAACTAACTTAGAAACAAAAGTTAATGCCTTGGGAATAAAAGTTAATGCAAGAATAAATGAAGACAAAGATTATTGTACTTCGCTTATTGTCAATGAACTAACAAAAGAAAAATATGTTGATTGGGCTATTGCCGGCGCTTTCGGCGACAACAAAAGAAAAAAAGCAAAGGAATTAGCAAAAAAGCATGGAATTTCTGCGGATTATTTGGCGCAGTTGCAGGAAGTTGGCAGGCTTTTGAATTACAACGGCTTTGCGATAGCAGTTAATCCAAACGAGGTTCTTGCAGAGATGTTAAAACACAAATCTCCGAAAACCTTTGCCTACTCTGAAGTTTTCAAAAAAATAGAACAGCAATACGCTGTTGACAGGACAGCACTTGCTAACGTAAAGCCAGTTTACGATTCCGAAAGAATTGTTATTTACCAACTCCCCGATATTCCATCGTCTACTGCAATGCTCGGAGACATTGCAAACGAAAAGCAAGCAGGGGACAGAAGCAAAATGTATTTTGTAATAGCACCTGACGGCGAAGTGCCGGGAAAATTTGTAATGAGCATAAGAACTTCTGGCAATCCACTGGCGAGCGACATTGCAAAACTTTTCGAAAAAGGCGGCGGCAGGGCAGATGCTGCTGGCGCAAGTATAACTAGCCATGCAAAGCCAGAAGATTATATTTTACAGAGGTTAAAAGATGGTGGATTTGGAAACTAAATCTAAAATAGAAGCAGTAGTATGGGAAGTTTTTCTTAATTCGTCTATTTTGCAGATAGAAAAAATTCCAAAAGGATTCATGAACACAAAATATTTAATAAGAATTTCAAATCCTGATAAAGATTTAGTCTTAAAGATTGCAGATGGCAAAAGATATCAGAAGCCTTATGTGTTAAAAGAAGCTGCAGTCTTAAAATTAGTAAAAAATAAATTACCAGATCTTCCAGTGCCAGAAATTTTTCTGGCAAAAGAAGCGCACCCTATGTTTAGTGCGGATTTGGTTTTAATGTCAAAATTACCAGGAATAGATTTAGCGGACCTTTGGGGCAACTTATCGCGCGAAGAAAAAGCAGATATAGTATATCAAATGGGTTGCTTGCTGGCAAAATTGCACACTATAAAGTCCGATAAGTTCGGCGGAATTGCAAATGATGGTTCGCTAAAAGATGGTTCGGATAGCTGGGCCAAAGCAACAATTCCAAATCTTTTTGAAGAGCTTGGCAAGCAGGAAGTCCTTGGCGTGCATGCTCCAGAATTCAGAGATGAAATAATAAGGTATTTCCGCAGCAACCTGCCAATATTCGCAGCGCAGCAAGAGCCAACTCTCGTGCATATAGATTGGCATAAAGATCACTTCCGGGTCGAAAAAATAAACGGTAAATGGAAAGTAGTTGGTGTTTTGGATTTTGAATTTGCTGAATATGCACCAAAATTATATGATTTTGTAAAATCAGAAAGATGGCTGTTCAGAGATGAGCCTGCCACAAGAGAGCCATTCATGCGAGGCTACAAAGAAGCTGGCGGAAGCTTGCCGGAAAATCACAGTGAAGCGCTAAACGTCTTTAGGTCGCATCACAAAGTATTCTTCGTGCGCAGGCTATTCGAAGGCCGTGGCAGGGATGCAACATTTGACGAATATACTAAACGGCTGAAAGAGCTAATAAGATGAGCGCCGGGACTGAGATTTTCCTCGAAACAAAGTTTCGCGTCAAGCGAAGCTTCGCTTCTCTTTGAACTCAGAAATCCCTTTCGGGAAACAAGGTTAGCAACCTTGCGCCTTACCAGGTCCAGCCATCACGGATTTATTTTGCAAACCCGCATGATTTGGGCCATCCCGGCTCACTAAAACTACACTATCTGGTTTTAAAAAGCATGCGAATAACGGGTGCGACTCGCTGCCCACTATTTTTAATACTAATTATTAAGCGTAGTTTTATTTATCGGGATTGAGATATAAGGCAAGTAGTTCTTTAAGTAATCCCGATGCCCGTGGATAATCTAAGTCTAATTGTATTCCGCTATCGCGCACGAATCCAATACCCGCACCTTTTTCCTTTTTTGGCGCGCGAAATAATTTTTTAGTCGTAGTGGTGCTATTTAGCTCATAGAATTCATAGTCGCTGCCCTGATGCAGCTTAAAAATTACTTCGTATTTTGCAAATATCTGCTTTTGTTTTGCTTTCAAATCCAATCTTGGATGCGGGTGCATAAACATAAAATCGAACCAATACCTATCCTGGCTAGGCAGGCAGCCTAACTTAATATCTGCTGGCACGCCGCCAACCTTTACAAAATACTCGCGCACTTCGCGGTAGTCTGCACCAAAGCGATTACCAAGCTTACTTTGTATTCCCTTTTTATCAGCCAATAGTTTATCTACTAAATCATCTACACTTTTTGCAACGAACAAGTCTATGCGCTCAATCATGGGTTAATAGTTGCAATATGGTTTATAAACCTTTGGTGGTATGCGAATGACTATTTTAAATCTTTAATGGGCATGCCTCATGGTGGACACAACCAAACACCTGATGTTACCCTCCTAGCCAGCTCCATACTGTATCGCTTTAGCACACCTTAGCTAAGTTACCGTTGCTGCCTTCCGGCCCTGGCGGGGTTTCCTAATTAAAGCGCCCGAAGCGGCAATACTTCGACGCCAACTAAAAGGACAGCAAATCTTTAGCATGCCGCCCACAAGGCTTCAGCTCGGACATAAAGACCATTTTCCGATGTAGGCAAGGCCTAGCTGCCCCGACTTAGCCCATTTTTCTAAAGTTGTTTGGGGTTTAAAAGGTTTTGAGCCAGTGACTATTTTGTTATTTGGCGTAGGCACCGAAAGCCTTAAATATGTGCAATCACATAAATATGCATGGCAAACATAACATTAGCCGTGCCGGAAGAAACGTTTGAGAAGATGAAGCACTTCAGCGAGATACGCTGGAGTGAGGTGGCGAGGAAAGCCATCCAGCAAAGAATTGGCGATTTGGAAATGCTGGATAAAATCACAGCAAAAAGCAAGCTAACAAAAAGGAATGTTCTTACTCTTAGCAAAAAGATTAATAAAGCTGTAACTGAGAAATTCCTTGCATGAGACTAGTGATTGACACTAACATTTTTATTTCTGCTTTGCTCAGAGATAGCAAGGTACGCGAACTTATTGTTAACTCTCCGCTTCCGCTGATTTTTCCGGAAGCAGTTTTGTATGAATTAAGAAAGCACGAAGGTGAATTGCTGGAAAAGTCTGGCCTAGCAAAAGAAGATTATGAGAAAATAATAAGTGCGCTTCTTACTTACGCTGAAATTGTGCCGACTGAAGCGCTAAAAGCATATCGCGAAGAGGCTTTGCGAATTGTTGAACGGATTGATATTGATGATGCAATATTTTTTGCCGCTGCCCTGGCAAACTTACCAGCGATAATATGGAGTGAAGACAAGAAATTAAAGAAGCAGGATAAAGTAATTGTTTTGAACACTGCAGAGATTATTCAGCTTTTTGGCAGGCTGGATGCAAAGACTTAGCCCATAATTAATTCACTTCAAAGGTTTAAAAAGGTTACAGATGGAAGCTATTTATCTGCTAGCTTTCTGAAAGTACTTTGTTTATTTAAATTATTAATTGAAAATCCTACGCCAAACACAAAACAGAATATTAGGGTTCCAATAGCTACCCAAAAGCCAAAGATTTCTTGCAAGATACGCCAAAATGGTAATACAAAAAACATAATTCCACAGCCAATTATAGAAATGATAACTGCTATTATTGTATTTTTATCAGTTTCTTTTAATTCAGTTTTTGTCATACTCATTAATGCTCGCTCATATTTAAAAAGTTATTGTGAATATAAAGGCTTAAAAATTACAAATACAATAATTCTCAATGCAAACAACAATAAATTATGTTAAATCTTTTTGCAGAGTTGTAGTCATATTTATCTTTGGATTTTTTGCAGTGTCAAGTCTATTATATTTTTCGATATATAGCTTTATGGGCTTTATTTTAGCAGTCCTTGCCATGATATTATGCCTGCCGCAATTCAACAAACTCACAAAAAAATTTAATTACTCTATACCTACACGGATTAAAATTGTAATTTTGTTAGTTTTATTTGTATTTGTTTTAATGTTCTTCGTAGGCTCAGAAATGTCTAGCAGTGATGTTAGCAGCACTGCCGAACCCATAAAAATAACAAAACCAAGCATAAACTATGCGAAGGATTGTTTTGATAAATATGTTACAAACTATAAACAAAGATCGTCATTCCCTAAAGCATTTCCCAGTTACACCATTATGTGCCTCTCATCAGCAGCGCAAATAAACAATGATTCAACTATTTGTGATCAGCTCAATACGCTACCTGCGAGCCAAATACTGCAAATACTTCTGGATCCAGCGGTAAGTAGCGAATATGGCGCGGAATATCAGACTTGTACTGTAATCGCTGGACTTGGTGATGGGCAAAGTGCAAATGAATGTAAAAATGACGCGCGAATTAGATTCGTAACAAATAAAATAAATTTGTGCAAACAAGAAATGCGTATTGTGAAAAATTAAATTTCTAACCCCCGCCCTTCAGCAATCCCTTCCTCCTACCTCAAGAGCTAAGCCGGCACTGCAATCCTCTACTCCAACCAAAACCTTTTTAAACATATGTCCAATAAAATAAACATATGTTCAAAAATATAAACACACTTCGGCTGTTCTTTGAAGAGCCAGCCCGCGAGTTTAATGTGCGCGAGGTAGCGCGGTTAATTAAGGTCGCGCCGGCAACTGCCAGCAAACAGCTGTCAAGCCTAGCAAAAAGTAATATTTTACAAGAGCGTGAGGAACGCAGATTTAAGCTTTACAAAGCAAACCTCAACTCCGAGCATTACAAAGACTTGAAAATATACTACAACATAAGAAAAATCAGGGAGAGCGGCCTGCTTGCCGCGCTGGATAATTTTTACCTAAGGCCTGCCGTAGTTTTGTTTGGCGCAGCAAGCCATGGCTTTGATACTGAGACAAGCGATTTTGATTTATCGGTTATCTCGGAAAAAACGCAGGAATTTCCAGATATTAAAAAATTTGAAAAAATATTTAGTAGGCCCTTGCAAATCTTTGTTTTCAAAAACATTAAAGGCATCAAAAACAAGCACCTGTTAAATAACATGCTCAATGGGATAGTTTTGCAGGGCGAGGTAAAATGGATTTAGACGATTGCTTCAGAAAAGGCCTCATAAAGAAAACAAATGTAAATACCGAGCTGATAAAATCCTTAATAGAAATGTCAAAAATAAAAGAGCTAGCTGTTAGCTCTGCAAAAATAGACAAAATAAACATCTCTGCGTATGTTTCACTTGCTTACGATGCTTTAAGAGAAATTCTGGAAGCGATATGCATATCGCGCGGCTACAAGGTTCTTTCGCATATTTGTATTGGAGAACTGCTAAAAGATGTGCTTGGCGCAGATTATGCAGAATTTGATAGGCTGCGCTGGACACGTAATAGCATAAATTATTATGGCATAAAAGTTGATTTTGAGCAGGGAAAAGAAATAATTGATAAAATATTCGTTATGAAAAATAAATTTTTAAAAGAACACTTAAGCGCTTTCAAATCCTAGCTCTTGCGCAATCCCTTCCGCATACTTCGGATTTTTCTCAGAAACATATTCAAAATATTTCCAAAATGCCTGCTGAATCCTTCTTGCTGAGGTGTGCATTTTGTTTTAGGTTTGCCGCAATAAATTATTATTTGGTTTTTAGTTATTACACAATCTACCAGACTCGTTTTAATTTTATCTGCGATATGTGGCATAGTTTGGTGTTTGTATGCGATATTTTTTTACAGTTTTGTAAATGTATGTCAAACCCATTCCTGCTGCACCAACACCACCACACATTGCGATTAACTCAATTGCTGTGGGGAATGGTCCTAGATATTTTGTTTGCAGAAGTGACGCGAAAGTTCCGGCAATAAACGCGCCGCTTGCAATTGCTATAATGTTTGTGATGCCTTCTTTAACAATATCGCTCAACTCAAGTTCGTTCCTCCCACTTAGCCCTATTAAACTAGCTAAGCTCAAATAAAATTTATCCGAATTAGTACGATGTCTGTTAGTTTCCATTTTATGGATCATTCATTATTTCGTAATGATAGTCTGCTTTCAATTTTGCTGCGGTGGCTGCTGCGGTAGCCAAATATTAACTATTTGATGCTAAACGCCCCTCTAATGTAAATCTTTCACGAGCAAACAATATATTTCGCTTTACTGGAAAATGCCACAAAAATCCCGGGCGTTTTAGCGTTGTTACGTCTTCGCGTGAAAGATCAACCAATACTGGCAAAACAAATATGCCGCTCCAAGCAGAACCAAATTTGTGTTGCGATACTAAAAGTTTTGTCGCTTCAGGTATTTCGTTTTCAGATGCCACTACTGCTATGCCTGTCTTTAGAGTCATGCCTATTAAGCCACCAGCGTAGCGGCGCATAAGCTCTGCTTTAATTGCAGCCACATAGCAATTAATATCGTTTATCCCAACATTATTATCTATTTTCCCAATAAATGTTGGATTCATATGGATGCCAACGCCCATGTCTGGCACGACTGTCCAATTCATTCCAGCCATCAGAATACGCTCATATTGCTGCGGGCGTTGTGGTGCCAATACTGCAGACATATATTCTTGTAGATTCATTATGGATCCTTCATAATTTCTTCTTGTTTGTCTGCCCTGCTTTTTGCTATTGTTGCTGCAACTCCGGCTGCCGCAGCTACACCTAATGCTACTAATGCTGCGGGAAGCCCGAGTACTGTTGCTGCGATGACTGCGGACGCTATTGTTGCTGCGGCGGCGATGCCGGTATCAGTCCAAAAATCAGTTATGTATTGATTGTACTTAACTAGCGCATCTCTCTTTCCCTGCGAAACCTTAATTGTAACTTCAAACTCTTTTGTATCTTCAAAAGCCGGCTCGTCTTCTTGCCGAATTGCCTTAAACCAAACCGCATATTGTATTTTCCTAGAAATTTCCTTCTCTTTTGCAAAGCCCGCACCATCTTTTTCATACCACTGCCAGCCCTGCCAATCAAACCAATCCTCTTTCAGCGATGTAAATGTTATATCCCAACTCTCATCTTTTTCATACGTTTCGTCGCTGGATTTCGACGCACCTGGCACATCGGAATAATCTGCATCTTGCGGCCACTTTCGTTTTAAATTAGTTTCAAAATGATAAAAATCGTCGCTTTTGTTTTTGAATGTAGTTTTTATTTTATGATTTTTATTCCACTCCGGCTGTGCCGGAATTATTCCTATTTTATCTACAATAACTTTTATTTCTGAATTGGAAACTTCTAAGTAAAAATCTTGGTTTGCGTCTTCTTTCGTCAGGTCAATGATTTTTGATTCGGAAACAAAACCGCCTTTAGAAACAGTAACTTTATATTTGGCTGGCGCCAAATTATCCAATAAATAATACCCATTATTATCTGTCTTTGTAGATTTTCCTGGTGCGTTTGGATTTGCAGTCAAAGTTACTGCGATGCTGGCACCGCCGATTCCGCTTTTGACGCCTGCTTTGTAAACATGACCGCTAATTGTCCGCAAAGCCTGCGGTGGATAGCGGCTAATTAAATTATCGTTTTTGTCTAACAAAATTGCGATGTCGCTCTCATTATTCCACATCGGCGCCCTACGGTTTTGATATAAATTTGTTTTTGTATTTTTACCGGAAAATGTGTGAATTTTTATACTCTCACCCACATTAAGACCCGTATTTTTCGGGAAAATAAATTTATGCCTGTATTTTGGAAACGGATATTTGAACTTTTCCGAGTCTAAAAGTTTCCAAAGAGAAATATCAACAGATTTGTTCGCCTCATTCTCTATTTCGACAATCTCTTTTTTTCTATGAACACTTATAATTCTCATAATTATTTAATAGAATTAATACTTATAAAACTATGTCCTATCCAACCCCAACTCCACCGCAATCCCTTCCGCGTACTTCGGGTTCTTCTCAGAAATATATTCAAAATACTTCCAAAAAGCCTGCTGAATCCTCCGCGCAGAAGTATGCAGCTTGCCAACAGTTTGTTCTGCAATCCCTTGCATCTTCTTTCTTTTCGCAGCGGCAGACCAGATTTTTAATAATAAATCAGGTTTTCCGTAAGTTCCGTAGCTGACAAACTTCTTATTCGCGGAAATTCTTGCCTTGTTCACGCCGGCCAGCGCCAACAATTTCGCGTAGACAAAGAAGCGCCAGTGTTGCCTGCGCATGATACGATGCAGGAAAATATCCGCGTCCGCCAAATTATTGTACGCGTAGGCAAACTCCTGCAAATAGGAATATTCTTTTGTCACGCCGTCCTCCAGCCACAGCAAGAAATCTTTTAGTTCTAAATCCAAGTAATCAAACTTGTCAAATATCTGCGCGGTGCTTTTTGCGTTGAAAACCAATTTTAAAACTTCCATAACATCTGACTCGCGCTCGCGGCCAAATAATTCAATATCTGCGTCTTTGATTTCACTTTTTCCCGAGATTAACATTTGTAAATCGTTTATCGCAGCGCGCAGGTCGCCGTCCGCAAATGCGGTGAGCTTTTTCAGCGCAATTTCTTCGTAACTTATTTTTTCCGCAGAACATATTTCTTTTAATTTCATAACAATCGCGGCAGAATCAATTTGTTTTAATTCGATTGAGTTTACAATTTGCCGCAATGGTTTTAATTTGTCAGCATAAGCATCTGTTGCAGTCAGAATTATTGGGAATTTTGTTTCCGCAACCACTTCGGCAATCTCTGAAACGCCGCCGCGGTCTTTCTTACCAGACATTGAATCCACATCGTCAACTAAAATAATTTTTTGTGAGCCGAAGAGGGATGCCTGCTTGGAGGCAGGCCCGAGGATTTGTTTCACCGAGCCGGCATCGCGGAATTGGGAAGCGTTCATTTCAATTAATTCATAATTTAATTCTTCCGCCAGCGCTTTTACCAGGCATGTCTTGCCAACGCCAGATGGGCCATAAAGTAAGAGTGCTTTTTTCTTTGAACTCGCGAATAATTCCGCAAACCTCCTGACTGCAAGGACTGCGTTTGGCTGGCCTGCTATCTCACTCAGCTTACTAGGAGAATATTTTTGTGTCCAAGAAGTGCCCATAACTTAATTTGAATGGGCGGGCTTAAATAATTTATGAAACTCAAAAAGAATTTTCCAAAGACTTATTTGCAAGCGTTTCGTAAAATTTTCTTTGGTTTTTTAAATTTTTAATGGTGGCGCCAGTAATGCCTGCCGCAATAAGCGCACCAGACACATAAACTGCATACATACCTGGTGCTACTATTAATATCGCTGGAATTGTCAAAAATTCTATAGCAACAGCAATCATGCCAAATTTTTCCAAATAACCTTTACGCTCAGCCAAAACTTTTGCTTGTCTTTGATAGTCTAGCATGCCGCCTTGCCGCTTAATAATTCTCATTATACGCTCAATAAAACCCGCATCCTGCCAATCTGTATCAACCAACCAATGCAATCTTGATTTTACGAGTTCAGATTTAACAATGTCTGTTAAGTTCATTTTAAACCCTCTAAAAGGCTATGTAGGTTTGTTGCCATACTTTTGTATACATTTGATAACCACATAAATGCGCGATACGCTTTTTTGTTTTTAACTTTCCGAGAAACGAGTTTTATATTGTTACCTATCGATAAACAACTTTCAATTAAACCAATTAAAGATTTTTTTATTAATTTATTATACTTTTTAAGTGTTCTTTTTTGAATATTTATTGCTACTATGTCGCTTTTTATTTTCGCTGAAAAAAGTCTGTCGTTAGTAACTCTAGCTAACTTTGAATATTCAACGAAACTTATCGACCTAAATAAAAGTTGTGCTAGGTTTTTGTTTTTAATTCGTTTAGTCTTTTTTATTTTAAGCTTTATTTTTTGACTCAAAAATACTTGTTTTTTGTAATTTTTATCTAGTCCTGGCGGGTCATCCATGACGTTTTTCATTTCATTTTTTACTTCGTCTGTCCAGTTACCCATAACTTTGCCAGCACCAAAGTCGTATAATAATCCTGCAACACCGCCAGCTTGCGCTAACTTTACTGGTAAAAGAGGCAGCGAGACAAGCAATTCCGCACCGAGTGCCAAAAGTAAAACATCGCCGGCATCCTTGAGATCAACCGCTAAATTGTAAACATCCAACGCTTTTTGCTTGTAATCCGGCACTCTTACATTCACTAGCAAATGGTTGCTTTCTAAATTTTCCCAAAGTGAAGTTTCGCTTTTCAAATTTCCCGTTGCGTAATGATCATAGATTTTAGTCAATTCTTTTTTTGGCACAAACTTATTTTCGTCTTTTTTATCTTGCTCGTACCAAATCCAATCATCTGGACCTTTGACCAAAATCCATGTAGCCGCACCGTATTTGTTTTTATCGGAAATTATAATTGTTTTACGTTTTGGCGCTAAGTTTTCATTTAGTGCCGCATCTTTTATGTTTTTGTCATCTTCAAATAAACTAAAACTTCCGGGCGTTTCTATTGTCTCGTCAGTTTTGTTATTCAAATTTAATTTTAAAAAATACGGATTTCCCCAATCTGCATTTACATCAACAGTTTTCAAATCCTTTCCCGGCGAATGCGTCGGGAAAATTTCTAAACTTAATTCTGGCGCACTAAACTCTATTTTTATGTTTATATTTTCTTCCGCGGACAGATTTTCATAGGGCGCATATGCCTCCGCTTTCCATTTGCGCGTCTCCAGCCAGCACTCGAGATGCGCATCAAATTCTAAATTTTCATAATTATATTTTTCTAAATCGACTTCGATATCCAATAGACTAAAAAGTTCTTCATACTTCGCATAAACATCTTCATCAGTTACTTGAACTTTTTTAATTTCCCTTACGTTTTGTCTCAAGGCAAATAAAAAATTTGGCGTATCTTGTTTTGTGGTCGCCTCTTTGTATTTTATCGGCACGCGAAAAATAATTTTTCTAACATCCAGTGCCGGATAAATTGTAATATTTTTATTAAAAATTCTGGCACTTGTTTTTGGCACACTTAAGCGCTTGTGCACGATTTTTGAGCCAGAAATTTCAAGTTCGCCCAGAACAATGACTCGGGTGCGTTTGCGTTCGACCATACTTTCTTTGAGCACATTATGTTTTTAAAGTTAACTGGCCTGCTATCTCGCTCAAACTTCTAGGAGAATATTTTTGTGTCCAGGATGTCATGTTATGTCAGTTGACTCTCCATTTTTTAGAATTTTCAACACGATATTTTTTGGCTTGAGTTTAGCAAATTCATTTGGATCGCGATTCATAAATCCGGCATGATCGTAGTGCATCGGAATTACGATTTTTGCTTTGATATTTTTTACAAATTTCCAAGCAGCTTCATAAGTTATCGTCGGGCCGACAATTGGTATACCAGCATTTTTTGTAGTAAAATCCGCGAGTTCGATGCCGTCGCCTGCATGGAAAAAGGTTGCGTTTATAACAAAACCTGTGTTCGGCGGTCCAGCCACGGGTAAAATTTCCGCATTTGGATGGTCTGGGCATGGCTTAACTGGGAATTTCCTGCCGCAAGTTTTGCAAGATAAAATCTGGCAATGCGGCAAGTCAACCGGTTCAATCTCAAAGCCTGCCACGGAAAACTTTTTCCTGTTGCTAACCTCAATTACTTTTACGCCATCCACGGAAAGTTTTGCGGTTACATCTGCATTCCCGTAAATCGGAATTTTTTTGTCTGCAAAAACTTTTATAGAATTTATATCTAAGTGGTCGCTATGCTGGTGCGTGAGCAGGACTGCTTGCACATCGAGAAAATCTTTCGCGGAAAATTTCTCTGCAAAGAAGCTGCCAGGATCTATCATAATTTTCTTTCTGTCAGCTTCAATTACAAAACAACTCTGCGGGTACTTAGTTATTTTCATACGTGACTATGGACAGCAAGGATTTAAAGAGTTTTGTTTATTGTGGAGCGCAGGGTTTAAAACCCTGCACTTTAGTGCGCGCCACAATTCAAAAACTCGCCATTCAGGCGAGCATCGTAACCAAAGAAAACTGCCGTGCGGTTTTCTTGGCCAAGAAAATCACTTTGTGATTTTCTTTGGAACCACGGGCTTTGGTCAGAAACACTGCGTGTTTCCTGCGCCCACAATCCTTACGGGATTCTGGTTAGCTCGTGGATAGATGCGAGCGGCGAGTTTTTGTTATTTAAGTTATAGTTTTGGTATGCCCACGAGTATTTCTGATATGTCCTTTGCCATTAAGCCTTCGAGCCTCTTTGACATAACTATTCCATTTTTTTTACAAAAGGCTTTGTACTTTTTATGAATTTTTGTATCAACTTCTATCGTAAGTTTTGTTTTCATATTAATACAGCTTTTTACAGGAATTACTGTATTTAAATCTTTTTATTTATTCACTCCAATCAGTCCCATCTCCGCTAAAAGCGCAGATAATTGTATAAACTCATTCGAGCCCTCAACAAGCCGGAACTCGTAATCCCCGCAGGCCTTTGTAAGCCTTATCTTCAGCCTCTCGTCAACATCCAGCAGCCAAATTTCTTTTTGTATTTGTTTGATAACATCCATGCCTGACAGGCCGTGCGCGACCATTACGTCAGTTAGTTTCTTTTTCGCTTCGAGGAATTTTCCCGCGAGTGCAAGCTTTACTGCGGCCTCGATTTCTTTTGGCTCTGCAAACGAGACAATTTGTTTTACAAATGTAATTGTTATTCGCTTTTTCTCGCCAACGACTTCAGCTGTTGCTGCGCAGGCCTGCAGCAGGTTCTCAGCCTTGCGCATATCGCCCTCGGAAGCTTCGTAAATTAAATCGATCGCGTCAGAATCAATTTCAAATCCTTCTGTCTCTGCGACCTTTTTCAAAATATTTTCTACAACTTCTTTAGCAAGGGGTTTAAATCTAAATATCGCGCACCTTGACTGAATCGGCGGGATTACTTTGGAAGAATAATTACAGCTTAAAATAAAGCGAGTCGTTGCTGCGTAATCCTCCATAGTCCTGCGCAGTGCGTCCTGTGCCTCCTTTGTCAGCGCATCGCACTCGTCCAAATAAATTACTTTGAATGGCACATTCTCAATCGCCTTTGTGCGCGCGAAATCCTTTACCTTTACTCGCACAACATCAATTCCCCTTTCGTCAGAGGCATTTAATTCCAAAATATTATCTCGCCAATTTTCACCGAAAAGCTCACGGGATATTGCAATTGCTGCGGTGGTTTTTCCAACTCCTGCTGGCCCTGCGAACAGAAGGTGTGGCATATTCTTATTCGTGACAAAGGCCTGCAATCTATGCGTAATCTGTTCCTGCCCTTTAATTTCAGAAAGTTTCTGAGGCCTATATTTCTCTGTCCAAATATCCATACAACAGCAAGAAGCGGAGTTTTTTTAAGCATTCGTATTTTGTTGTGAACATGACAAACGTAACAATACTTGGCGCGGGTGCCATGGCTTCTGCAATAGCAGTGCCATTAGCAAAAAACGGCCACGAAATAAGAATCTGGGGCACTGAATTTGACAAAGCTATAATTGACGCGCTGAAAGCAGACCAGCCGCACCCAACACTGAACGTGCTAATCAAGGGAAACTTTTTTTATGAGAATGAGCTGGAAGTAGCGCTGAAAGATTCAGAAGTTGCTGTATTTGCAGTTTTGTCATCTGCGATTGAGAGCATTGCACAAAAAGCAAAACCATTTTTAACAAATCAAATAATTATTAATGTTGCAAAGGGTTTTGATAATTCTCAAACGATGATAGAAGTTCTGGAGCATGAGCTGCCTGGCCTGCAGAAAGTTACAGTGGCAGGCCCGTCCATAGCAGCAGAAGTCGCGCAGGAACAAAGAACACATGTGGTTTTTGCATCAAAAGAAAAAAGCGCGGCAAAGTTATGCAAAAAGATTTTCCAAACAAAAAACTATCGAGTTGAAGTTTCAAATGACATAATCGGCGCGGAAATTTGCTCTGCGCTGAAAAATATTTATGCAATCGCGATAAATATTGGGCGGAATAACAACCACAAGTCCGCGCTTTTCCCACAATCTTTGGCAGAGATGGCAAAGTTTGTAAAAGCTTTTGGCGGAAAAGCAAAAACGGTTTATGGTTTGGCTGGCTTGGGGGATTTGCATGTTACTTCGCAGGGGGGGAGGAATGGCATGCTGGGCCAGCTCATCGCAGCAGGAAAAAAGCCTTCTGAGGCACTGGCAGAGCTAAAAGAGAAAAATATTACTATCGAGGGCCACGTTGCAACAAAAGCAGCATACGAAATTGCAAAATCGAAAGGTCTAAAACTGCCTCTGCTCGAGGCAACTTATTTGATGTTGTATGAAAATAAACAGTTCAGCTAAGCCAAATATGGAGTTTTATCCATCCGATATTATTTTAAACATTGGTTTAGAGTGTGTTGCATGCAAGCAGGCCATAATCCAGTGGCATTTGAGAAAGAAATACTTGACTTCTGGAGCAAGAAGAAGATTTACGATAAGCAGAAAAAACTCTACAAGAATTCTAAAAAAAGATGGTCATTCATAGACGGTCCCATCACAACAAACAACCCAATGGGCGTGCACCATGCGTGGGGTAGGACTCTGAAAGACTTATACTTGCGGTGGCATGCCATGCAAGGATACGAAATCAGGCGGCAGAATGGCTTTGACACGCAGGGCCTGTGGATAGAGCGCGAAGTTGAAAAAGAATTAGGCTTCAAGAGGGGAAAAAAAGACATCGAAGAATACGGTATTGGAAAGTTTGTTGACAAATGCAAGGAACGTGTCGTAAAAATGGCCGCAAGGCAGACAGAGCAGTCCATCAGGCTCGGCCAGTGGATGGATTGGGACGATTCGTACTACACTGGCACAGACAAGGCAAATGAATACAAATGGTTTTTCCTGAAATTCTGCCATGAGAAAGGCTGGATTTACAAAGGCAAGGATGTAATACCGTGGTGCCCGCGGTGCTCAACAGCAGAATCAAAGCATGCAATAGCAACAGAGGGATATTTTGAAATCGAGCACAATTCGATGTTTATGCAATTCCCAGTTCATGGAAAGGAAGGCGAATATTTTTTAGTTTGGACAACAACGCCGTGGACAGTTCCTGCTGATGTTGCAATCGCAGTAAATCCGGAAATTAATTATGTAAAAATAAGGCAGAAAGACAAGCATTACTGGCTTGCAGAATCGAGGCGCAGCATTTTGAAAGGCGAATATGAAATTGAGGAAAAAGTTTCTGGGAAAAAACTTCTTGGATTAAAATACGAAATGCCTTACAAAGACCTCGAAGCGCAGAAAGGCGCCGCACACAAAGTTGTTTCGTGGGATTGCGTCAGCGGAGAAGATGGAACTGGAATAGTGCATATTGCTCCTGGATGCGGGCCAGAAGATTATGCTCTTGGAAAAGTAGAAAACCTGACTTCGCCGTCGCCTCTTGATGAAGAAGGAATTTTTATTTCTGGATTCGGCGGTTTCACAGGAAGCCCAGTGAATGATATTAATCTTGATGTAATTGTTGACTTAGAAAAAAGAGGATTTATTTACAAAATCGAAAAAATAAAACACAGATATCCTCACTGTACAAGATGCAGTACACCTCTTGTGTTTCGGCTTGTTGACGAATGGTATATTGCAGTCAATGATATGCGGGAGAAGCTGATTGAAGAAAACAGAAAAATAAGATGGGTGCCTGAGCAGGGCCAGAAATACGAGGAAAACTGGCTGACGAACATGAGCGACTGGCTCATCTCACGGAAAAGATACTATGGCTT
>Ga0209518_1002783_pt1 | contig 15816 bp, 31 predicted proteins | sample RifGroB1_FD_183993 | JGI IMG/M metagenome (GOLD analysis project Ga0209518, IMG submission 183993) | Groundwater microbial communities from Rifle, Colorado, USA - Groundwater B1 (SPAdes) (version 2) | ecosystem: Environmental > Aquatic > Deep subsurface > Groundwater | place: Rifle, Colorado...
CCGAACTCGATGCAGATGGTCTGCAGGATGGAGTCGTTGCAGCTGGGGCCGATGCGCGGGTTCTCCAGGGCGCGCAGGAGGATGAGGCGGCGGTGCTCCTCGTATATTTCGGAAAATGACATTACTTTCTCTCCTTGAGCAGGTACTCGTTGATCATGTCGACCGACCGGGTCAGCCCCTTGACGCCGCCGGTCAGCTCGCGGATATCCCCATGCAGATCGTCGAAGCGTTTGAACAGCTTGACGTCGTTCTCTTCCATCCGGCCGTGATTGCCGCAGACCGGCATGCTCTGAACCTTGGTCTCCACTTGGGTCATGCGGTCCTCAAGGCCGCTGAAGCGCGTGGTGGTAACCTTTTCTTTGCCGCTCCACCAGACGTAGAGGCCGATGGCCGACGTGACCAGGAATTGGAAGATTTGGAAGTAGACATTCCAGAGTTGGTAGGTGGTCACATGGGTCTCCAGTTTTCATGTAGTGTCTGGCAGTGGATGCAGCGCTGGCAGCCGGGGACTGCCTGGCGGCGCGGTTGCGGTATCGGTTCTTCGCAGTCGATGCAGGTCTCCCGGCTTTTGCCTGAAGGCCGGCGCCGGCGGTGATCGGCGAGGACGCCTTCCGGGAACTGCTCGTTGATCGCCTGGGCCTGATCGATCTCGTCGGTCACGCTACCTCCCGGCAGTGCCGGCAGCGGCTACTGATGCAGGTATGAGGTTGGCCTGCTGGTTCTTCCCTGCCCAGAAGGCGGGGCTGCCGAAGTGGTACACGGCTTCGTAGTAGACGCGGGCGCGGTTGCGGCGCAGGCGCTTCACTACCCAGAGCTGGTTCAGGAAGCCGGGGGCGGAGTCTATGAACCGCAGCAGGTTGTTGAGGAAGACGCGGTCGGCTTCCTCTTTGTCCGCCAGGGTGGAGCCGACGGTGTACATCCAGTCGTGGATGTCGCAGGCGGCGGAGACGTCGAGCCCCCAGATGCGGTCGGGGACCAGGTCGACTTTCCAGCCGCCGGGGCCGCAGCCGTTGACGACCTGGAGGCGCACCTCGGGGGAGGCGGCGACGTAGCTCGCCGGCGCGTAGAGCTGCATCTCGATCACTTTCATTTGGTCACCCACCTGTAGGTGTCGTCGGAAAGTTTGAGGCATTGCATGCCGTCGTGTTCGGCTCCTACGGATTCGCTGTCGCATACGGGCACCGGCTCGGGAGCAAGGATGTCGGCAATGTCGCCCAGGGCGGCACAGCTGGTGAGGGCCATCAGGCAGACGGCCAATGCCAAGGTTTTCATGCGGCCTCCATGATCTTGATGAGGTTGTCGTAGCGGCGCCGGCAGTCGCTTTTGTGTGTGCGGCCATACGGGGTGGCGATGACCTTGAACTGCAGCACGTCCTCGGCGGTGAAGGCGTGCGGCAGCTTCATCAGGTAGTGCACCAGGTAGCCGGGCTTGGCGATGTCGGAGAGGTAGTACTGGTTGGCGTAGTCGGCTACGGCGAGCAGGGCTGCGTCGTTGGCCGGGGTGATGGAGCGCTTGGAGAGGATGCGCTGGGCGCGCTCGACACAGCCTTTCAACTGGGCATTGTCGAACATCTCGATGATGGCGGAGCTGGCTTTGAGCTTGGGCTCCAGGGCCTTAGCGTCGATGGTCTGGGCGATGAGTCCCTGGATCTCGGCTTCGGTGAACTTGCAGGCGCGCAGGCAGGCGGCGGCTGCGGGGTTGTTCTGCAGGTCGAATTGACTGACGCCGAAGGACCAGCCGGATTTGCCGGAGCGGACGCCGTCGGGGTCGGAGAACTTGGTGACGTGGCGCAGGCTGTTGTCCAGCTCGTTTGCTAGGATGATCTTGCGGAAGGCTGCGATGAGCGCGGCTTGGTCCATGTGGTCCCTCGAATCTCAGGAAAATGCGGCCGGCCCGGGGAGGAGAGGCCCAGGGCCGGCCATAGCAAGAGGCTGTGGTCGAGGGGTACATTACAGATTTTAGGGGCGGGAGTCTTTTGAGGGACATCTGGAAAAGCAAAAGCCCCTCTCCGGGGGTGGAGGGGGGCTTTTTGGACGAAGGTTTCTGTTTAACCTAGTTGCGGAGAGGGTGTCAATGCTTTTAATCGAAGAGGCGCGGCTGGCGGCGGGCGAATTCGGCGGCGCTGATGATGGCCAGGCGCTCGTAGACCTGGCGGACGGTGATGCCGAAGCGCTTGGAGAGTTCGGCGTGGTTGGTGCCGTTGGAGGCTTCGTACATCTCCAGGTCGCGCTTGTTGATGTCGTGGGCGAGGCCGACGGGAAGGTAGAGGTTGGTGCCGCTCCAGTCGCGGCGGATGATCTCGCAGATGAGGAAGGCGGCTTCACGGGCCTGGGGAAGCGTTAGCTGAAGCTTCGATGCCAAGGGCTCGGCGGCTTTGTCTATCAGGTCGCGCAGGATCTCGGGGTAGCGGGTCAGGTCCATTATTTACCTCCTACCATGGCGGTGAGGGCGCGAGCGGCTTGTCGGCCCCGCTCTCTTACTTCCTCGGTTTCTACTTCTTCCAGGGCCTTGCGTTGCGGGCGTTTGGGCAGTAGCTCCTTTAGAGTTTTTGGGTCAGGCCATCGGCCTCCGGTCTTGGTGAGCAGAGCGGAAAACGCCAGCTCCACCCTGGGGGAGTCAATTTCCTGAATGTCTAGGGCATTGTGCTTGGTCAGTACGTGGTACCAGATGTCGGCGGTGCGGGTGATGGTGTCGGCGGCCGGCGTGTTGTCCAGGGATAGGGCGACGAGAGCCTGCAGGCCGGCGGCGATCGCCGAGCGTAACCACTCGCCACCAGCCCATGTTTCGAGGGCGTCGAAGCTTTGGGCGCGCTTGCTGGACGGACTGGTCGGACGTTTCTGACCGGTCAGACTGGTGGCGGCCGGTTGGTCCGGGGTATTCTCCAGGACGCGCTTCAGGTAGTTGTGGTTCTTGAGGGGCTTGGCTATCCCCTGCTCTTTTTTGGCTCGCATGGACTCGACGGTCTCGGCCATGGCGGCGTCCAGTTGGGTCACGTTTGGGGTCAGCTGCATGGCCTCTTTCGCCAGCTTCAGAGCGCGGTCGAAAGACAGGGCGCGGGTCTCGCTCCGAAACAGGGTGAGGTAGCTCAGGAGGCTGCTCGGCATGGTGCCGCGCATGCCGAGCAGCTCGCGCGCGGCGGCGTCCTGGGTGAGAAGCTCGATGCTGAATTGGGCATGGCAGGCTGGGCAGTGGAGGTTCATAGCTTTCCCGCCTGCTCCAGGTAAGTATTCACCAGGAATGCGGTAAAATAGCCGCCCAGGAAGTGGTCGCTGCTGGCCCAATTGTGTTGCGCCAGGTACTGCCCCAATATGGCCAGGAGAACCGCGGCTGTGGTGGTCACGAACCAATTCATTTTTATCTCTCCAACCAGTCTTTAAGGGCCTTTTTAACTACGGTTACATCGCGCTCGTTGAGCCAGGAGAGGTCGTCTTTGCGGGTCATGCGCTTGACGAACTTGCATAGGGCGGCCTCGCTTGGGTCGGTGACCTTGTCTGCCTGGTGCAGCTGGATCCAGTAGGCGCGAATCATCTTGCTCTGGGGATCGTCGGCGAGGCGGCGCTTGGCCTGGGCTTTCCGTGCTGGCTTGCGCTTTTCCCAGACTCCCATGGCCACGGCCTTCTCTTCGAGATCCTTTATCAGCTCGTCGGCCCTGGGGATTGAGAGCTTGGTGGAGCTCTTGACCTTAAAGTCGGAAAGCAGCTTGCGGTACTCGGCGTCTTCCATGTTCATCGCGCCTTTAAGGGCGTGGATCTTCTTTATCTGGGCTGGGGTTGCCATTGCTCTCTCCTGGCGGCTTTTGCGTTTTTCGTTACCCCTGGGTGGGGCGCGTCGGGGAACCGGGTGCTTTCACATCCGCCCGCTTTCTGAAGACCTTGGTAAAACCACCATCCACACAATGCCCCTTGCGAAGCGCGATTCGCACCAGCCGCGCCCTGGCTTTATGGCTATGGTCCGATTGCCGCAAGAGCCCGAGATAGCTGTTAGCGCTTCTCATCAAGTCTTCGCCGGTTTTGCTTGAAACAGTCGCTATCGCGTTCTCAAAAGTCTTTCGTCTGAGCACACGACGCCAGGGCTTGATAACCTGCCCGACAAAGTCCACACCTCGCTCGATGGGCTGAATGATCGTCTTGCGAGGGTTCAGGGCCATACCTAGACGCTCCGATACGAAATTGCCGATCTCCGCTGCTGCCTGGTTCAACCATTCGGGCGACTCGTGCAGCAGCACCATGTCGTCAACGTAGCGGATGTAGTGCCTGGCGCCGATGCGGTGTTTCACATGTTGGTCGAGCGGGTTCAGACAAACGTTGGCAAAAAACTGGCTGCTCAGGTTGCCGATCGGCAGCCCCAGGTGAGGGGGCTGGTTGAAGAGGCTCTTGTGCGGCGGGATCAGAGCCAATAGTTCCGGCGTGCCCTTGATGCGGACGTTCTCCCGCGGATCGTGGAAAAGAATGGTCTCGGCAAGCCACATGACCCATGGTTCTGTGATTTTCCGTGCCAGCTGATCGTGGAGGATGTTCTTGTCGATACTGACGAAGAAGTTGGCCATATCCAGTTTCAGGTAGTAGGCGCGCCGTGACCAGTTCTGGGTGATGCTTCTTACCTTATGCTCCAGGCGCGTGGCTCCGTAGAGAGTGCCCCGCCCCGGTATGCAGGCGCAACTATCGGCGATGAAGGACCGATGAAAGCGGTCGGCTATCCGATTGTAGAGCAGGTGGTGGACAACCCGGTCACGGAAATCTGCCGCCCAAACCTCTCGGGGCTTCGGCCTGGTCACTACGAAACATATTGAGGTACCGGGACGGTAGGTGCCGTCCATCAGTTCCCGGTACAGCGCCATGATGTTGCGCTCCAGGTTTGATTCGAACTTTAAAGCATTGACGGTGTTGCGCTTGTGCCTACGACAGTCGTAGTAGGCGCACAGCAGCTCGTCTACCGTCAAATCGGCATCGTTGTAATCTGCGGACCGCCCTGACCCCACAATTGTTGTTCTTATTGTTGTTGTTCTGGTTGCCATTGTTGAAATTCACGTTCCATGCATTGTTGGAGTAGGAGGCGTTATGTCATGCTGTTCACGTCGCATGACGGAAGGCTGAGCCGATCCGTCCTGAAACTGCGCCACGACCTTGCGGGACCATTGCCCGATGGTTTCGCTGTTGGCGCTTTACCGTGGGGGCCACCCCCAGGGGCATAACCAGATTAATTCGCACGGGCATGACCGCCGTAACGGTTATGCAGCAGGCGACGATGCGAACTTGAGCCAACCGGAAGATTGTCTTCCAATCTGGTCGGTCAGCTCTATTGTCTGGGCAAACTGCCCCGTGCTGATCAGCTTCATGTCCTTGGACAGTCTGAGCAGCAGCAACACCACCTGGAGGCGTTCCTGCAATTCCTCCAGATGGCGCCGCTTGTCACGGGAGCAGTTTGCCCGGTAGATCAACACCACCAGCTCGACACATTCCTCGCGTACCTTGTTGCCGAGGGACTGCTTGTAGTCCCTCGGCATGTCCTTCGTGATGCGAGTGACCACCTGTAAAAGCTCATAGGTGACGCGATAGATAGGAAGAGTCGAAGCCAGTGCCATGGTTGCTACCTCAAAATAGATAAAGGGTTAAATTTTTAATCTGCGGACCGCCCTGACCCCACAATAGTAGTACTTATCGTTGCTGCCCTGGAGGCCATAGTAGAAACCCACGAGCCATGCAGTGCCGGAGTAGGAGGCGTGCTCCGTGCTGGACCAGTACCAGTCCGATTCGAAAGCCTCGGCTCCATCCTCGCGGAACAGATCCGGGGTGTCCTTCCGCCTGGGGCCAAGGTTGCGCCACAGCATCGCCAGCTCATCCCGCGACGGCAGGTACCAGTCGTCAAAACCGCCGATCTTAAGCGACCGGCAAAAGTGCGCTGCAGGGTGGTTAGCGTCGTTGACGCGCTCGCTGTTGGCGAGACCGTCGTCATAGCTGTCGGTGCCGTCGGCGGTTCCGAGGCTTTTCTTCTTGTACTCAAGGTCCAGCTTTTCCCCTCCCGCCTTCGGCGCCACAACCAGGGCATAGCGCTCCCCTTCGAGCACGAGCTCCCTGGCAAAAAAACCGCCGGCATACGGGAGGCCGATAGCTGGTAACTCGGCTGCTTCTAACTTTTCTGCGACTTGTTTCTCTGCCATGATTCCCTCCTCAAAATAGGTAAAGTGTTAAATTTTGAATCTGCGGACCGCCCTGACCCCACAATAGATGTTCTTATTGCTGGAGAACTGGCTGCCAACGCCGAAATACACGTCCCACGCAATGTCGGAGTAGGAGGCGTTTTCTGTGCTGGACCAGTACCAGTCCGATTCGAAAGCCTCGGCTCCGCCTTCGCGGAAGAGATCCGACGGGGTGTTCTTCCGCCTGGGGCCGAGATTGCGCCACAGCATGGCCAACTCGTCCCGTGACGGCAGGTACCAGTCATCGAAACCGCCGACCTTGAGCGACCGGCAAAACTGCGACGCCGGGTGGTTAGCGTCGTTGATGCGTTCGCTGTTGGCGAGGCCATCGTCATCGCTGTCGGTGCCGTCGGCGGTGTTCCTGCGCTTATACTGCAGTTCCAGCTTTTCACCCTCCGCCTTCGGCGCCACCACCAGAGCAAAGTGCTCGCCATCGATGGTCATCTCACCGGCGAAGAATCCGCCACCCAGAGGGGATCCAAGGGCGGCGAAAGGCTCGGCGAGATAAAGCTTCAGGCCAATGGGTAGTGTTACATTAGGCGCTGTTTCAACAATGTTCTTCCATTCTGGTTGGTTGTTGATCACTACTGTTGCAATCTGTTTCACAGGTTTCTCCTTTGCTTTGAATGTTTCCCACTCTGCATAACCACGAATTACACGGAACAATTCCGTGAATCCGATTGTTAAACCGGCTTGCTGTAAAAGTATCTCAGCATCCCGGTACCGACTCGCCTCTTGCTCTTGTCTTTCGGGACTTCTATGCCAAAGCCCCTTTCTGCTGGCTTGGGCTTGTAGTGCTTGGTGCGGCATTCCACGTTGCAGTGCTGGCGCTTTTCAAAAGCGGGCTGGCTCTCGTATTTTTTCTGCTCTAGCGGGGTGCCACAAGGGCAAACTCTTCTCGACATTCTGTCACCTCCTCGCCCCTGGATCCGCTCTGGATACCCGGTGTCCCGCAACACGTATTGGAGAGGAGCGGCTCCAGGGGCTGGGTTATTGACACGGCTATTACTGCTATCAGCTGCTGCATGACGATTGGCATCGGCCAGGGCGGCTCGGTGCCGGGCATTACTTTGGCTTCCCAGTCGATGAAGCTGGGGCACTTGCCGCCGGCGGCCAGCATGGCGCAGATGCGGCCGGGCTTGAGCGGCTCCAGATGCGCCGGGTGGCGGCACCACTCCTCCAGGAGCAGCCAGCCGTGGTATTTACAGGGCTCGCTCCGACAAAGCATGGTCTACCCTCCGCTGGCGCTCGCGTCGGATCTTCTCCAGGACGGCGTCGCGAAAAAAGGCGGCGCGCTGACCGGCCGGGACGTTGGTCAGGATCTCCCTCGCCTCTTGATCGTTGGCGCGGAAGGGGAAAACGTTGTAGCGCGGCTTACCCATTGACGACCTCCTGCAGGCGCACGGGCTCCCTGAAGATTCTTGCCCTGAGCTGGTTCAGCTCGAAGGTGAGCTGGGCGGCCTTGATCCTCAGCTCTTGGTTCTCGGCCAGCAGCTGGTCGATCCAGGTGGTGCTGTGGTTCTGGTACGTTTCTATGCTTTCGCTCAGGCGTTCCATTCTCCCCTCCTGTTGGCTGCATCATCAGACCTGGAGAGCCACCTCCAGATGACGATCATCTTGCCGGGGTCGGCAGGATGATCGTTTCGCATCTATGTTGCCGGAGGCTCCGGGAAGGGCATCCAGTGGGTTACGCTCAGGGCCGGCAGGGCCAGTCCGGTTATGCACCACCACTGCTCTCCGTCGTGGTAGCCGGGCCATACGGGCTCGTTGCTTTTGGGGTCGAAGGTCATAACGGTCTGGTCGCTATCGGGCAGCGTCTCGGCGCAGGGGAGCCAACCCATCAGGCCACCTCGCTGATGCTCATGTCATAGGCAGAGAACTCGACGCCGTCCACGCCGAGGAGCTTGATGCCGCTGGAGCCGTCCAGCTTGGGGTAGCCTTCCTGGCCACCGTTGCCATGCTGGTAATCCCAGTCGAAGGAGTTGATGACACCCTGGATGTTGTAGCCACCTTCCAGCTGAACCAGGAGCACCCGCTCCAGCAACAACTTCAGGACTGCATGGAGGACATTACCGTCTTCATCGCCGATCCGCTCCGTGGCGGTGGACCAGAAGTTGTTAAGCTCGTGGAGCTGCTCTTCGGTCATGATGCTGTGGTCGATCTCGACGGTCATCTCGGCGCCGCTGTCATGCTCAACCTTGTATTTTTTGATCACGTGCCACCTCCCTATAAGGACGCAAGGTCCAGGTTGATCAGCTTGTAGCTGTCATCCTCCTGGCGCTCGTAGACCCGGACATAAGCTCGGGAGTTGGCGACCTGGATGCTCTCGCCGATGGCGTCCATGGCACGCTTCCAGGCGGCGTCTTCGATGTTGAGCTTCCTGAGACCGAGGATGCGCTTGGTGTTCACCCGGCCCTGCTTGTCGACCTGGAAGCTGTCGAGGATCAGAGTGCGGATCTTGGCGTCGGAACCGGCGGCCCAGCTGTTGATGCACTGGTCGATCAGGGCCTTGGCCACCTGTAGGCGCTCGTCAAAGACCAGGCTCTCTGCGATGTCGCGGCAGACCCTGTACTTGCCGTCGTAGCTCCTGAGGGTGATGTTTCCCTTAACCCCGCCCAGGTTGGTGCCGTATTCCTCGGCGGAAAGTGCGGTGAATGCCTTGATGTCGGACTCGGCAATTCTCTTAAAATCGCCCACGGTTTCGGCAGCCACCAGGGCTCCGGCCACGATCCTGCGCACGGTCTGATCGCGCAGCTTGTCGATCTCCTTGACCATTTCCTCGGGGACCAGGCGGCCCTGGGCGTCTTTCATGTATCCTGCTGGTACTTCGTTTGCGGGGTTCTGCATGGTGTTCTCCTTTGTCTAGTGAGACTTGATCGGCCGGCACGGGGTGAGGGAGCCGGACAGGGTGAGTTTTACGGCCATGCTGGTGGCGCGATAGTCGGAGATGCGGCGGTACTCGCGGAACTGCTGCCACTTGACCCATGCGTGAATCCTCTTGAACATCCCCTTGCCTTTGAACTCGCGTTGAAGCATCTGTGAACCCTCCTTTAAAAGTGTCCGTATTTACCCATGAGCATGCGCCACCACCGACGGGGAGAGATGGCGATGAAGTGACAACATAAGAAGCCGAGGTAAAAGACCAGCGGCAGCAGCGTGATATGGACTTTCATGACTTCTCCTCGCATGCCCTGCAGGCGCTCCAGAGCTGAACTCTGGCAGGGTTGACGGTGATGAAGGGGAGCTTCCGGTTGGCGGCGCATTTGCCGAGGATGATCTCGCCCTGCAGGGGGCACAGTACGGTGGTGCTCCCGTAGACTTCCTCGACGCGGGTGAGCAGGTTGGTGAGGTCGCCCTGGTAGCTCCCCTTGAGCGCCTGGTTGATGGCGGAGGGGGAGTAGCCGAGCCGCTTGGCTACGGCGGCCTGGCTGCTGGCGGCGCATTTCTCTTTCAGGAGCAACATCAGGTCAGGCTGCGTCATGGTTATCCTCTCCGGTAGTCCTGGCCATGTCGGCGGCCAGCGTTCCTCTGTCTCTCACCCGCTTCTTCTTCCTCGGTCTCTCTGTCTCTGTCTGTCCCTGTGTCTCTGTCTGTCTCTGTGTCTGTCTCTTCGCCTCTTTCGGGGTGCAGGCTTTGCTGGCAAAGGTGCGGCCGCATTTCTTGCAAAGGGGCGGCAGGCTTGGATCGTCGTGGGCCTGGGAGTACTCCTGCCGGCGGTGGCGCAGTGCCTTGGACACGTAGCCGTGGGTTTCCAGGTCCCGCATCAGGCTGCGCGCTTTGCGGTAAGTGAGGCCGCTGACTACTCCGGGCAGTTCGGATAAGGCTGCCGATTTCATGATTAATAGGCTGCGCCAGATGTTCCGGCGCAGAATCTCGTCTGTCGGTTTATCTAGACTCATTTAACCCCCGGCTTTCTTGCTCTTGTCGAACGAGCATCTCGTTTTAACGGTTGAAACTCGGGCTCATTTGGTGCTGCCTTTCTTGCCTTTACCGAAGATCGGCTGGTCGAAGTAGAGGTCGCGCTCGCCCCAGTCGGCGAGGGACATGGAGCTCTTGCCGTTGGCGTTGGCTACCTTCTCTATCTTGTCCAGGCCTACTTTGATGCGGCCCACGTTGCCGCAGGTCGCGGCATGCACGTATTCGATGAGGTCGGGCTGGATCTCGATCTCGCAGCACTCTTTGGCCACCATGGTGGCGTCGTCCAGGTCTAGTCCGCGGAATTCGATCCATTGGGTGAGGCGGCGGGCGAAGCGGCCGTTCTCCTGCAGGCGCCGGGCGATGTCTTCCATGCCTACCAGGATGACGGGGCAGCCGCTGATGTCGTAGATGTCGCGCAGGCTGTCCATGATGTCGAAGTTCTTGATGCAGTAGTCTGCCTCGTCGACGATAATGGGGCGGGGCTTGGGCTGGGGCTCCCCGGCGATGCCTCGCGTGAGCTTGGTGACGATGTACTCGACCATGTCGGTGCGGCGGCACTTGCGCTCGCCGCCCAGGTAGCGGCAGAGGTCGCCGAGAATGCTGGTGACGGTGGAGCAGCCCAGCGCCCGGATGTAGACGGCGTCGTAGTCGTTGGCGAGGAGGGTGAGCGCGGTGGTTTTGCCGGTGCCGGGCTTGCCCCAGACTACGCCCTGCCCTTCTACGCCCTTGCTGCGGTTCAAGAGTTCGTAGATCCCCTGATCAAACCTGCGTACGTCTTTGGTCTTTACGGTGTTGTGCTTCATCTGATATATTCCTCCTCGTTGGTTGATCCCCTTTAAGGGGTGTTAAAGCCGCCGGTGTCGTAAGCACTGGCGGTTTTTTTATTGGGTGAGCGGTCGGACGGATCGGACGAATTCGACTGATCTTGTCTACTCGCTGGGTTGTGCTGCCTGCTGTTCTGCCGGGTCTTTCAGGCAGTAGGTGTCTGTCAGGAAAAGCCCGAGCTTCTTCTTGGTTTCGTCAAAGTACTCGTAGTCTTTCTTCCACTGGATCTGGTAGGCGCTGGCTTCTCCTGTCTTGATGCGGTCCAGGACCATGAAGTAGACGTCGAGCGGGCTGGAGACGTCGCGCAGCTTGCGGGACTGGGCGAGGCTCACGACTTTCTGCCGGCGCTCTTCTTCGCCCTTCAGCACTTCTACGGGTAGCTCGATGTGGGTCGGCGCCACCTCGATGGCGGGGCGCTGCGCCTCGCTGCGCACCATTTCGAGCTTGCGCTCCAGGTTGGAGGCGCGGCGGTTCTCGCGGTTCATGATGGCTTTCTCCACTTGGGCTACCGGGCGGGCATGGACCTTGTTCCCTTCCCAACTGGCTACGCAGACGGGGCGCTCTTCAAGGTCTAGCACCCAGACCTTGGTGCTGTCGTGGATGTCGTAGGCGGCGATCATGTCTTCGCCGTGCCACTGGCAGAGCTCATAGGCATGATACTGGTTGCCGTGCAGGGTGAATTTCTCGCGCCGGACGGTGATCCGCTCGTGCGGCATCATGAGGTGCTCCAGCATGTCGCCTTCGTAGATGGTCGGCTGCCAGCCGTCGGCTACGGCCTGCGCCCATGCCTCAAACGGGCTCATGTGGCGGCGCACCGGCTTTCCCTCGGGGTTGCCGGTGGGCGGCGCGGTGATCTTGGGGAGCGCCCTGTGCGGGGTGTTGTTGTAGTCGATGACCCAGTGCTCCAGGAACTCCAGGAACTCTCTCCAGGAGAGGAGCAGCTCGCTGGTTTTCTCGACTTGGCCCAGTTGCCCGGCCTTCTGGACTTTCTTGAGGTCGCGCTCCAGCTTCATGTAGATCTTCTTGCGGACCACGCGGTCCATGTCCTTGCCGGTGTAGGTCGGCAGGTCCTTGGCGGCGCGTATCCAGACGGACTGGTTGCTGCGCTCGATTCCGCCGTGGCCCTGGGGGTTGCCGCCCTGCTCGGGGGGGAGAAAGATGGTGCCGACCCTCGGGAAGATGCCGAGGAATTCGTCGGAGTTCACGCCTGCCATGTTGCCGGCGCCGCGGTCGGCTTCGAGCATGGCCATGACGCCGCCCCAGGGCTTTTGCTCGTTGACGGTGCAGGCGTGGCGGTAAGCGTCGGCGACGGTGCGCCAGCTCTCGGCGAGGCCTGCGGACCAGCCGACCAGGGCCTTGGTGGTGAGGTCGATGACCCCGCAGACTTCTGGGTGAAAGTGGGCGCCGGTGGTCGGGTGCGCCACGTAGGCCTTGAAACTGTGGCCGTCGATCTGGCAGAGGGTCATGGGGTGGTACTCGGAGGCGTCGCGCTCGGCGTAGCCCTGGATGGCCTTGTACTCGGCGCCGGTGAGACGCCCCTTCTGCAGGTAGATCTCGGGGATGCGCTTGCAGATCCGGTCCACCTGGTCGTAGGACGGGGCGGTGACTCCGGCGGGGAGGCGGCGCTTCAGGCGGCGGTGCGCGAGGGCCATCGAGGGCTTCTGCGGCTGCCGGTATTCGTCCAGGAAGTACGGGAGCCAGGCGGGGACGCCGGGAGCGAGAATGAGCGCCTGGGCCTTGCCGTCATAGTCGCGCACCCAGTTGATGAGGACCTTGTGGGGGAGCTTCTCGGTGTCTTTCGGGGCGAGGACTACGGGGTTGTGGCCGGACTTCTGCCAGGCGCTCCACCACTTCATCATGCCGTCCTTGGAAAGGGTGCGCTTGGCACCGGCGCGGGCGTTGGCTCGCGGGATCATGCAGGCGGCGCGTTCGTCCAGGGTGCCGTCCTGGGCCTGGGCAACGATGGTGTCGATGGCGTATTTGAGGGTGAAGCCGGCGGCGACGGCGCGCTCGATGATGCGGATGAAGTAGATGCGGGCATCCATGGTTTCGCGTTGGTATTTCTTGAGCTCGACGAGGGCCGGGAGGTCGGCTTTGGTGGTGGTCGCTGGGAGGTTTTCGGCCTTGACCGCCGGGAGATTCGGGGCATCCTTTGCGGGCGCTTCCTGGGCATGCAGCCAGGCTGTTTGATGCTCTACGGGGATGGTCGGATCGGTGATGTGGACCTGCCAAATTTGGCCGCCGCGACCCTTCCCTTGGCCGTCAATTCGACGGGTTTTGGTGAACTTTTTTCCGCGCACAAATGACTGTCTTATGGAGTTTTCAGCGACCCCAAATATGTCACTTAGGTCTTTTGTGTTCAGCCAGCCGTCCATAAGTGCAACCCCATTGAATTACAGTATTTTTTCTTTGTCACTTAGTCTGAGAACTGTCACTTAGCTTTGTCACTTAGCCCCATCAGGTAAGTGACAGCTTTAAGCAGCCTTTCGAATCAGCTTCTCGATGTACTCCGACACCCGCCGGCTTTTGTGCCTACCGTGGATGACCTGGTTGACGCTCACGATGTGAATGCCAAGTTCCCTGGCTATCTGCGCCTGGGTTTTGCCCAGTCGCAGTAGAGCCACTTTGATTTCTGTTGCCTTGTTGGTTTCCATTTGTTAATCTCCGCTCAATTTAAACTTATTGTTATGTTTATCCCCACCCACAGGAGAGAGCTATGACTGATGAGAAAATGTTGGGCATGATTACCGGTTTAGAGGTTGCCTTAGTCCACCTCGCAGAAGTCCTTGAAGGAAAAGGGATTGTGCCCCGTGATGAGCTCGCAGGCGGCCTTAAAGCTACAGCTCGCGATCTTCCTGCTGCTCCACTGACGCAGACTGCTCAGTTGATCTTGAATCATCTTGCCGAAGGCATTGAAGGCCCTGCTGATCCGGCAGAAGCGCGACGTCGGATGTTTCGCTTGATTCAGGGAGGGAAACCGGATTAGCCATCCCAGAAAGGCCATTGAGCCACTCGGCTGAGACTTGAGTGCCGCGAGGGTAAGCTTGGGTGACGGTGAAACCGGCCTCCTCAAGTATCATGGCAACCTTTTCTCCGAGACCTTGGACGGCCACGAAAATCTCGCTAGGCGGGATCTGGCTTAAATCTTCAACAGCATCGGTCCATGCCTGCTCATTTGACTTGGGGGTCTTGCGGTCAGGGATGATGCGCTCCATGAGCGCCCTGAAGCGGCGAGTCTTGTCGCGGTCCGCTCTCAACTTTTGCAGCTTCGTTTTCATTCGTGCGGATGCCTTCATGACTGCCTCCTTTGTTTGTTGTTTAAGAATTCGCCTTGATCCGCTCACACATGTGGTGGTAGCGCACGGCGACGCGGTTGAGGGCGGCCTGCAGCTCGCCCAGGGTGATGGACTCCAGAGGTTTGCCCAGGTCGACCAGCTCCTGAGCCAGCATGTACTGTGCAGGACCGTTTAGCCCGTCAGCGCTGGCGGCTTGGAGCTGTTCGAGCATCAGCAGGATGTAGGTATCGTCAACTTCCAGGGCCATGGCAGGTCTCCTTTCGTTCGCTGCCCAACAATATAGTTAAGTTTTAAATTAGCTGAGATAATTTGTCAAGAGGAATTAGCTGAGATGCTTGATATTTCTGCACGGCTCAAGAATATAATGATAGCAACCGGGCTCTCCCAAAAGGAAATCGCAAAAGAATTAGGTGTTTCCGGCGCACACATCACAAACCTGGTCCTGGGCAAGAGAGATGCCTCTGAACAGTTATCCAAGCTAATAGCAGCCACTTGGCCCGACGAAGGCGCAAGCGGAAAAGGAGTAGTTGCTACTCAGGGCGAGCTGAAGGCTAAAAGGAAGGTAAGCCGTGGAGGAGCTGCTGCAGGCGGGGAGGGTAAAGGTTTGTTACCGCTGAACCCCGAGGACGTCGTGGTGATGCAGGTCTACGTCACCGGCGGGGCCGGGGCGCCCTACGAGTTCATACCTTCCGAGCCGATCGAGGAGATCATACTCCCCAGGTCCTTCTATACGAAGTCGATCATCCCGGTAAAAGTCAGAGGGCGCAGCATGGAGAGAACCCTGCGCGACGGGGCCGTGGTAGGGGTGGACCGCTCGGATCGGCAGATAGTCAACGGCGAGCTCTTCGCCGTCTGGCTCCCCTACCAGGGCACCGTCATCAAGCGGCTGTACCTGGACAAGAAGACGATCCTGCTTCAATCCGACAACGAAGAGTTCCGAAGCCGAGACATCGAAGTCGCCCTGGACGAAGTTGACGACCAGCACTTCATCCAGGGCCGCGTTAAATGGGCTATACAGATGCTTTAAATAATGGGGGGTTAGAAAGTGCGAACAGCTATACTATGTATGTTAATTGTCATGGTGATCGTAGTCGCAGGGTGTGGCTTCAGTGAATACAAAGCAAAAGAAGAGGCTCACTCGAAGGCCCTTTTCCACGCGATAATGGAATCAGAAAGTACGATACCAGGAACCAAAATGGTGGATGCTTTAAGCATAGTTCTTGTTGCATCTGGCAAGTACGTAAAAGTTATTGGATGGGATAGCAAAAAGAACGTTAAAGATGGCAGTTATGACGTATGGCTGAATCTGACCGTAAATGACAATACGGAGAAGCTTCACTGGGTAGTAGACGAGAATAACAATCTGCACCCAGCAGACGACCTGTCACAAAAAGTGTCAGTAAAACAAAAGTTAAAACTATAGCCAAGCGCCTAGATCCGAGCCAGAACCCAAACGTACCTTCCAAACCTTCACTGCCAAAGCAGACGCAAAAAAAGCGGTTCGTTTGGTCCACTGCCAAATCGACCGCTTTTTTCCGTTATTCAGCCCTCGTCAACTTCTCCCCAAGTTTTCACCAAGAT